>ENA-ORBV01001177-ORBV01001177.1-microbial-mat-metagenome-genome-assembly--contig:-NODE-1177-length-58822-cov-8.859103_pt1 | contig 58822 bp, 44 predicted proteins | sample MGYA00237777_ERZ505514 | MGnify/ENA primary metagenome ERZ505514 (study PRJEB26160, sample SAMN06269048) | microbial mat metagenome | isolation source: Oligotrophic lake microbial mat | place...
CATCAACGATGGGATCGATCAGGACTGCGACAACCGCGACAACTGCTTCACGGACGCCGACAATGACGGCGCCCGCCTCACCACCGGCTTTGTCAGCAACGATCTCGACTGCCTCGACAACGGCGAGGGCGTCACGGCCGACCCGATCGACTGCAATGACACGCTGGCGGCGATCAACCCCAGCGCGGCAAAGACGGCCGTGGAAGCGCCGATGGCCCGGTGGGTGGGCGGCAGCAGGAAAAGGTCGAGGGCATTGCCGGAACCCGCCGCCAGGAGAATGGTCGCCCAGGCCACGCCGGACCCCAGGTACTGGCCAGCGAAGGCGCCGAAGAAGGCTCCGAAAACCAGGTTTGCAACGAGGTGTCCGCCGTCTCCGTGCAGCGTCAGCGCCGTGACGACCCGCCACCACTCCCCGGCCCGCACCGCGGTGCCGTCCAGCGCGCCGGCCTCCAGCCAGTCCACACCGAAGGCGACCCGTGCCTGGACCAGGAAGGCGACAACGAGAACAAGCACATAGGCGCAGACCCCCGGGTAGCCGTGGCCATGGAGGGTCAGCTCGGGCTTCACCGGGCGGTGGCGATTCTCCGCCGCGTAGAGTCGCAGTTGCTCACGGGCCTGCACGGCGTGCTCCGCGGGGACCAGCAGCAAAGTGGAGTTCCCGGGGCCGTCGGCGCTCAGGTGGGGAATGCCGAGGGCATCCAGCACCAGCGCCTGTTCGCGACAATCCCCCTGGCGCCGCGCTTCGAAGACGACGGTCCAGTCGTTGGCTTCCCCGGGCGGACCGGCCCTCATGTCAGCATTTCCGTACCACCATCGATTCGCCTGACCATTGCGCCGCCTTGTTCCGGGTAGACGGGTAGACGGTCGCGGCGGTCGCCGCTCCTACGGAGCGGCGGGTGTGCCTGCTACTTGAACAGTGCCACGTGGTCCTGAATGAACCGGGTGACAGACCGCGGCTCGCGACCGAGCAGCGTCCTGAAGGTCTCAGTCGTGTGCGGAAGGCCGGTCGCGGCGATCTCCCGGAACAGTTCACAGACGGCATTCAGGTGCCACGGCTCCAGGATGCCGGTCATCCGCTCGCGAAACTGCTCCATGGGCAGGGGAAAGTACTCGACCTTCTCACCCAGCACCGCCGAGAACCGGTCTGCCACCTCCTGGAAGGTCAGCACCTCCGGACCCGTAATCGCATAGCTCTGCCCGGCATGGCCTGTGCCAGTCAGGACCTCAGCACACACCGCGCCGATATCCCGAACGTCCGCCATACCGGTGGTGCCGTTGCCCATCGGCAGGGAGAACCGGCGGTGCGCCTTGATACCGGCAGCACTGGCGAGCAGGTTCTGCATGAAGAAGTTCGGCTTGACCATGGTCCAGGCCAGGCCCGAGGCGCGTATGTACTCTTCCACGGCCCAGTGAGCGCGGGGAATCGGCGTCTCCGCGTGGGGGACCGCTTCCATCGAGGACATCTTCACCAGGTGTTTGACCCCGGCAGAAACCGCCAGATCGGTGAACTGCTTTTCCTGCTCCAGCTGGCGCTGGCCGTTGGGCAACGTTAAAAAAGCTTTTTCAGCACCCTGCAGCGCACGCCTGACCGTGTCGGCATCGGCCACGTCACCCACCACGAGCTCCACGCCGGCGGCCTGCAGATCCGCTGCCTTCGCCGGGTCCCGGACCAACGCCCGCAAGCGGGCGCCCTTCTGCAGCAGTTGCTTCGCCGTCTCGCCACCGGTCTTGCCGGTGACACCCGTCAGCAGGATCATCGTGTTCTCCAGAACCGGCGCTACGCCGTGGCCGCGAGGGCGATCACCCCCAGATAGAGGCTGTCAGCCCCGAGCGTGAACTGCAGTCCTGCCTGGCCCGCTGAGCCCGACTGCACTTCCACCGCGTACTGACCGCTGTTCTTTCCGAGCTTGTCGAACTTGAACTCGCCGAAGGTATCCGTCGTTGTCCGGGCCACTTCGCGGCCCTGGTGCTTCAGAACGACTGCCGCGCCCTCGGCGCACTCCTCGACGCCCTGCACGTGGCCCACCACGGTGCCGCCGACGAAACAGCTCGTCATCAGGTGCAGGTTCTTGTAGTAGACGCGGGGCCTGGTGCCAAGCTCCGGCCGCAGGACTTCCAGGCTCTCCGCCGCCTGGATGCGCTGCATTTCCTGATCGTCAACCTTGACCGCCCGGAACACATCGGTCGGACAGCTTTCCTCGGCTCGGGTTTTCGCCCAACCGGCATCCAGCAGATGCGCATCGAAAATCCAGGCCTGGGGCAGCTGCAGCTCCTCATTCCAGGAGACGGCACCGTAGGGGCAGGCCTCCACAATCGCCTTCTGCCCCTTGGCCTTGACCGGATCGATGATCACGATGCCGTCCGCGCGCTTTTTGACGGCGCCATTCTTCGCCGCCTTCATGCAGGGCGCGTCATCGCAGTGATTACACATCACGGGCATGAAGTGCGCTTCGACAAGGGGATAGCGGCCGCGCTCCTGGCGCTCGATCTCCAGCCAGTTATGCCCCTGGGGCGGCTGGGGCGCTGCGTAACCGGGGAAGTCGTTACCGATGTGCTCATCCTTGTTGGCCAGGAAGCAGATACGACAGTTATCGCAGCGGGCCACATCGATGATCATGTTCCATCTCGCGGTCATCAGGCTGCCTCCGCCGGCTTCCACGTGTCCACGCCGGTCCACTTCTCGAACTGGATCAGCGTGGTGTTCGGCTGGATGCCGTGGCTTTTAGGCGTAATCGTCTTGCTGGTGCTCAGCACATTGATACAGCCGCCAAGATCGGTCGACCTGCCGGGCTCACCGGCCGGGCGGTACTCGGCCGACGCCGTCGAGGCGCTGACGACGCCCGGTCGGAGCCGCTCCGTGACCTGGGCCGCACAGACGACGGAGCCCCGGACATTCCATAGCCGGATGAGGTCGTCGTCTCTGACCCCCCGCGCCTCCGCGTCCGTCCGGCTGATCCGGGCCACGAGGTAGTAATGGCCATCCACCTTAATGCGATGCTCCCGGATGTCGCGCAGCGAGCTGCCCTCATCGTCACCCATCAGATGGAACGGGTACCGGGAGTGTGGCGACAACAATTGCAACGGAAACCCCGCCAAGGCAGCGTCCTTCTTCGCGTCCTCGTAGGTCGGCATATACCGGTTCACCTGGGGCCGCTCCGGATCATCGAACCGGCCCAGGGTCTCGGGCACGAACTCGTACTTGCCCGATGGGGTCTGCAACCCGCCGCCGAAGTCCGCCACATAGTCTGACGGCAGCGGATAAGGCTCGGGCACGTCCTTTTTTCGCCCCTCGTAGAACCACTTGTAGGCGGTAGGCGCCCGGGACGCCTCCGGTTCCGCAGGCACGACAAAGTAGCCCTTCTTCAGGAACTGGCGCCAGGAAATGTGCTTGGAGACGTCGGAGGAATCGAAGACCCGCTTGCACCAGTCGAGCTCCGTGTTGCCACCCTCGGAATACACCGCTCCCATATCCAGCTTTTCCGCTACCGCCAGGAAGATGTCGTAATCGGACCTGGACTCGCCGAGAGGCTCGATGGCCTTGTGCTGCATGTTGATCACGCGGTGATTGCACATGGCGTACATGTGATGCACGTAACCTGCACCCACGTTCAGTTCTTCGCTGATGTCCCAGCGCTCAAACACCGTGCACGCGGGGAGGATCACATCCGAGAACCGCGTCTCACCCTCGTTCCACACGGACTGGTTGACGACGAATTTCAGGTTTTCATGCTGGTACATCCGCACCCAGCGATTCGAGTTGACCATGGTGCCGAAAGACGCGCTGCCATACTTGTAGAGCATCTCCACCCGCACGTGCCCGGGTGACGGATAACCAAAGGGGAAGAACTGGCCCTGCACCGAATCCACAGCAGTCAGGTAACCCATCGCCCTGCCGTTCATGATCGCCTCGGGCAGATGTATGCGCGGAATCGCCTGTCTGACCGAACTCATCGTCACGATGTGGGGCATGCGCTGATAGTTATTGGCGGCGTTGGCACTGTAGGCCAGATCGCCGGACATGCTGCCTTCGGCGTAGCCCGGGAAATAGAAGTTGAAGTCGAGCGGCGTGCCAAACTGCAGGTTGCCGAAGTTGGAGCCGGGCCTGCCCAGGCCCTGCATCGCGCCCAGGATGGTCATCATGCGGGCCCACTGCACGCCCATCGGCCCGCGACAGGCCCCGCCGACGCCGCTGCCCCAGCCGCCGGCACCGAGGTAGGTCTTCTTGCGGCCCCATTCCCTGGCCAGGGCGCGCACGTCCCGCGCCGGCACGCCCGTTTCCGCCTCCTGCCACTCGGGCGTCTTGGGCGTACCGTCGGTCTCCCCGAGAACGTAGGCCTTCCACTCCTCGAAGCCCGTGGTGCGCTTCGCGACGAATTCCCGGTCGTAGAGGTTCTCGGTGATCCAGACATGACACAGCGCCTGGGCGAACGCCGCATCAGTCCCCGGCTTTGGCGAGATCCACTTGCCGCCGAGATGGGCTGCCGTGTGGTTCATGTAAGGGTCGATGTGCACCATCTTGATGCCCAGTTCTTTCGCCCAGGCACGGCGGCGCGTGCCGTCGAAGCCATAGGACGCATCCGGATCACTGGACCAGAAGACGATCATTTCTGCCTCTTTAAGGCAGTCCTCGACCGTACCGTAGGGCTCCGCGGCGCCCAGGCGCATGCTGTTGCCCCAGTGGTGCGTCGCGCCCCAGAACCAGCCTTCCCAGCTGTCCGGGTTGTGCACCAGCTTGGTCACGCCAACCAGGTTCCAGAAGCGGTTGAAGGCACTCAGGTAATGGCCCAGGTTGCCCCACTGATGGTGCGAACCATTGGCGACCGCGATCGCGCCGGGACCCACCGACTTGCAGCGCTTGATCTCCCCGGAAACGATCTCCAGGGCTTCTTCCCAGCTGATCCGCACGAATTCTGATTTGCCCCGATTCTGGATGTTGCGCTCACCATGGGGATCGAAATCCACGCGCTTCATCGGGTAAAGGATGCGCTCCTTCGAATACACCATGGACTTCTGGCACATCCCGTGGGCGGCCAGCGTGGTTTTACGCGGTGGGGTAAAGGTTTTGCCGCGAGCCGTGATCGACCAGCCCTCCGCGTCGTCGGCAGCGAAATCGATGGGCGTGGTCCGGATGATCTTGCCGTCCTTCACATAGACAAAGAGCGGACCACCATTGGTGCCGTTGGTGTAGCGGGTCACACCATCGCCCATGTCGGTGCCACTCTTCCAGGTCAGGGACTCCAGGCGCATGAGCGAGGACATGAACCACACCGCCAGGTCGTCCCGCCCTTCCATGGACACCTTGAAATTCTTCGCCGCATCGATGCGCTCGAGCTGATCGAAAGGCGGCGTCAGGAAACTCTCCGCGATGGCCTTGTTCTTGAAGACGACGGAGAGATCCGGCTTGGCGTGAATGCCAGCCTGCGAAGTGATCTTGCCGTTCTTCAGCGTAATCCACCGGCCTACGGGCTGGTCGCGCAGGCGAAACTGGGCAGTGAGGTTCTTTTCCTTCAGGCGGGCCGCGTACGCCGGGTACACCCGGGCCGCCAGCCGCATGGCCTGCGGGATGCCCCAAAGAATGATCGACAGCTTCATGCAAGACTCCTGATACCGGCGCCGAAGGGCCTGATCTTATGATTCCCGGGCCGTCGGGGCTCTGACAATTATCAACGACGGGCCCGGCCCGGACCAGGCCAGACCGGACTTGCCGGCACCCGGTTACACGACCTGGAACAATTCCTGCAGCGCCCCGCTACCCGGGTTGCGGACCAGCATCGAGGCGCACTTGCCGCGACCCGGCAGAGCGATCGTCATGGGTGCCGTGTACACCTCCGCGCCCACAGCCGCGCAGGCCCGGGCAGACTCGTCGATGTTGGCGATCTGAAACGACTGGGCCAGGTAACCGATATTGGGGGCTACCGCAGCGGGCACCAGGTTCGGCACCTCGTAGTTCATGGGGGTCGCGAGGGCGATCTTGCCGTACTCGTGGGCGCCCTGCACGATCACGCTCCGGGTCTCGCAGTGCGCGGGGAGGCACAACGCGCGATTCGTCACCGGTCCCTTCAGCACAGACTCGATGAACAACGACATGCGCAGCGGCCCGTAGTAGAAGCCGATGGCCTTCTCCATATCGAGCACGCCATGGGCAGTCGTCACCACCGCGGTAAACCCGGTTGGGGTGCGCCCGTAGGTGGCAATGAAGGCGAGGATATGCCCGATCACCGTTTTCGGGTCTTCCGTCAGCAACTGAATGAGGTTGATCACCACACCATCCGGCCCGTCGAAAGCGGCTTCGAGGGTCTCACCCACCACCGGACCAAAGTTGTTTCGCGCGGGTTCGCTCCAGAAATTGAAACCCTGGGCCTTGAGCTGCGCAAAATCCTTTTCAATGTCGCTGGCATAGATGTTCAGATTGAACAAACCGGTGGCGCGGCGAATCTCCGGCGGTCGGACCAGCTTGCGCTCCCGCGCCGAAAACTCCATGAGCTGGATGCGGCCGACCGGGTCAGCGCCATGGGCAAGGAAGGCAACCCGGGCCCTGGCTCCCGCCGGGAGGTGCCAGTAGCGCTCGAAATCGGGCCCCTCCCAGGTGCTGCTCTCGACCACCGGCAGGCCCACGGTTCCGGAATAGAATTTGAGCGACGCCTCCAGATCCCGGGCGCCGATTACTACGGCGCTGACAGGCACGCTGGCCGGCACGCTGGCGTTGTTTGCACTGCTGCTCATGATGCGTCTTCTGCCTCAATGGTAGGAGCGGCTTCAGCCGCGACCGTACTTGTTGTCAGGGGAAATGTGCTCACGCCTGAAGTCGCGCCGGTCGGCGCTCCTGCAGCGTCATTGGTGATTGTGGCCATCTGCCACTCACAGTCCGCCACCACGAAGTCCCGCACGGCCCCGACCACCCGGGCGTAGAGGGAGCCAGCGGCCAGCTGGTCCGCATTGTCGGCCAGCAGCGGCAACCACGAAGCCACATGCCGCCGGGAAAAGTCTGCCTGGGCGAGCTGAAACGACAAGGCGTCAGCCGCGCTACCCGCCTCCGCCTCGCGAAAGCACAGGTAGTGCATGAACTCGAGTTCGACGGACAGATGATCCGGCTGCCAGGCAAACTTGCCGTCGAGCACGTAGCCAAAGTACTCGTAGAAGCGGACCACCTCCTCCCGGGTTCCCGCGCGCTGACCACTTTGCAGGTCTTCGCGAATCGGGACCGGGGGGCCCTGGCTGCCCACCTCGAACATGCCACTGTACTCGGCGCGCAACCGGGCCAGCTCGGCACCGCTGACCTCGGCGAGCAAGGCATCCAGGTGGCTGGCGTGGGGCACCGCTTCCCCAAGGCCGATACGTCCACGCAAGGCGGCGCGGGGATCCATGTCGTGGGGTGAGGCCACGAGCTCGGAGCAGGCGGCGTAGCAGAGGCAGCGCAGGCCGGCTGTGGCGTCGGCCTGGCGGTCCACCACGCTCCGGCCGGGGATGGCGGGGTCGGGCACCGTCGGGATGTTGGCAGTGATTTGCACAGGCAGGTCCAGTTCAGTGGGGTTCGGCGCAGAGCGGTGTGGTGCTCACAGTCTGGCAAGATACCGTGGTGATCTCCTACGCGGAAGCACTGCACCTCCTGCTGACCCGAATCACCGTGCTTCCTGCCCGGAGAGTGGGCCTGGCGGGAGCCTCCGGGGCGGTGACCGCCTCGGCCATTGCAGCCCGGCTGTCCGTGCCGGGCTTTGCGAACGCGGCCATGGACGGCTATGCCCTGCGCGCGGACGCCAGCCGGGCCGCGCGCGTGGGTGCGCCGGTCGAACTGCCTGTGGCCGGGCTGATCGCCGCCGGAGCGCCGGCACCCCGGGTGCAGGGGCCGGACGTCTGGGAGATCCTGACGGGCGCGCCCGTGCCCGCCGGCCTGGACGCCGTCGTACCGCTGGAACGCGTCACGCGCCGCGACGGGCGGGACGGGACCGGTCCCCGGATCCTGATTATCGAGCCACTCCGGGCCGGCCAGAACATCCGCCAGGCCGGGGAGGACTTTGAGCGGGGCGAGACCGTGGTCACCCCCGGCACGCGGCTGGGACCCCACCACTTGATGGGCCTCGCGGCCTGCGGCGTGGATGAGGTGCCGGTCGTCCGGGCGCCCCGCGTCGCGGTCCTGACCACGGGGAACGAATTGACGACCCGGGGTGCGGACCTGGCGCCCGGCCAGATCCGGGATGCCAATGGCCCTTATCTGCGCGCGCTGTTGCCGCAGTTGGGCGCTGAACTGACGACCCTGGCGCTGGCGACCGATAGCGCCGCCCAGCTCCGGGAAGAACTCCAGGCACTGGCGGGCGGCGCAGACCTCGTGTTGACGACCGGCGGGATATCTGCCGGCCGGCTCGACCTGCTCCCCGCCGTGGTGCGGGAGCTCGGTGGTGAGGTGCTGTTCCACAAGGTGGCGATCCGGCCCGGCAAACCCCTGCTCCACGCCCGGCTCCCGGGCGGCACGCTGCTGTTCGGGCTGCCAGGCAACCCGCTGGCCGTCGCGGTGGGCATGCGCTTCTTCGTGATACCCGCACTTCGGGCGCTGCAGGGCCTGGCCCAGGAAGCGCCCCTGCCAGCAGTCGCCGCGGAGGCCGTGCGGGGCCGGGGTGCCCTGCGCTTTTTCGCCAAAGCCTGCCTGGAGACGGATGCGACCGGCCAGCGGCGCGTCCGTATTCTCCCGGGGCAGGAATCCTTCCGGATCGCAGCACTGCTCCGCGCGAACTGCTGGGCCATCGTGCCCGAAGGCGTCGGGGACATCCCGGCCGGCGGGCTTCTGGAAACGCTGCCGCTCTACCCGGAAATGTAGGAGCGCCTTTAGGCGCGATTGCTACCGATCGCGCCTAAAGGCGCTCCTACGCGATTGCTATCGATCGCGCCTAAAGGCGCTCCTACCCGCGTCGCCTGGGCAACCCGACCGCGTCCAGAATGAAGTCAGCCACCGCCGGCACGTCGTCCCGCGCCAGCACCGGGAGCGCTTCGGCGGGCAACGGGGTATCGCTGACAATTGCCCGCACCCCGGACCCGGCACTGGCGATGGCCGGCAACCCGGCCCCGGTCCGACGGAGCTCCAGACGGGGGTGATCGCCGGACTTCCAGCCTTCGACCAGCACGAGATCCACACGCACCAGGCGCGTGATGAGCTCGTCCAGGTCAGGCTGGTGCTGGTCGTCGAGTTCGCGGATATGGGCGATACGGCGCGCCGACGCCACGATGACTTCCGTGGCGCCGGCGGTCCTGTGCAGATAGCTGTCCTTGCCCGGGTGGTCGATGTCGAAGTCGTGGTGCGCGTGCTTGATGGTCCCCACGCGCCACCCCCGGGACGACAGCTCACCCAGCAGCGCCACGATCAGCGTGGTCTTGCCCGAGTTCTTGTACCCGGCAATGCCGAAGGCGGGCGGCGGAGACAAGGCGCCGGGTCAGGCGATCTTGGCCCAGACACTGCACCAGCCTTTGGCGGCCACCAGCTTGCCGGGGAAGATGGCGCAGGGCCGGTAGGCATCGCCCACCTTGCCCTGCATCTGGGAGCACTTGTCGCACTCCTGGCCCGGGGCGAAGCGCGCCGCCAGCGGGCTCTTGCGATCAACCCTGGAAATATCGTCCACGTAGCCCAGGGCCTTGGCAGAGGGGTCTGACTCTTCGAGCCTGGGCAGCTTGGCAGGTGCAGCCGGGGCGGCAGCCTGGGCTGAGGCCTGATTCACCACGGCATCCAGCAGCACGGCGCCGGCCGGGACGGCCATGGCGACCTGGGCCAAAAAACGACGCCGGCTTACTTCGGGCTTGTTCACGCGCAATTCCTTTTGTCAGTGACAGGGTCGGATGAAGTGGGAAGCGACTGTGGAAGTTTAGCAATCACCTGCCTGTATCGCACCTGAAGAAGGACCGGATCCCTCGCCCACCCGGTGACGGCGGTTACAAAAAGTTACAACGGCGACGCCGCAGGCCAGCAGCCCGGGCGTCGAGGCAGGTTACTATCTTTACTGAAATCAAAGGACTCTGCATGCGCCCCCTTGAGACACTGACCCGCCGCCCGTGGACGCTCGCCGTTGCCCTCACGCTGATCGTGCTGCTCTGGCTGGCTTCCGGAACACTCCGGCGCGAAACCTCAGGCGCCGCAGACACCAAGGCACCCACGCCGGCGACCGCTGCCGTGGCCCGGGTCCAGATCCGGGCACAGCAAGCCGAGTCAGTCACCCGGACGATCAGCGTCTATGGCCGCACCGCCCCGGCGCGGACCGTGCAGATCAAGGCAGAAACCAGCGGCCGGGTGGCGGCGGTCGGCATCCGTCGCGGCGAGCCCGCCCGGGCTGGCCAGACCTTGCTCAAGCTCGACCTGCGCGACCGGCAGGCTCGCCTCGAACAGGCCAGGGCCAGTGTCAGCGAGTACCAGTCTGCCTGGGAGGGCCAGCAGGCACTGAAGCCCCAGGGCTATGTGTCTGATACCCAGCTCGCCGAGACCCGCGCCAAGCTGGAAGGCGCGCGGGCAGAACTGCTCCGGGCCGAGCTGGATCTCGCGTACATGACGCTGCGGGCACCCTTTGACGGGACCGTCCAGGAACGCCCGGTGGAAGTGGGCGACTTCGTCCGGCCGGGGGACCCGGTGGCCACCTTTGTGGACAACACGCGCCTGATCGTCACCGGCAGCATCGCCGAGCAGGACGCCGGCTTCGTCCGCGTCGGCAGTGCGGCCACCGCCGCCCTGGTCACCGGGCAGAACGTCAACGGCAGGATCCGCTACCTGGCCCCCGTGGCCGAAGCATCCACCCGCACCTTCACCGTGGAGCTCGAGATTCCCAACCCGGGCGGCAAGCTGCCGGCCGGAGTCACCGCGGAACTGCGCATCCCCGGTGGTGAGGTGCTCGCCTATCGGCTCGCGCCCTCACTCCTCACCCTGGATACCGACGGCGAGCTGGGCGTCAAGACGGTGGACGCCAACAGTCAGGTTGAGTTCCACCGGGTACAGATTGCCCGCTCCGAGGCCAACGGCGTGTGGGTCACGGGCCTGCCGGAGCGCGCCAGCATCATCGTGGTGGGTCAGGGCTACGTCTCGGCGGGCCAGCCCGTGCAGGCCCTGGAGGCCCCGGCGGAGACGGCGCTGGCCGCCGGCAGAGCCAGGCCATGAACGCCCTGATTGACCTCTGCGTCAGTCGGAGCCGGGCCGTCCTCGTGGCCCTGGCGGTGCTGCTCTTCGCCGGCGCCAGTGCCTATCGGGGGCTGCCGAAGGAGGCCCAGCCCGACGTGGACTTTCCCTATATCAGTGTCGAGGTCCTGCTGGACGGCGTGGCTGCCGAGGACGCCGAACGCCTGCTCGTGCGCCCCCTGGAGCAGCAGCTGCGCAATATTGAGGGGCTGAAGGAGATGGTCTCCTCGGCGACCGAGAACCGGGCGTCGGTCACGCTGGAGTTCGGGCCAGAGGTCGACGTGGACCAGGCGCTGACCGACGTGCGTGAGCGGGTCGACCAGGCCAGGGCGGAGTTGCCCGAGGACGCCCGGGAGCCCACCGTGAACGAAGTGAAGTTCTCCCGGTTCGATCCGATGCTGGTGATCAACCTGGGCGGCAGCGTCCCCGAACGCACCATGAACACGATTGCCACCACCCTTCAGGACCGCCTCCAGTCCATCGACGGCGTGCTCGAAGTAAACATGGTGGGTATCCGCAAGGAAATTCTGGAGATCGTCGTCAATCCGCTCAACCTCGAGAGCTATGGCCTCTCGCCGGCGGATGTCCTGAATTTTGTCCAGCGTAACAACCGGCTGGTCGCGGCCGGGTCCATGCAGTCGGAGCAGGGGCGCTTCGCGGTCAAGGTGCCCGGCGTGATTGAGTCACCGGAAGACGTGCTGGCGCTGCCGATGAAGGTGGACGGTGAACGCGTCGTGCGCTTCCGGGATATTGCCGAAGTCCGCCGCACCTTCAAGGACCCGGAGAGCTACGCGCGCCTGAATGGCGAACCCGCGGTGGGCATCCGGGTCGTCCAGCGGAACGGCTCCAACATCCTGAGAACGGTCGATGCCGTGAAGATCGCCGTGGCAGAAGTCCAGAAGAGCTGGCCAACCGGCATCTCCGTCACCTACAGCCGGGACAAGTCGGTGCGGGTGCGCGAGGACATCAACCAGCTGGTCAACGACGTGGTGATCGCGGTGTTGCTGGTGGTGATCTGCCTGATCGGCATCCTCGGCCTGCAAAACGCGCTCCTCGCGGGCATCTCGATTCCCGGCTCCTTCGCCGCCGCCTTCGTGTTGCTGGCAGTCACCGGGATGTCCATGAATCTGGTGGTGTTCTTCGGCCTCATCATGTCCGTGGGCCTCGTGGTCGACGGCGCCATCGTGGTGGTCGAACTCGCCGACCGGCGCATGGCCGAGGGTCTCGACCGCCGCGTCGCCTATGCCGAGGCGGCCAAGCGCATGGCGTGGCCGATCTTCGCGTCCATTGCCGCCACCATCGTCGCGTTCCTGCCGCTGGTCTTCTGGCCGGGCATCATCGGCAGTTTTCTCCGTTACATGCCGATTGTGCTGATCTACACGCTGGCTGCCTCCCTCGTGATTGCGATGTTCGTCGTCCCCGCCCTCGGGGCCATTTTTGGCCGCAGCGGACACCTCACGCCGGAGGCGCGGGAGCAGCTCGGCCTCGCCGAAAACGGGGACCTGGGCAAGATCAGCGGCTGGACGGGCCGCTACCTGCGCGTCGTCACGGCGGCCATCAACCGGCCCTTCCTGACGGCGGGCGGCGTCACCGCCCTGCTGGTCGCCGTGTTCGTGACCTACGGCGCGCTCGGCCGCGGCATTACGCTGTTCCCCAACGTGGATCCGGAACAGGGCAGCGTCGACATCCGGGCCCGGGGCGACCTCTCCACCCAGGAGAAGGACCGGCTGGTGCGCAGCGTCGAGGAACGGGTGTACGGCGTCGCGGGCATCAAGAACGTCTACGTGACCTCAGGTGCCGGCAACAAGGGGACTGCACCGGACCAGATCGGTTCGATCAGCCTGAACTTCGACAACTGGCGGGAGCGGCGGCCGGTGGCCCAGATCATCGGCGAGATCCGGGAGCGCACCGCGGGCATCGCCGGCCTCGTCATCGAGCCCCGCTTGCCTCAGGACGGGCCCATTCAGGGCAAGCCCCTGAACATCGAAGCGTCGGCCCAGTCCCTGGATGCCCTGCGTGACGCGGTCAACAAGCTGCGGGAATTCGTCGCCACGATTCCCGGCGTGATCAACGCCGAAGACACGCGGCCCCTGCCCGGCATTGAGTGGCGGATGGAGGTCGATCGCGCCCAGGCTGCCAAGTTCGGTGCAGACGTGGCCCTGGTGGGCAATATCATTCAGCTGGTGACCAACGGCATCAAGCTGGGCACTTTCAGGCCCGATGACTCGGACGAGGAAATCGATATCCGCGTCCGCTTCCCCTCTGACGACCGCAGCCTCGACACGCTGGCCGCCCTGCGCATCCCCACGAAGTCCGGCAACGTGCCGATGGGCAGTTTCGTCTCGCGCAAGCCCGCAGAGGCAACCCGGACGATCATGCGTACCGACATGCGCCGGACCATGCTCGTCCAGGCTGACCTCGAAAAGGGAGTACTGATCGAGCCCGTCCTCGAGCAGGTCAGGGCCGCCCTGCCCGCCCTCGGGCTGGATCCGGAGGTGCAACTGCGCTTCAAGGGCGGCGCCAGGGACCAGCAGGAGACGGCGGCCTTCCTGGGCAAGGCCTTCCTGGTGGGCCTGGGCCTGATCGCCCTGATTCTGGTTGCGGAGTTCAACAGCCTCTTCCAGCCGCTGCTGGTGTTGACGGCGGTCGCGTTCTCCACGGGCGGCGTGCTGCTCGGCCTCATGGTCACGGGCCGGCCCTTCAGCCTGGTGAACTGCGGCATCGGCACGATCGCGCTCGCGGGCATCATTGTGAACAACAATATCGTGCTGATCGACACCTTCAACAAGCTGCGCGATGCCGGCATGGCCTCCCGGGAAGCTATCCTGCGCACCTGCGCACAGCGGTTGCGGCCGGTTCTGCTGACCAAGGTCGTCATGATCCTGGGCCTGCTGCCGATGGCTCTGAAACTCAATATCGATATCCTCGAGCGCAAGGTGTACTTCGGTGGGCCCAGCGGCCAGTGGTGGGCGGAAATGGCCACCGTCATCATCGGCGGCCTGATTTTCGCCTCCATCCTCACCCTCATCCTCACGCCGAGCAGCCTGATGATCGAGGCGCGCGTGGGCGCCTGGTTCGCTGCGCGCCGCAGAGCGCCAGTAGGAGCGCCCGTAGGAGCGCCTTCAGGCGCGATCGGCGCGATTCCTCCTGATCACCCCGGTCGCCCCGATCGCGCCTGAAGGCGCTCCTACGTGGCAGCCATCATCACCCTCACGACGGACTTCGGGCTCAAAGGGCCCTTCGTCGGTGTGCTGAAGGGCGCGATCCTGGCGCGACTGCCGGTGGCACAGATCGTCGACCTGACCCACGACATCCCGGTGCACTGGCCTATCGAGGCCGGCTTCTGGCTGGCCCGCTCCTACCGCTATTTTCCGGCCGGGACCGTGCACGTGGCCATCGTCGATCCCGGTGTCGGCACGGGCCGAAGCATCATCGCCGGGGAGCATGACGGGCATTTCTTCCTGGGCCCGGACAATGGCCTGCTCCCGCCGGTGCTGGGCACCACGCCAGCCCGGTGTTACCGCCTGAGCGAAACCTGGCGCCAGCAGCAGGGCTGGCCCAGTCCCAGCCACACGTTCCATGGCCGGGACATTTTTGCGCCCCTCGCTGCCGAGCTGGCCGCGGGGCGACTGGCCATTAGTGACATCGGCCCGCCCGCCGGGGAGCTGATTCCATCCCTGCAGGAGGAGCCCCAGGCCGGGCCCCATGAGATCCGCGGCACCGTGATCGCGATCGATAACTTTGGCAATCTGATCACCAACATCGATGCCGCGCTCCTGGCAGGCTTCCGCAAACCGGAGGTGCTGGCCGCCGGGCACCGCCTCGACCTGCGGAAGACCTACGGCAACGTGTCGCCGGGTGAGTTCCTGGCACTGATCAATTCCTTTGGCGTGCTGGAGATCGCCCGGGCCGAAGGCAGCGCGGCGGAGTCCCTGGGCCTGGGCCGGGGCGCGCCGGTCATCGTGCTGAACGCCACGCGGTAGGAGCGCCCGGCGCCCGTAGGAGCGCCTTCAGGCGCGATTGATCGTGATCGCGCCTAAAGGCGCTCCTACGGGCGCTCCTACGGGCGCTCCTACCCGCGCTCCTACGGGCGCTCTTCCAGCTTGGCCCAGGAGTCCCGCAGGGTGACCACCCGGTTGAACACCGCCTGGCCGGGGCCATGCTCCACCCGGTCGGCCACGAAGTAGCCGAGGCGCTCGAACTGCAGAATGGCCCCGGTTGGAACCGCCAGCAGCGACGGTTCCAGCCAGGCCCTGGTCTCGATGCGCAGTGACTCGGGATTGAGGAAGGTCTTGAAGTCAGCGTCCTGACCATCGGGCCGCGCCACACTGAAGAGCCGGTCGTAGAGGCGGACCTCCGCCCGCACCGCCTGGGCCGCGCTGACCCAGTGAATGGTGCCCTTCACCTTGCGCTCGGCGCCACTCATTCCGCTTCGCGTCTCGGGATCGTAGGTGCAGTGCACCTCGGTCACGTGGCCGTCTGCGTCCTTGACCAGCGCATGGCACTGGATGATGTAGCCATAGCGCAGCCGTACCTCACCACCCGGCCGCAGGCGGAAGAACTTTTTCGGCGCATCCTCCAGGAAATCATCCTGTTCGATCCACAATTCCCGCCCGAACGGCAGCTGCCGCTCACCCCGGTCGGGGCGATCGGGGTGGTTGGCCGCGGCGAGCAGCTCGGTCCGCTCTGCCGGATAGTTGGTCAGGACGACCTTGAGAGGGTTGAGTACCGCCATGGCCCGGCTCGCCCGCCCATTGAGATCCTCCCGCACACAGTTCTCCAGCAGACTCATCTGGATCAGGTGTTCCTTCTTGGTGACTCCCGTGCGGCCGACGAAATCCCGCAGCGCCTCCGGCGGGTAACCGCGCCGGCGCATGCCGGCGATGGTCGGCAGGCGCGGATCGTCCCAGCCCGCCACGTGCTTCAGCTCGATCAGCTCGGCAAGCCTGCGCTTGCTGGTGATGGTGAAGGCCAGATTGAGCCGGGAGAACTCGATCTGGCGCGGGCGGGCGGCCAACTGCAGGTTAGCGAGAAACCACTCGTACAGTGGCCGGTGATCCTCGAATTCGAGCGTACACAGTGAGTGCGTGATGCCCTCGAGCGCGTCGGAAATCGTATGGGCAAAGTCATACAGCGGGTAGATGCACCAGGCATCCCCCGTCCGCTGGTGGGTGGCCCGGCGAATCCGGTAGAGCACCGGATCCCGGAGATTGATGTTGGGCGAGGCCATGTCGATCTTCGCCCGCAGCACGTGCTCCCCGTCGGCAAACGCGCCGGCCCGCATCCCCGTGAAGAGCTCCAGGTTCTCGGCGACCGTGCGGCTGCGGTGCGGGCTCTCCCGGCCCGGCGCCGTCAGCGTCCCCCGGTACTCCCGCATCTGGTCCGGGGTCAGGCTGTCCACATAGGCCTTGCCAGCCCGGATCAGCGCCACCGCACAGTCGTGAATCTGCACAAAGTAGTCCGAGGCGTGGGTCAGGCGGTCTGCCCAGTCGAAGCCGAGCCACCGGACCTGATCGATGATGGCGTCCACGAAGGCCTGGTCCTCCTTCAGCGGATTCGTGTCGTCGAGCCGGAGGAAACACCGCCCGGCCGTCTCTTCGGCCACGCCGAAATTCAGGCAGATGGACTTGGCATGGCCCACGTGGAGGTAACCGTTCGGCTCCGGCGGAAAGCGGGTGACGATGACGCGGTGCCGGCCCGTGGCCAGGTCGTCCGCAATAATCTGACGGATGAAATCCCGGCTGTCGGGTGCAGCGTCGTTCGCAGCGTCTTTCGCAGGGTCATGCATGGCGTCGCTCACTGACTCAGCGCACCGTCAGATTCGTGCGGGCCTCGAGCTCGGAGAGGATGTCGCGCTTGCGGAAGAAGGAGGTGGCAAAACGGCCGACCGCCTTGCCGGGCGTCATCCAGGCGATACGGGCCCCCTGTTTCGTGCTGGCCAGCGCTGCCTGAGCGAGAAACGGCGTCACGGTTTCGACGGTATCACCGAGAATATTCAGCGTGCGCTTGGCCCGCTCCCAGTCTGCCGCATCCTGACCCTTCGAACTGTAGAGCAGCAAATCCGTGGCCACGATCCCCGGGCTCAGCGAACCCACGAGGACGTTGGTCCCGGCGCATTCCTTCGCCAGCGAGGCTGTCAGGTAGCGAATGGCGCGCTTGGTGGCGCCGTAGACGGACAACCCCGGCCGGGAAAGACCGTCACTGCCGAAGCCCTCGAACGTGAAAACCTTGCCCCCGGCCGGCTGGCCGCGCATCCCGGCAATGGCAACCTGGCAGCCATACAGAGTCCCCAGGAGGTTGGTGTCCACCGTGGTCTGAACCTGATCCCCCGGCAGGTCGGCCAGCAACACCCGGTCCGTCGCCACGGCAGCGTTGTTGATCCAGATGTCGATCCGCCCGAACCGGGCAACCCCCGCCGCCCAGGCCGCCTGCACCGAAGCCAGCTGCCGCACGTCGCAGACCACCCCCAGCACCTCGCCCAGCGGGCTGAGGTCCCGGGTGGCGTCGGTCACAGCGGCGTCACTGCGGCCAGTCACGACGACCCGCTGCTTAAGCCGGAGGAATTCCCTTGCGAGGCCCTTGCCGATACCGCGGGTGCTGCCCGTAATCAGGATGGTCTGCATGCGCTGGGTCCTTGGGGTGAGGGCGCGACCTTAAGGTATCGCCGCCCGACCTGTCCATGCCGCAAGCGCCCCCTGGCCAGCGGCGCATTCAGTTTGTCGCGGGCACGCCACGCGTTGACTGTAGTGGATGAAAGCTATAGTTTCGGCGCTTGACCTGCGCGCCACGCTGGGTTTGCGGCAGGCACCATCTCTGGGGTGAGGAGACTTCCGATGTCCAACGCAAAAACTGTAGTCATGACCCGTATTGGCCTGTTGCTGGCCACTGTGGCGACGACCCTCCTGACCGGCCAGCCGGCCATGGCCCAGGAGGAAATCACGGAAATCATTGTGACGGTTCGGCAACGGGCGGAGTCGATCCAGGACGTCCCGGGATCCGTGTCCGCGTTTACCGCGGCTGACATCGAGGCCACGGGCATCCAGAGGGCCGAGGACTTCATCTACCAGACGCCGGGGGTATCCCTCGTCGCCAACACCGCCGAAGTCGGCGATACCCAGGTGAACATCCGGGGCATCAACGGCACGCGGGACGCGGAAGCCAACTACGCGCTGATCATCGACGGGATCCTGATGACCAATCCCGCCGCCCTGAACCGGGAATACATCAACCTCCAGCAGATCGAAGTTTTCAAGGGCCCGCAGGGCGCCATCTACGGCCGCAACGCGGCCGCGGGTGCCTTCATCATTACGACCGAGAAGCCCGGCAACGAGTGGGGCGGACAGGTCCGGGGCAGCTTTGCAGAAGACTCCACCCAGGTCTTCTCCGGCGTTGTGGATGGCCCGGTCAGCGACACCCTGGGGGTCAGCGTTTCCGGCAGCTTCCGGGACAGCGACGGCTACTACAATAATGCTTACTACAGCTCGGATCGCTTCCTCGGCCCGCCGGGGTCAGCGCCCGACTCGGCCAACGTGGACCAGTTCAAGAGCTGGGACCTGGCCACCCGCGCCATCTGGGAGCCGTCCGAAAACCTGACCGTGGATGGCAAGCTGCGCTTCGGCCAGGTTGATGCCGGCTCCATCGCCTTCAATTCCGTCTTCCAGATTCCGAGCCTCGTCCCGACGCTGGAATTCATCGGCCAGAGCCCCGAAATGGCGGCTTTCGGCAACGAGGACGTCAACGGGCACAAGTTCCAGTTCGACAACAACATCAAACCTTTCAACAACCAGGACTCCCTGGAAGCCTCCCTGAAGGTTGACTACGACCTGGGCTGGGCGGACCTGACCGGCTGGGGCCTGTACAGCGACATCGAGAACAACCTGGGAGCGGATGGCACCAGCGGCGCCTTTGGCTTCTTCTTTGCGGAACAGCAGTGCATCGATACCACCAATGCCCTGGGCTTCTACCCGGTGGTCCCGCCCCAGCTGATCGTTCCCGCGGGCGCCTTCGGTCCGGGTACCGGCGGGCCTGCGGGCTCGCTGTTCGGTGCCTACACCCCCACGGCCTGCGACGGCACCCAGTTCCAGGAGCGCAACCAGACGGACTACTCCTTCGAGATCCGGCTGGCGTCGAAGGGCGACCAGCGGCTGCGCTGGCTCGGCGGTCTCTATTACCTGAACATCGACCGGGAAGTCGGCGTGAACACCGGTATCGACCGGGGCTTCGGCGTCATCGCCAACCTCTACACCACCGATCCGCGCAATCCTACCGAACAGCTGGCCCGGGACCAGTTCACGACCAACGTGTACGCGGTCTTTGGCCAGCTGGCCTATGACCTGACCGACACCATTGAGACGTCGTTCGCCCTGCGCTACGACCTGGAAGACCGGAAGGTCAGGAACCGGGTACCGGTGGACGCCACCACCCAGTACATCAACACCTGCGATGCGACGGCACCCCCCGGCACCGGCGGCGCCTTCATCAACCCGGGCCTCTGCGCCACCGGCAACATCCCCAGCCAGAGCACGGACTTTGACGCCCTGGAGCCCAAGTTCTCGATCACCTGGGACGCGACAGACAACGTCACGGCCTACGCCACGGCGGGCGTCGGCTTCAAGAGCGGCGGCTTCAACAACTCCGGGTCTGCCGTCACGATCAACAACTTCATCAACAATCCGCTCGTGGGTCCCGGCGCGCCTTTCGAGGGTGAGTTTGCTCCGGTCCTGCTGGGTGGCTGCGCGTCGCTGACGTCCTGCGATGACACCTACAAGCAAGAGACCTCCTGGGCTTACGAGATTGGCGCCAAATCCGAGTGGCTTGATAACCGGCTCCGGGCGGAAGCGGCTGTCTACTACGTCGACGTGGAGGACATGCAGTTCTTCGAGTTCTTCGTGGGCGGCTTCGGCCTCCTGAGGGTGGTGGAGAACATCGACCAGGTCGACATCTGGGGCCAGGAAGTCTCCCTGCACTTCGACGCCACCGACTGGCTGACTCTCTATGCCGGAGCCAACTTCAACCAGACTGACATCAAGAAGAACAGCGTCCGGCCGGACAGCGTGGGCAACGACTCGCCCTACACCCCGGACCACACCTGGAGCGCGGGCGCCCAGGTGCAGTACCCCGTGTCGGGCAGCTACGACTTCGTCGGCAGTGTGGACGTCTCGGGGGTTGGCGATACCTGGTTCCACGTGATCCAGAACAACGATCGGCCCACGATCTTTACGCTGAACATTCCCACCCTGGGCCCCGGCAACGCCTCCGTCGCCAAGCGTGACGCCTACTCGCTGGTCAATCTGCGGGCCGGCATTTCCGGCGACCGCTGGTCCGTGGTGGGCTTCATCCGGAATGCGCTGGGCGAGGACTATCTGAACGAGGTGATTCCGGCACCGGAGTTCGGTGGTTCGTTCATCAGCCCGGGAACCGAGCGGCGCCTGGGCGTGGAGGCCACGCTGAAGTTCTGACCCGCAGGAGCGCGTGGTAGGAGCGCCTTCAGGCGCGACCGGCACTGCCATCCAGGACCAAAGCGCCGGCTCTCGCCGGCGCTTTTTTTTGTTCGCGGCTAAAGCCGCTCCCACCGTCGTCCAGTCATGATTACCGCGCCAGGAAGCTGGGCACCCGCAGGTTGGCGTCGACCCGTCTGAAAGCGGGGGCTTTCGTGATAACCCCACTCTCAAGGCGCTCGCCGGTGCTCTTGGCCCGCACCAGCTCGGCAAAGATCGCCAGGATGGACCGGGACAGGCGGGCCGCTTCCGCCGGGGACATCTTCCGGACCGAGACCTGCACCGCCGTTTCCTTTTCCGTCGGCGACACCGCCGTCAGGGCCTGCCGCAGAGCTTCAAAGCGGGGCTGGACGGCCGGGGGTACATCGTCCTCGGCCAGCGCCTCCAGATGGCCCACATAGGCACTGATGAGCCGCTGTTTCAGCGGCCCGTCCGTGCTGAGCGTCCGGACGGCAGCGTAGAACTTGTCGGCAATGTGACACATGGAACCCTCGTTTTCTTTTTGTATGAGCGTCGTACGTCGGTCTTGTTCCGCCCGCCCCACCCCGCATACCGGGGTGAAAAATCAACGTGCAATCAAGATCTAAGACGCGAAACTATAGGGGCTGCCGAGCGCCAGTCAACGGCGGCACCAGGGATCTGTGAGGTCCGTCACGGCGGGCCGCAGCATTGTGGTCATAACGCGACAGCGGCGCCCTGTAGGAGCGCCCCGTAGGAGCGCCTTCAGGCGCGATTCCTGCTGTCAATCGCGCCTGAAGGCGCTCCTACAGGGCGCTCCTACAACAGGCGCCGCGGGCCGCTCAGCAGGGGCGCGACAAATACCGCCCGATGGGCTTGCCGATGATCTGGCCGTCGTCGTAAATCCGCTGGCCCCGGAGGAAGGTGGTCTTCACCCGACCGGAGAGTTCCATGCCTTCAAAGGGCGTGTAGCCCTGCTGGGACTCGGAATCCGCGGCCCGGACGGTCCAGGTCTCGTTGGGGTCCAGGAGCGCCAGGTCCGCATCCAGCCCTTCGGCGATGTCGCCCTTGCTGTCCAGGCCGAAGCGCCGTGCAGCGTTGTAGCTGGTGAGGGCCGCCATCTGGTTCCAGGTCAGGCCCCGCTTCCGGCCCTCGCTGACCAAGGCGGCCAGCAGGTACTCGGTGCCCCCGAAGCCGGACTTCGCCAGCCAGATGTTGCCGGGCTTGCGCTGGTCCACCTTGTGTTCGTGCTTGCAGCAGGCGTGATCGCTGCACACCCAGTCCAGGTTGCCGGCCACCAGTTGCTCCCAGAGGTAGTCCACGTCTTCCCGGGGCCGGATCGGCGGATTCACCTTGGCGAGGGCCGCCGCCTTGGAGTCCGTATCCAGCATCAGGTGACCGATGGTCACCTCCCGGCGGAAGTTGATGTGGGGGAACACCGCCGCCATCTGCAGCGCCGCCAGGACCGCCTTGCGGGAGGTCAGGTGCAGCAGGTTGATGTTCGGCAGGTCGGTCTCATTCGCCAGGTAGGCGGCGATGAAGATGGCCAGGCCTTCCGAGTGGGGCGGGCGGGACGCGCTGTAGGCCGGCAGGCCCTTGAGCGTGCCCTCCTCCTCCACGATCTTCGTGTAGGCCGACATGATCTCCGCCGTCTCGCAATGCAGGCTCAGCGAGATATCCCCGGCCTTGTCCGGGTACTTGTCCATCGCCTTGCGGATCCCGCGCATCACGAACTCAAAGTGGGCGATGTCGTACTTTTCGTCCGGATTGATCATGAGGAATTCGCTCTGGTTGGTGGACCGGCCGTGGAGGCCGTGGCCGCCGTAGAACATGTAGATCTTGAAGGACGTGACGCCGTAAGTGTCCACCAGTTCCGGAATTTCCCGGATGTGGCGCTTGTCCATGGGCGCCAGGTGGTAGGCGTAGTCCACGTGGAAATTGCCGGCGGAGAGCTGCAGGACTTCGGGGAAAAACTTCCTGTAGGAGCCGCCCTTGTTGAGGTAGTAGGCGCCCGTACGCATGTAATTCAGGCTGCTCGTGACCCCGCCCTGGGCGGCAGCCCGGCTTTCGGTCACCGCATCCTGCTCGAGGGGCGAATAGATGCCCGTGTGCATGTGGGGATCGACGAGACCGGGAAAAGCGAGCCGGTTCTTGCCGTCATACACCTGCGCGGCTGACTCGGCGGGGATGACCGGCGCGATCTTCGCGAAGCGGCCGTTCCTGATGGCGATGTCCCCCTGCTCGACCATGGCAGCCCCGGGCCGCACCACCCGGACGTTCTTGATGAGGAGGTCGTACGGGGGCTTTGCCGCGGTGGAAGTCGCCTTCTTGGTCGCCATTTTTTCCTCTTTTCGGGTCGTAGAGAGCTGAGACCGCCAAGGATAACCGGTGGTGCATCCCCCGGCCACCGGCTGCAAGCGCGCCGCGTAGGAGCGCGTTCACGCGCGATCGGATTGAATCGCGCGGGAGGGCGTGAGGGCGGGAGGGCGGAATCGCGCCTGAAGGCGCTCCTACGCGCTCCTACATGCTAGTGGCAGCGTGGGCGGGTGTCCCTTCCGGCGCTCACCGGGTACTCCCGGTAGCCGGAAGGGATCCCGGCCAGGCTGCCGCGGGCTACAGGGCGCGGGATCGCGAAGGGACGGGATCGCGCCGGGATGGGATCGCGCCGGGATGGGATCGCGCCTGAAGGCGCTCCTACAGCGGCAGGCCGAGGGCCCCGGGGTTCAGCAGGCGGTCCGGGTCGAGCAGGCGCTTCAGGTTCTCGACGAGGGCCCGGGTCTCCGGCTTGCGGCTCGCCAGGTAGGGGTAGTCCTTGCCCACCTGCAGGTGACTGGCACCGTTGCGGCTGCAGAGCTCCTGGATGCGGCCTTTCAACTCCTTCACCAGCGCCCGGCCCTGGGGGTTGGCGGCGTGTTCCGGCACGTTCGGCAGCAGCGCCGCCGGGTACACGCGCCGGTGATAGATGCTGCGCTGGTCCTCCCACAGGAAGGTGGGCTCGTAGATAAACGCGTTCGTGCTGAAGAACATCAGCATGCGGGTGAGCTGCACCCGGTGTTGCCGCATCCGGTCCCGGTACTCGGCCACCAGTGCCTCGAATTCCCCGTGGTGCTTGAGCACGGCGGAGAACGGCAGCACGCCGTGCGTGGGCTTCCAGAGCTCACCGTTCGGCCCGAGTATCGGCGTGATCTCCATGAAGGGGTTGGCGTTGAAGTACGCGGGAATCGAGTTGGCCACCTCAGCCCCGTAGGTCGAGGCAATGGCGCGCACGCTGGCCAGCTTGAGCTTCGCTTCGGCAGGAGTCAGTCCCTCGGTGCCGAAATGCGCGGAATACACGGCATTCTTCAGGAAGTTGCGGCCGGCCACGCCCATGCGCATGACCTGCACGGCACCGTCCCAGGGATTCGGTGCCGACAGAAATACCGACCGGGCGGCGTCCAGCGGGCTGGCGGAGGCCATGGTCGTGAGCGCCGTCTTCTGCTGGCGCGGATCGAGGGCGAAATTCTGGGCCACGACCCCGAGGCGGGCGATTTCCATCAGCGCCTTGAGGCAGTTCTCGCCGGTGGGAAAGCCGAAGGAGCCGGCCGCAAAGCCCGCCGGCTTCTGCATCAGGCGCAGCGTCATGCGGGCCTTGACGCCCAGCGCTCCCGCATCGCCGACAAACAATCCCGTGAGATCCGGGCCGTAGTACCGGAAGAACGGCAGGCTGTTGCTCCCGCCGCCAGACCCGGTGGACAACATCTCGCCACTGGCGAGGATCACGTCCATCCCGAGCAGCGATTCGGCAGAGACGCCGTAGAGACCGGACCCGTAGTTCACCGCGTAGTGGGACATGCCGCCGCCCACCGTGGCGGCGAGGCCCGAGAACGGCCCCCACATCGGGGTCCGCAGGCCCTGGGCGCTGACGGCGGCGTAAAGCTTTGCCCAGGTCACCCCGGGCTCGACAGTCACGTAAAGGTCTTCCGCGTTGATCTCGATGCGGGTCAGGCGGGACATGTCGAGCGTCAGGGTGCCCGCCTTCACCGGCAGGTAGGCGTCGGTGTAGGACGCACCGCCGCCCCGGACGACGGTCGGCGCCTTGAACCGGGCACACAGGCGCATCACCTCCTGCAATTCGGCCACGGTGCCCGGTTGCACGACCGCGGTGGTCAGCACGTCGGCCTGGCGGAAGACATCCGTGGAGTAGAAGGTGCGGGACTCGTCGTCGGTAAGGACATGCCCGGCGCCAACGATGGCCGTGAGGCCGTCGAGCAGCCCGGTGGCAGGCACATTCTGGGGCGCGACGCTCATTACAGCATTGTATGGTAGGAGCGCCTTCAGGCGCGACCCACACCGGATCCCACACCAGATCGCGCAGCCGATCGCGCTGCGGATCGCACACCGGATCGCGCAGCCGATCGCGCTGCGGATCGCGCCTTAAGGCGCTCCTACGGGGCGCTGCTACGTTAGAATTCCGGCAATGCCCACACCGACCCATATCCTGGGCATCTCGGCCTACTACCACGACAGTGCTGCCGCCTTGCTGCGGGACGGGGAGGTGCTCGCTGCTGTCCAGCAGGAGCGCTTCACCCGGAAGAAGCACGACCCGGACTTCCCGCAAGAGGCCATCGAGTATTGCCTGGCGGAAGGCGGCATCGGCCTTAAGGACTTGCACAGCGTGGTCTTCTACGACAAGCCGCTGATCAAGTTCGAGCGACTGCTGGAAACCTACCTGAGCTACGCACCCCACGGCTTCCGCTCCTTCGTCGCGGCGATGCCGGTCTGGCTCAAGGAAAAGCTCTACCTCAAAACCACTCTGAAGCGCGAGCTGGCGCGCCTCGGGGCCTGCAAGACCACCGAGCTGCCGCCGCTGCTCTTTGCCGGCCACCACCACTCCCACGCCGCCTCCGCGTTCTACTTCAGCCCCTTCGACAGGGCCGCGGTGCTCTGCCTCGATGGCGTCGGCGAATGGGCCACGACCACGGCCTGGGTGGGCACTGGCAGGGAACTCAAGCCGCTCTGGGAAATCGATTTCCCCCACTCCCTCGGCCTGCTCTACTCGGCATTCACGTACTTCACCGGCTTTCGCGTCAACTCCGGCGAGTACAAGCTCATGGGTCTCGCGCCCTACGGCCAGCCCGTCTACGAGAAGCTGATTCGCGACCACCTCATCGACCTCAAGGACGACGGCACGTTCCGGCTGGACATGCAGTACTTCAACTATTGCACCGGCCTCACGATGACCAACGACCGGTTTGCCGCGCTCTTCGGCGGGCCCCCGCGGGCGGCAGAGAGCCCGGTGACCCAGCGCGAAATGGACCTCGCCGCCTCGATCCAGAAAGTGACCGAGGACGTGGTGCTGCGGCTCGCGCGCACGCTCCACCAGGAGACGGGTGAGGAGAACCTGTGCCTGGCGGGTGGTGTCGCCCTGAACTGCGTGGCCAACGGCCGGTTGGTCCGGGAGGGACCCTTCAGGAACCTCTGGGTGCAGCCCGCCGCGGGCGATGCGGGCGGCGCCCTGGGTGCGGCCAGCATCGTGTGGCACGAATACCTGGGCCAGGAACGCTCGCCGTCCACCGGCGGCGATCGGATGCGGGGCAGCTATCTCGGGCCGCGCTACAGTGCCGACGACGTGCGGCGCCAGCTGGACGCGGCCGGCGCCGTGTATCAGGAACTGCCAGACGCGCTACTCATGCCTCGTCTTGCGGAGATCCTCGCGAGTGAGCAGGTGGTGGGCTGGGTCCAGGGCCGGATGGAATTCGGGCCCCGGGCCCTGGGTGGCCGCTCGATCATCGGCGACCCGCGCAGCGCGACCATGCAGAGCCTCATGAATCTCAAGATCAAGTACCGGGAGTCCTTCCGGCCCTTCGCCCCGGCGGTGCTGGCAGACCGGGTGGGTGACTACTTCGACCACTCCGGGGCCAGCCCCTACATGTTGATCGTAGCCCCGGTGCGGGAACACCTGCGCATCACCCTGACCACAGAACAGGAGCAACTCTTCGGTGTCGAAAAACTGCAGCTGAAGCGCTCGACGCTGCCGGCGATCACCCACGTGGACTACTCCGCCCGGGTGCAGACCGTCCACGAGGACACGAATCCCCGCTTCCACCAACTTCTCACGGCGTTCCAGGCCCGGACGGGCTGCCCGGTCCTGGTGAACACGTCCTTCAATGTCCGTGGCGAGCCCATCGTCTGCACGCCCGCCGATGCCTATCGCTGTTTCCTGCGCACGGAGATGGACTACCTGGTCGTCGAGAATTTTCTCCTGGCCAAGGCCGACCAGCCGGAGCCGGCCGACAAGACGGACTGGCGCACCGAGTTTGCTCTGGACTGAGCACCCTGCAAGCCACCATGAGCAGCAGCGCGCACCAGATTCCGGAACTTGACCGCAAGGGCCTGCGGGAGTTTGGTCTCGTGACCGGGGGCATCATCGCCGTCCTGTTCGGGCTCTTTTTTCCCTGGCTCATCGAGCGCCCGATCCCGCGCTGGCCCTTCGTGATTCTCCTGGTGCTCGGCGGGCTCGGGCTGGCCGCGCCCCTGGCACTGAAGCCGGTCTATCACTGGTGGATGCGCTTTGGGCTGCTGATGAGCAAAATCACCACGCCCCTCATCATGGGCCTCGTGTTCTATGGCGTCGTCACGCCGATGGGCCTCGTCATGCGCCTGCTGGGCAAGGACCCCCTGGCGCGGCGCCTCAAGCCGGAGGACCCGAGCTACCGGATCAAGAGCGAGGCCACCCATCCCAAACGCCTGGAGAAGCCCTTCTGATGATCGACCTCATTAAAGACCTGTGGGACTTCATGCGGGAGCGGAAGAAATTCTGGCTCGCGCCCATTATCATCGTGATGCTGCTCCTCGGCGGGCTGATCGTCCTGAGCCAGGGCTCCGCCGTGGCGCCGTTCATCTACACACTGTTTTAGAGGGGAAATGGGGACAGAAATGGGGACATGCCTCATTTCCAATTGGAAATGAGGCATGTCCCCATTTCCCACAGGAAGGAACATGGCAAAAATCGCATTGATCACCGGCGTCACCGGCCAGGACGGCGCCTACCTGGCGGAGTCGCTGCTCCGGAAGGGCTACGAGGTGCATGGCCTCAAGCGCCGCTCGTCGTCCTTCAACACCGACCGTATCGATCACCTGTATCAGGACCCCCACGTGGATCACCGGCAGTTCATTCTCCACTACGGGGACCTGACCGATGCCACCAATCTCATCCGCGTTGTGCAGGAAGTGCAGCCGGACGAGATCTACAACCTGGCCGCCCAGAGCCACGTGGGCGTGTCCTTCGAAACGCCGGAATACACCGCCAACGCGGACGGCCTGGGCACGCTGCGCCTGCTGGAGGCGATCCGGCTGCTGGGCCTGAGCCAGCGGACGCGGTTCTACCAGGCCTCCACCTCGGAACTTTACGGCCTCGTGCAGGAGACTCCCCAGCGGGAGACCACGCCCTTCTATCCCCGGTCGCCCTACGGCGTGGCCAAGCTCTACGCCTACTGGATGACGGTCAACTACCGGGAGGCCTACGGGATCTTTGCCTGCAACGGCATCCTCTTCAACCACGAGTCGCCAATCCGGGGCGAGACCTTTGTGACGCGCAAGATCACGCGGGGCCTCGCCCGCATCCAGGTGGGACTGCAGAGCACCCTCCATCTCGGCAACCTCCATGCCCTGCGGGACTGGGGCCACGCCCGGGACTACGTGGAGGCCCAGTGGCTGATGCTGCAGCAGGCAGCGCCCGACGACTTCGTGATCGCCACCGGCAAGCAGCGCTCGGTCCGGGACTTCGTGACCCTCGCCGCCAGCGAACTGGGCATCACGCTGACCTGGGAGGGCGACGGCGTCGACGAGGTGGCCCGGGTGGCCCGCGTCGGGGAGGCAACGGCGGGCGCCCCCGGCCCCAAAGTGGGCGACGTCATCGTGCGCATCGATCCCCGCTACTTCCGGCCCACGGAGGTGGAAACCCTGCTGGGCGACCCGACCAAGGCCCGGGAAAAGCTGGGCTGGGTGGCCAGCACCACCCTCGAAGAACTGGTCCGGGAGATGGTGGCCTCTGACCTGAAGATTGCCGAGCGGGACGCCCTGGTGGCCCGGGAGGGCTACCGGGTCTTCAGTCACCATGAGTGAAACCCCAGGGCTCCGGTCGGCCCGGATCTATGTGGCGGGCCATCGGGGGATGGTGGGCTCGGCCATCGTCCGCCGGCTCGAAGCCCTGGGCTGCACCGGGCTCCTTCTGCCGACCCGCCAGGACCTGGACCTGGCTGAGCACGGTCAGGTGCGGGCCTTTTTCCAGCGGGAACGCCCCGCGTACGTCTTCATGGCCGCGGCGCGGGTTGGCGGGATCTACGCCAACAGCCACTACCCGGCGGACTTCATCCACACCAACCTGGCCATTGCCACCAACGTCATCCAGTGCGCCCACGGGGCCGGCACCGCGCGACTGCTCTTCCTGGGCAGCTCCTGCATCTACCCCCGGCTCGCACCCCAGCCCATGCCGGAAGAGTGCCTGCTGACCGGGCCGCTGGAGCCCACCAACGAGCCCTACGCCATCGCCAAGATCGCCGGCATCAAGCTCTGCGAGTCCTTCAACCGGCAGCACGGCACGGATTTCCGCAGCGTGATGCCCACCAACCTCTACGGCCCCCAGGATAATTTCGATCTCCAGACCAGCCACGTGCTGCCCGCCATGCTGCGCAAGTTTCACGAGGCCCGAGTGACGGGTGCAGAGAGCGTCGAGGTGTGGGGCACCGGCCTCCCGCGCCGGGAGTTTCTCCACGTGGACGATCTCGCGGCAGCCTGTCTCTTTGTGATGACGCTGCCGCAGGCACGCTACGCGACTGCCACCCTGCCCATGCGCTCCCACCTCAACGTGGGCACCGGCACCGACATCGCGATCCGGGAACTGGCCGAGCTGGTGCGGGAGGTGGTCGGCTTTGAGGGCGAGATCCGCTTCAACCCGGAGTACCCCGACGGTGCGCCGCGAAAGCTGCTGGATGTGGCGCGGCTGACGAGCCTCGGCTGGCAGGCAAGCACGGATCTGCGACAGGGCATCGCCTCCACCTACGCCTGGTACCAGAAAAACCCCCCGTAGGAGCGCGGTTACGCGCGACCGGGCTATCGATCGATAAGGGAATCGCGCGTAAACGCGCTCCTACAAGTCAGCCACGCGGGCCAGCAGCTGCTCGAACCGCGCGGCCAGCCGCCGCCGGTCGTAGTGTTCCCTGACATAGCGGCGTCCGCTGTCGCCCAGGGACCTGGCGCGGGCCTGCACGGTGGCCAGCTCCTGAACCGCCGCCGCCAGTTCGGCATCGTTCTCCGGCTCGATGCACAGCCCGGCACCCGCGGCCGCCACAATGCGCTGGCTCTCACCACGCACCCCGAGAATGATGGGGCGTGCCATGGCCATGGCCTCGAAGATCTTGGAGGGAATCACCGACTCGAAGGTCGGGCGCTTGCGCAGCAGAACGAGACTGACATCCGTCAGGGCCCAGATCCCCGGCATCCGCTCCTTGGGTTGCTGGCCGACGATGAAGACATTGCCGAGGCGCAGGTGGTCCCGCTGCTGGATCAGGTGTTCCCGCTCGGCGCCGTCCCCCGCCAGCAGGAAGGCGATCCGGGAGTCGTCCCGCAGGCGCTCCGCCGCCCGCAGCACCGTGTCGAGGCCGTGGGCCATGCCGTGGGTGCCCACATAGGCGGCGACAAACTTGCCCTCCACGCCAAACTCCGTAGCGAGCGCGCCGCCATCGTCCCGGGGCGCGTAGAACGCGAGGTCTACCCCATTGGTGATGACCGTGACCTTGCCCGCGCCACCCCGGGCTTCGATGTGGGGCACGAAGGACTCCGTCACGCTGACAATCGCGTCGGCCTTCCGGTAGGCAAAAGCCTCCAGCCTGCCGAGGACCCGGGTCATCCAGCTTTCCCGCATGGCGCCCACGGTCACGATGGACTCGGGCCAGAGATCCCGGATCTCCAGCACCCAGGGCGCCCGCTTCAGGCCGCTCACGAGATAGCCCGCCAGCCCGCAGAGAAACTGGGGCGAGGTGGAGATCACCACATCAGCCTTCGGCAGCGTGGGGGCCACGAGGGTCGCCATGAGCAGATAGAGCAGGTAGTTCGCACTCCGGGCCACGAGACCCGCATTCGCCGCGGGCAGGGTCAGCACCCGGTGGACGTGGATGCCCGCAACGTCTTCGTGCTGAAGCCACCGGTTCCGGAAGCCCGGGTAGATGCGCCCGGCGGGATGATTCGGCACGCAGGTGAGCACGTGCACCTCGTGGCCCTGCTGCACCCACTCGCGGCAGTGCTCGAAGGTGCGGCTCGCCGGCGCGTTGACCTCGGGGGGAAAGTAATGGGTAAGAAACAGAATGCGCATTCAGAGCCGCTCGAACCCGTACGTAAATTCCACCGGGAGGGCGGCTGTGTGTTCAAGGACCAGCGCCCCACACGCCAGTCGCTCCCCGAATCTCGGGCAATAGTAACCGCTCGCGAGTGTCAGTTTGCCTTCCGGGCCGAATTTGAGGCGCAGCACCACGCCACCGGGTGCCGTCAGCCGGAATTCCCGGTCCGTCAACTGCTCACAGCCCACAGCAGGGTGCAGGTGCAGGAAGCTCTCCACCCGATGGCGCCCCGCACCGGTGACGCTGTCGCGGACGGTCCAGCGCCCCGTCTCCATCACGACCTCCCGGCGATGGACGGGCCGCCCCGGCAAGCGCTCATAGCCGTCATGCTCGCCCGCGAACCGCAGCCGGCCCGCGTCCCATTCACCCAGCGTGACGGCCCGGGGCCGGGCCCGCCGCGCCACCCGGAAGGCGCCCCAGATCTCCGACTGCTCCTGCCCGTCGATGCGCACGGTGTTATGCGCGGCGGTGCTGCGCAGGTAGTGACGAAACGCACCCGGCTCGTAGTCGAAGGTGCCGCTGTCCACGACGATGGGCACACCGCCCACGTGCAGCTCGTAGCTCAGCGTGTCGCAATGGGTATGGCCGGGCTGATAGTCGGGACCCACGGGCCCGCAGTCGATGATCAGGCTGTCGCCACCGTGGCGGTAGCCGTAGTAGCCCGTGTGGGGAAAAAATATTCGCGCGCCCGTAGGAGCGGCTTCAGCCGCGACCGGAATCGGGGTCGCGGCGGTAGGAGCGGCTTCAGCCGCGATCAGATTTCCGATCGCGCCTGAAGCCGCTCCTACGAGAACGCGGTCGGCATAGGCGAGTAGCTCCCGCACCGGCTGGGTGATCCCGAACGCCGCGTCGTTAAAGAGGGGGATGTCATCCGCACCGGTGCAGATCGCGCGGAGAAAACCTGTTGCGCGAATGGCAGCGTCACGCAGGGTCACCAGCACCTCACTGGTCACCCGCTCAGGATTCGCCGCCAGCAGATTCACCACATCGAGAAAATCCTCGAGCACGATGCAGTGATACATCGGGCTGCGCTCGAGGTGCCCCCCATCAGGCAGGATCTGCTCCGCCGCTGCCGCGACCATGATCTCAAGGCCCTTCGCGAGCCAGCGCTCCGCGGCGGGTCCCTTGAGGCACACGCCGGCAAAGACCAGCGCCTTGCCGTTCTTCAGCAGGTGATTGGCCAGCAGGTGGTACTCCAGGTCACCCTCCAGGGCGGCGACCTGGTGCGCGAGGCTCGCCACCCACTCGGCGGGCACGGTGCCAGGCGGCAGTGCCAGGGCGTACTTCAGCCAGTTCACCACCCGCAGGGAAATTGGGTAAGGCTCCCAGGCATCCTCCGCGCCCAACCGCACCCGGGCGCTCCAGTCGTTGATCAGGGCGGCCTTGCCCGCGTCGGCCAGCGTCGGCCAGCCCAGGTAATCGAAGTAGTGCAGGTTGTAGCGCCAGAGCTTCGGGGCGTCGGACTGCACCCAGTCAGGGTGCTCCAGGGCGAAGGGCCGGGTCTGACCGACAAAAGCGATCTGGCCGACCGCGGCCAGCGCCTCGGGTGCCGGCAGAAACGGCGCGCACCGCACGCCAGCGCGCCAGTGCACCGCCGGTCCCGTCACCGGCGGCCGCGGCGGCCATAGCCGACGTTTCAGCTGCCAGGCGATCTGGCTCACCTGCAGATGCCGGACCGTGTGGAAATAGAGGCCGAGACGCGCCGGCAACCCCGGTTTCACCGGCGCCGCTGCCGCGACGAGATCCCGCCTGTCGTCGGGCCCGGCCGTCATGCCCGACTGTGCAGGGCCTCGACGGCGTCAAAAGTCGCCCGGGTGACTTCCACGAGTTCGTCGAAGGGCATGGGCGAGGGCCGGCCGGCGCTGATCGCGGCGATGAAGGCAGCCATGCAAGCCTCGTTGCCCTTGTCCTGCTTCCAGAGGTTGAGCTTGCTGAACCCGGGCCAGCCGAAGCCCGTCAGCCGCCGGAAGTTGTCCAGCTGGAGCACCGCGCCCCGGCAGAACACTTCCAGGCGTTCCTTGGGCAGGGACCGGTGGCCGTTGGCGAGGTAGTGGACCGTGCCGAAGGAACCGTCCGCGAACTCCAGGGTGATCGTGGCCTTGTCATCCCGGACAGCAACGCCGGGCGCCGGGCCCATGCGCACGGCAGCGGTGCGGCGGATCGGCGCACCGGCGAGAAAGCGCAGCAGGTCCACGAAGTGACAACCCTCGCCGATGATCCGGCCGCCGCCCTCGGTAGCGCTCTGGGTCCAGTGCTCAGGGGGAATCTCGCCGGCGTTCACCGTCATGACAAATACTTTGGGTTCCGAGGTGACGGCGAGGAGTTCACGGATGCGCACCACCTGGGGCGCGAACCGGCGGTTGAAGCCCACCATGACCACCGGGTTGAAGCCGCCGGCAACCGCCGCGGCGTGGGCCGCGACGATCGCGTCGAGTTGGGGTCGGGTGATGGCCAGCGGCTTCTCCACGAAGACGTGCTTGCGCGCCTCAAGGGCCTGCACCACCAGCCCGGCGTGGCTGTCGTGGCGCGTGGCGATCACCACCGCATCCGTGTCCGTGGCGCTGATCGCCACCGTCGCGTCCGTGCCTGCGGCTGCGAAGCCGTGCTTGCGACCGGTGCGCACGCCACTGACGCCGGCGGCACTCACCAGCGTCTGCAGGCGGGCGGGCGTCGCGGCCAGGGCGGGAATCAACACCTGCGCGGCGTAGTTGCCGGCGCCGATGACGGCAACGCGGGGCGGTGTTGCTGCCGCGCCGACCGGCGCGATCGATTGCGGAATCGCGCCCGTAGGAGCGGCTTCAGCCGCGATTCCGCGAGCGATCGATTGCGGAATCGCGCCTGAAGGCGCTCCTACAGGCGCTCCTACGGAGAGGGATACCGTGCGGCTCACAGGACCCGCATCACCCGCCGGGTATTCCAGCACGATGGCCAGCGGGTTACCCGTCGCGAGCACGTCGTAGCCCCTGGCGGCGTCGGCGACGGCGACCCGGTCGCTGACCAGCTGGGCGGTGTCGAGACGTCCGGCCGCGAGCAACTCCAGCACGGCCGCGAAATTCCGCTGCTCCGTCCAGCGCACGAAGCCGATGGGATAGTCCTGTCCCTGCTCCTCGTAGGACGGGTCGTAGCGCCCCGGACCGTAGGAGCAGGACACCTGGAACGACAATTCCTTCGCGTAGAAATCCGCCCGGGAGAGCTCCAGCCCGGTGACGCCGACGAGCACGATGCGGCCCCGCTGGCGACACATCTGCGCGGCCTGGTGCATGGGCTCGTTGCTCTGGGTGGAGGCCGTGATCACCACGGCGTCGACGCCCCGGCCGCCCGACACGCGGCGGGCCGCCTCGAGCGGATCTTCCCCCGCGGACAACACGCAGGTCGCCGCCCCGTAGCCCCGCGCCAGCGCCGCCCGGCCCGGATCGGGATCAATGCCCAGCACGTGGCAGCCGTTGGCCCGCAACAGCTGGACGGCGAGCAGGCCAATCAGCCCAAGGCCGGTGACCACCACCGTTTCGCCGAGCGTCGGTTGCACCAGGCGCAGGCCCTGCAGGGCGATCGCACTCACCACCGTGAAGCTGGCCGCCTCGTCGGCCACGTTATCGGGAATGGCGGCGCAAAGGTTCTCGGGGACGCAGACGTACTCGGCGTGGGGCCCGTTGGACACCACCCGCTCCCCCACCTGGAAGCGCGTGACGCCGGCGCCCACCTCCACCACCACGCCCGCGTTGCTGTAGCCGAGGGGAATGGGCTTGTCGAGCTTCGCCTGGACGGAGCGCATGGTGGGCCCGATGCCGTCGGTGCGCAGCTTGTCCAGCACCATGCGCACTTTGTCGGGCTGCTGGCGGGCCTTCTCGATGAAGTTGGCCCGGCCGAACTCGAGCAGCATGCGCTCGGTGCCCGCCGACACCAGGGAGCGCCGCGTGCGGATCAGCAGGTGGCCAGGCCGCACCAGGGGCACGGGCACCGTCTCGACGAGCGTGGCGCCTTGCTTGAGGTCCTGGAGGATCTGGTGCATCGGCTGTTTCCTAGCGGCGCGACAGACCCGACTGGACCTTGGCCGAAACCTGGTTCTCAATGACTGCCGCCGTCGCTGAGTTGGCCGGCGTTTTGACCGGCCGTCGAGACGCACCCATAAACCGCAGGAACCGGTCAACCAGCCACATCAGGACTACAAGACGGATGACGGTGGAATACTGGGCTGCGATATTGCCTTCGAAACGAATAGCGAGGAAATACGTGCACAGCATCATGATGATAAAGCGTGGCAGGGTCAGTTGGGCTCCGTCGGCCATCATGCCACCCAGCCGCGCGAAGAGCATGCCCATCAACGTCATGCCGACAACAACGCCAGGCACCGCGAAATTCCAGTACAGGTCACCCAGCTGCGTCGTCGGCACGAAGGTATAGCGCGACGCCGAAAGATTGAAAGCCTGGTTGAACATCTGGCCGGTCGAGATATTCGGCTTCTGGGGCCAGAGGACCCGAGGGATAAAAGAGGAAAAAAACAGTTTCAGCGTTTCCCCATACAGCAGAGGCGCCGTGCCGGCGCTGGTACCACCAACGATGATGTCGATGTAGACCTTGCCATCAATACGCTGGCGCAGGGAATCCAGACTGGAACCCGTTACGTCCTCCTGCTGGCTGGCCTTCTTTCTGATCAGGTCCAGGTTCTTGTCGAACTGTTCGAAGGCTGCAGCCGGGTCGGCGAACTTACCTTCCATGATCTGCATGCGGTAAGCATTGAAAAACAGCAGGTAAGGAATAGAAACGAGCAGCATGGTCCCGATGATCTTGTAGCTTACCCTGCCCTTTATGAAGAAGAGTGCCAGCAGTAGCAAGACTGAGATGCGAAACGATATTTCCTTCGAACTCACGATGAAGCCGAACAGGAACTCGACAGTCATGATGGTGATCAGGACTGTCCACACGAGCTTGGGACTGTAGTCCCGGATCGCCAGGTAAATCAGCATCATGGCGCCCAGCGGTGCCAGCATGCGCAGATTCGACGCTACCCCCGTTGGGAGCCCGTAGACGTATTCGGGGACGTAATAGATCGAAGCCTTCGTGTCATAGGCCAGCATGAAGAGGAAGCCAATGCCCCAAAAAAGCACCGCCATCTTCAAGGTGGCGCTGAACCGCCATTCGAAGAGAAAGGCCTGAGAGCGCTTCCGGCCGCGGCCCTTCTGGGTCAGAAAGTAGCCCGTCAGAAAGCACAGCGCCCCCAGGATCACCACGATGTCAGACAGGTTAAGCAGATTACTGTCACTCATCGCCAGTGAGCCACCACCCCACGCCACGTCAGTGGCGCGCCCCGTGAGGATCGCGAAGTAAGTCGCCATTCCGAAGATAAGCAGGTAGCACCCCATGAAAATGGCAAGAATCCGCTGCCTCGGATCGGCAGGGCTGTGGAACAAAGGCCAGGCACAGACTGCGAAAAGGAGGCAGACGTAAAGGGTTCGGGCCGGAGGCAGTTCGCCGTTGAAGGCCGCAGAGACGACTAACGTCGCAAAGACCAGCACGCAGGCCAACGTGTAATTACGGTTAGCTGCACCACGTCCGGCAGAGCGGGCTGGTGGCTTGCCACCCCTGTCCGGCGGTCCCGCTCTGTTCACTTCGGTAGTCGTCATAAGAACTCTACTGGCACCGGTGTAGTGTGCCGCAGGCAGGCCCCGCCCAAGGTACGGGGCCATCCCAATTCCAGCTGGGACAGGGCTCCCGCCAAATTATGACAATACGGTAACGTCATAGTGGCGCGAACATCAGTTGCATAGCCAGGCGGAAGCCAGCCGCCGGGCAAATCGGCCGGTGCCGCCCGCAGTACAGCGCGCCGTTAGCGGGTCGGAACTGCAATCCGAGCAGTAAAACTGCTGCCCCGGAACCTGCAGTCCCGCGAGTTCCATGAACCGGACACCCGGGCGACTGCCTGCAGCAAGACCAATGCACTGGGTGACACTGCCGCTGGGCAGGGAGCAACTATTCGCTGTGGCAGTCACACGTACACTCGGACTGACGTCCACAGGGTCGGTCAAGTTGGTCCCACGATCAGGAAGAGCCCCGGCGAACAAGATGCCCGACAGCGTCAGTTCAGCATACCCGTTCACACCGGCGACGGCCGTCGGGTGGACATGGATAGTGGTGGGCAGCGCTGCAGGAGTCCGGTTGGTGCCCGTGATACTCAGCCCCTGGATCGTCAGAGGACCGAAACGATTGAACTCAATCACACGCCCGCTCTTCTGCAGTTGATCCACTGCAAAGCGCCCGCCAATCACCTGGACTGGCAGCGGAAACGTTGCGACGCCATCGGGCGTTTTGATGAAGGCACTACTTGCTTCGCTGTTCTCGTTCATGATCGTGATGGTGGTTGGCGCCGTCTCGAGGTAGTAGTTGGCCAGGCGGAAATTGCCGTGAAAGCCGCCGATGGACGTGAAGCTGCCACTCTTGACGTGAACAAACGCAGCATTCGTATTTCCGGGAGCACCCGTTCCGTTGACCGCGATCAACCGGTGATCATGGGACTGGGTGTGTTCGATCGAGATGGCCGCCTTGCTGACGTTCGAAAACGTAGAGTTGATGATGGTGGCCTGGTCGTTGTCTTCATCAATGCCATAGCGCTGCGAAAACCGGACGCCATACTGGAGGCCACCGAAGTCAGTCCCATCGACGATGATGTGGTCCAGCACGTTGAAGCGCGGGCTGACCTTCGCCGGCTTGGCCTTCGTGAACTCGAAGGCTGTGGCGAGCGGCGCCTCCGCACTGGACCGGATATACAGATTGGTGATCTTGATTTGCTGCGTGTTGGTAAACAGGAACATTGGTGCGTTGCCATCGCGCCCCGCCCAGAGAAGAACGGCGCCACGGCCATCGATAACCCCACCGTGGGCATTGGTCACACGGAGGGTCTCCCGGATGGTGTACGTCCGGCCCCCAACACCGGAAACGGCGCCAAAATACGGGTGACCCGTCTTGCGGGTGGCGGCGTCGAGCGCCTGCTGCCAGCACAGCGTGTCGATATCCCGGCTGGCTTCGCAGCCGGGAAAATCATCCGGTCGGATATCCCCTGTTGCACTCGCGGCGGAGTTCCACAACGAGAGCAGTACGGTGAGGATCAGGCGCGTCATGCACTCCACTTCCTTTCGCACGCTAGCGCGCCGCCATTGCCGATTCGATGACCTGGCGGGTGGCACTGGCCATTTCCCCGTTTCGGCTGTACTGGAGGCCACACTCCCGGGCGTTGCGTGACCATTGCTGGAACTCCGCGTCATCCATGGCGGCGAGTCTTTCGATGGCAGCGATCATCGCCCGGGGATCCTCAACCGGCAGGTCGAAGCCGACACACCGGGCTTCCAGTTGGCGCCATGGCGTCCGGTCAGAGATGAGCAGAAGGCTGCCGGCCAGAAGTGCCTCAAGTATCACGTGACCGAAGTTCTCGCCCAGCGTTGGGAGAAGGAAGGCGTCATAAGCGGCAAGCACTGTCAGCACATCGTCAGGCAGAACCACGCCCTGGTAACTGGCGGTGATATGCGCCGGAAGCCGGCCCATCTCCCGCTCGCACTCGTTCCAGTACGGCATGTCCTCCTTCGTCCCGTAGATATCCAGACTGACGGGTACCTTGACCTGCGCCAGGACTTCAAGGGCCCCGCGCAGGTTCTTCATCGGCGAAATTCTCGACAGGAACGCCAGTCGCAGCACCCCCCCCTGCTTGGCACGGCGGGCCGGCATCCCGGTGTCCAGCACGCGGGGGGGCAGGTTGGGTGCGATGAGGACGCGAACCTTGTCGCCCCAATGCGCCCGGATAAGGACGACCTCCTTGTCGTCGGTGGCCTGCCAGACCACATTTCGATAGACACCGAGGAGGCGGGCAAGGGCAAACCAGGCCTTTTTGCGCCCACTTTTCAACCGGAGCGCGCCGGGGGAGAACTCACCGCGGGGAGCGATCAGGACAGGAATCGTCGGTGGGATTAATCCCAGTCTGCGCAGCAGCAGCGGCGTGATGACGAGCGCCGGATCCAGGAAGCTGTGGAAGTAGAGGAGATCAGGACGACAGCTCTTCACGAGGCGCAGGAATCGCAATGGCAGCCAGTGCGGCGGCGACACGTAGGTCACGAGAGCCTCCCCTTCCGGATACCATTGACCGTCGGCCCTCCCGGGATACGGCTCGTCGCAGCCCAGGTCCCGGTCCCGGGTCACCACCCGGAACTCGAAGTCATCCTGCAACCATTCGCACAACCTGGCCAGGCTGCGCACGGGACCGCCGGCATAGAATCCTGGCAGGTACCAGCTGGCGAAGCAGAGGATCAGCCGCTTAGGCATTCGGGTACAGCGGGAGGTCGGGCTGGAACGCTCCGCCTTCGAGTAGTGGAACGTCGCCCTTCCCGTTCAGCAGCAGTTCCATCGTCGGCGTGAGTGACACCAGCTCAGTAGCGTTGACTGGGGGAATACCAAAGGCTTGATGTGAGACGGGCCGATGATTCAATCGGGCAATATCGCTGACCGCCCGGCGTCGGAAATGGCGGGACTGCAACTGGAGGTTGATCGCCTCCGGCAGGTACGCGATCCAGGTGAGGCCAATTTCCCGCACCCTCGGCGACCCCAGAAGAGCACCGACCCGTCGTCGCAATTCCTGACGAACACGCCCGGTCACTCCCATCCGGGCCGAATCAAAGGGATCGGTGTCGGGCGAGGCTCGTTGCAGGTCAACGCCGGCGGTCCGCGCCTCATGGAGCAGCACGTCGTTCCATGACCAGGAAGGAAAGGACAGCAAATCGTAGACGCCGGGGTTCTCCTTACCCTGACCAATTTTCAGCAGCGCATCGACGATCGTGACCGTGTGAGTGACGTTGGAGCCGAGCGAACCGCCGCGCGGGACGACCACCGGGCCGGAACACACCAGATTCCTCATTTGGGCCCGAATGCCCTGGAGCTGACCGTACACATGGCCCAGGCGCAACACCCAGGTCTCATGGCCAAGGCGACGACCGGCGCGCATCGCTTCACGCTCCCCACGGAGCTTTTCCTTGCCGTAGGCCGTGCTGGCCGGCGGTGTGCCCGCCTCCACAAAATCGTTGTACACGGCAAGCGTGCTGAAGAAGACTATCCGGCTGCCAGGTTTCGCAGCGGCGGCGGCAGCTTCGATCAGGCGGCGATTCGCCTCCCGGGCCTCGCGCGGTCTCCCGAGCGCCAGCGCGAAGTTGGCGATCACATCGCAATCACCCAGCAGACCCCGCGCCTCGACAGGATCAGCGGCCAGCCCGTGCCGGCAACGAAGGCCGTGCGCCCGCAGGAACGCGGAGCCGGAACGATTCCGGCAGACAGGCACCACCTCAATACCGGCCGTCCGGCTGAGCAGCAGACTGACTTCAGCCCCGACCTGACCATTGGCCCCGAGGACGGCGATCTTCATGCGGATTGCCTGGCCACAGCGTAAAGATCCTCCACCAGCGAGGTGACCCGCAGGCACGTGCGGGCAGCGACGGGCGAAGGGACCCCGGTAGCCAGGCCCTCCAGCAACCACCGCCATTCCCTGTAAAAGGCCTGATTGGTTGTGGAGACACCCCCTGCCGAGGGCAGAAACTCCAGACCTTTCGCGGCCGAGCTCTTCCCGTACACGAGCACCGTCGCATCGGGTTGCGTCCCGAAGCGGACCCGGGCCGTCGGAAACTCAAAATCGATGTAGTTCTCCTGGGAGTCCAGCCAGCTGAACACATAGTTGAGTACGACCGGCTGACCGCCCCGACCGGATCCGGGATAAAGAAGAACTTCGGCCTCAGCCTTCCGGTCCGCATGGCCGTCAAGAATCATTCGCTGGCTGACGATCTCATGGTCCTCCGTCGCCAGCAGGTACAACACGACGTCGAGCGCGTGGCACCCGAGTTCCAGCAGGATGCCCCCACCCCCGGCGGCAGGATCGTCAAAGTAGCTCCGGTCAGCGCCCGTCCGCGTCGTGCGGCCACCCTCCGAAATTCGCACCCGCAACGGCTGGCCGAACCAGCCCTCCCGGAGGATCCGCTGCATCTGCAGCGTTGAGTCGTAAGCGCGGCGCATGAACCCGCAGGCAATGCGGTGCTCGGGAAAGAGGGCGATATTCTCGTCGAACTCGCGACGATTCCTGGCAAAGGGCTTTTCAACGAGCACCGCGACGTTCTGGCGGGCCAGTTCCTGGAGATAAGCGGCCCGGACGCCAATGGGGATCGCCAGCAGGACAGCGTCGCAGGTGCCGAGAGCTGAGGTGAGCGTGGCGATCGGTGCGTGAGGCACGTCAAAGGCGGCAGCCACGGCGGCTGCCTGTGCATCGTTGGCATCCGCTACCCACGCGACCCGCGCCTCCGTCATCGCCGTCAGCACGGGCAGGTGAACAGTGCGGGAGATGACCCCCGCCCCAATGACTCCAACTGATGCGACCATAGCGTGTCCCTATGCGGCCTGCTGTGCCCGGGCCCAGCGGAGGTATGACCCGAGGGCACCCCAGGTCCAGCGTGCTGAAGGAGGCAGTGTGTCCCATCCGGGTCCACCACCGAGAATCTCGCAGGTGAGCTGATGCCCCGCGCGCAAGGGCTCTTCGAGGGCCTTTACATAGGCATTGAGCGGCGCATGAAACCCGAGCTTCCAGCGTCGTTCCGCAACGGCGCGGGGCAGCAGGTCGCCGACCGCCCGCCGCAGACTGGCTTTCAGGCCATGCACTCCCACCCGCTGCGCAGGCGGGATGCCAAACGCGGTGCGGATAACCCCATCGTCCAGCAAGGGCACGCGACCTTCCACACCGTGGGCCAGTCCCATGCGATCGCTGTGGAGGAGGTAGCGGGGAATACACCAGGACTCCACCGCGCCCCGCAGGGCCGCGTTGGTCGGACCCCTGCCGTCGTGCCGGTGCCAGGTTCGCCAGGCGTCTGCCCCACCCGCCAGTACGTCCACGGTGCGCAGTCCAGCAGACCGGGCATTGCGCAAGGCCGACCAGGCATTGCGCAGGCGCGCCGGCAACGCGTGATAAGCGGCCGCGGCAAACGGCAGCCAGGCAGTCCCCGGGCGGCCGAACACTTCCGGTGCCACCAGGGCCGTCTGCCGCAGCGCTGCAAAGTCCCCCTTGCGCAACAGGTCAAGAACGAGCGGACCGAAGAACGAGACGTACCCCACAAAGACCTCGTCGCCACCGAGGCCGCTGAGCAGAACCTTGACACCGTGGCTGTGCGCCTCTTCCGCCAGACAGAACTCCGCGTAGCTCGACACGTCTCCGTAGGGTTCTTCCTGATGGTGGACGTAGCGTGCAAAACGCTGCGCCAGGAGTTCCGGACTTGACGAAACCCAGTGAGCCTGGCTTGGGCTCCGTACGGCCTTGATGACCGCCTTCTGGTACAGGCTTTCATCCTGCTCAGCGCGCTCGTCGTGATAGGCAAATAGATGCAGCGTGGTGGTGTCACTGCGAGTCACTCGCGCCTGGTCAGCCAGAGCCACCACGGTGGACGAGTCCAGCCCGCCCGAGACCGTGGCGCCGATCGGCACGTCGGACACCAGCTGCTCGTCGACGGCCCGAACCAGTTCAAGCCTCAGCTGGTCAATGGACGCCACAGGCGGCGCCGCATCGATGCGGTCGTAACGGGCAATGTGCAGTGCCGAACCGTCCCAGCACGCCCAATGTCCGGCAGGCAGACTACGGACACCCGCCAGCAGGGTGTCGAAGGGCACGTCGTCCGTGCGGCCCATCGCCAGGAAGCGCCGCATGGGGTCGATGGCGGGGGACGCGTCGACCCAAGGCAGCAGCAACAGGGCCTTTTGCTCGGAAGCCACGGCTAGCCGGGACCCCACCTGCGCCCAGTAAAGTGGCCGGATGCCGACCCGGTCCCGGACCAGATACAACTTCTGTTCGGCGTGGGTCCACCACACGAAGGCGAACTGGCCCTGCAGGCGCGCCAGCGCACCGGGAATTCCCCACTGCTCAAGGGCACACAGGAGAATTTCCGTGTCACTGGAACCCCGCAGGACCACGCCTTTCGCCAGCAGATCCCTGCGCACTCCCGCCACGCCAAACAGTTCGCCATTGAAAGACAGCACGCTGTGCGTGCCCTGCATGGGCTGGGCACCCTGCTCGCCAAGCCCGCGAATAGCCAGACGCCGGTGGCCAATGACCAGGGGAACGGACGCGTCCTGCGCGTCCCATTGACCACCCCCGTCGGGCCCCCGGTGAAACAACGCCTGACTGAGGCGCCCGGCAAGCCGGTGACGTTCAGGCCCGGTGATCGACGGATCCCAGAGAGACACAATCCCGCACATGGACGTGAGAGCGGGCTAGTACGCCCGGACTTTCAGTGATTCTGGCTGCACAGGAAAGTCAGGCGGTGGCCGCAGCCCCAGCCTCTCCAGGTGGGCCGTCCACCGATGCTCGTACGTGTGCTCGGCGTGCGCCCGCCGCTGGGCCCGGGCAGCCATCGCGGCCCGCTGCTCCGGAGCGCCCAGAAAGTGGTCAATCTGCTCGAGCAGTTCCTGCTGGGTATCAAAGTAGGCAACCTCGGTCTCCGGGTCGAAGACATCCCGCAGGGCCGGCGTGTCGGTCAGCTGAAAGGCTCCAATGGCGGCCACTTCGAAAGTCCTCTTGTTGGTACCCGCAATCTCCGCGTAGTGATTCTGGTTGAGGGCAATCTTGGTCGCCAGCATGGCCTTGCACTTTTCCACGCCGCTCACGTAGCGGCCCGTGAAATGGATGGTCGCCGGGTGCTGCACCCACACCGGCGGTGGCGGCCCCCAGATCTTCATGTTGCGCCCGATCAGCGGGCGGAGGCTCTCATTACGAAAAAGATAGGGGTTGCCGGCGAGGGCTATGTCGCAACCATACCGGTCGAGATCTTCCGGCGTCAGCGGCACAGGCCGGTGCAGCTGGCGGTCGCAGGCCTGGGGCAGATAGTAGACGTGCTTCCAGCCCAGCTTGGTGCGGAGCTTATCGATGATGTAGTGGTCCTTGAAAAACAGGGTGTCGTAGTCCGAGGCAAAAAAGTACGCGCGACCAAAGTTCACGATGGCGTCGGAGTACACGCCGAAGACCTTTGCCTGACTGTTGCCACCACGCAAGCCAGCAACCACATCGGGGCGCAGGTCGCCGATGCAGGTAACCAGAACGAGATCGGGGGCGAACGACTTCGCCACCCGTTTGAGCCGCGCTTCGGACAGGGCCAGCGGCTCGCGAAAGAAGGCCCGGGACAACAACTTGGTGGCCTCAGCCGCTCTCCCCGCCCAGACGTGCCCAAGCCGGTCGCCCAGTGGCCCGAGCACGGCGTAGGGATCGCAGACTTCCACGTCGTAATAGGGGGACAGTGCCCGGCGATAGGAGTCGACGACGGAGTCGTAAACCGCCTGGCCAACGAGCAGGACACGTTGGCGGCCCGCTTCAGGAATGGTAGCCACTAGCAGGACTGGTTCCGGCGAAAGCGGTAATGCCGCAGGCGCTCGAAGGCCACGCGGTGCTTTTCCGGGTGCAGCGCCAGGGTGTTGCCGGCCGGGGGCTGGTCACTGTCACGGCCAATGGGCTGCAGGCCCGCCGGCAGCAAGGCAAAGAGCCGGAAACCAAACTCGCTTTCAAACCAGGTGACGACCTCGCTGAAGCGGACCCCGGCCCGCGCCAGATGGCTGGCGTCAGTTTCGAAGACCACGGCAGGCGGTCGGATAGCGGCCAGCATCCGCGGTGCGCCCCGCAGCACGGACATCTCGAGGCCCTCCACATCAATCTTGACCAGTGCCGGATCGGCAATTCCGCTGGCCGCTATTTCGTCATCCAGTCTTGCGACAGGGACATCAACGCGCTGTGCCGTGGATGCCCCGATTGGCGGCAGGGCGGTGGTGAGTCCGGAGGCATGGGGCGTCACCCACAGCGCAATCTCGCCGGACTCCTCTCCGAGAGCTTTCGGCACCACCGTGACGTTGCTGAGATTATTTACCGTGATCACACTTTCCAGATCGCGCCGGGTGGCCGGCACGGGTTCGAAGGCGAGCACGCGGCCTTCGGCGCCCACCAGGCGCGAGGCCCAGGCGGTGTAGATGCCGATGTTGGCCCCGACATCAACAAACGACCCGCCCCGCACCAGGAAGGCTTCGAGTACCGGCGTCAGGGCCGGCGGTTCGTACTGGAGGAAAAAGAGGTCAACCCACGAGCCGTCATCGCCCATCCGGGCATCAAAGATCAGATCCGGACCGATGACGCAGCGAACGGCGCCGGACGGCAGTGGGGCGCCCCTGCGCATCAGACCTTCCAGCCGATCCCTGCCACGAAACTCGGGGAGCGCACGAAGTCTGCCGGCGAGACGCCATCTCCAGGAAAGTGTGGACACGCCTGCCAGTTGCCTCCGGACGTCCAGCTGAACCTCGCGATGAGGGTCCCATCGAGAGGCGGTGTACTATAGCGATGGCGTCTCGCAGGGTAAAGCCAAAGTGCCTCAATTTCAGCGGTTTCCTCACTGTTTATGGCAAACGACAGCACTCCTGTGTTCCGTCCGTAACCGGCGCTTTAATCGTCCACGATGATTGGCCGGGATGCGGTCTGGCTTGCGCTCGGTCAGGCCACCGTCGTCATTGTCGGACTCGCCGGGACGAGGGTCCTGACGACGCTGCTGTCGCCGGCTGACTATGGGGAAGTCTCGCTCGTTATGGGCCTGGCGGCGCTCGGCATGGGACTCCTGTGCACGCCCTTCCTGCAGGCCACTCTCCGCGCTTTTCCGGATGCCCGGGAAGCGGGCCAGGTCGGGGCCCTGCGTGCCCTGGCGGCGCGCCATGTCCGTCGGGGCGTCATCGGCATCGCTGCCCTGCTGCTGCTGGCCGGATTGGGGTGGAGCCTGTTCGGGTCCAGCCCTGTGTCGTTCGCGCTTTTTCTCGCCGTGGCTTTCGTCGTGGCCTTCGACGCGTGGCGCAATTACGAGTCGGCCTTCCTGAATGGCGCGCGTCGTCAGCGCGACTACGCCCAGCGCTACGCGTTCGATGCCCTGGCGCGGAATGGCGCGGCCGTCGGGCTGGCAGTGCTGCTGGGACCGTCCGCTTTGCCGGTGGTGCTTGGCTTCGCGTTAGGGTCCGCCACGACAGGCCTGCTGTTCCGGCGCCGGATCGTTGCAGGCGAGGCCACAGCAAACACCCCTGCCGCGGCAGCGGGGGCAGCTGAGGCCTGGATCGCCAGTCACCGTTCCGCCTTTCTGCGCTATGCCACGCCGCTCGTACCGCTGGCCATCCTCAACTGGACCATGAGCATGGGGGATCGCTATGTCCTGGCGGCCCACTGGGGCACGGAGGTCGTTGGTTTGTACTGGGCGGCCTACGCCATCGGCAGCCAGCCCTTTATTGCCGCGAGCTCACTTGTCCACACGACCTTGCGTCCGGTTTTGTACGACGCTGTCGCCCAGGGCAACCTGGCAGAGGAACGGCGCATCCTGCGGTCCTGGATGCTGGTGACTGCAGGTATCGCGGCAGGCGGCTGGCTGCTCGTCACCCTCCTGGCGCAGCCACTGGCCGCTCTGCTGCTCGGACGGTCGTTCCGGGCTGCCGCCGACCTGCTGCCGTGGATCGCTGCCGCTTATGCGTTGCAGATGCTCCAGCAGTCCTTCGAGATCATTCTGTTTGCCCACGGGCACTCCCGGAAGCTGCTGGTCCTGCAGGTTGCTGCCGCCATCTCGGCCGTCGTCCTGTTCTTCATCCTGATTCCGCCGCTCGGCGCCCTGGGAGCAGCGCTTGGCACCTTGGGTTCTGTCGCAATCACGACGGTACTGACGTTTTTTGTCTCCGGGGCGCCGGGGAAACTGGTTGGCCCTTTGCGTTAGGCGCAGGGAGCCATTGCCGTCGATGGTGCCGCGATACATCGACTCAAGAATCAACGTATCGGGAATGATGTATCGGCTACCCGTGCGATCCGTCACGTCGGCGAAGTAAGGCGTGCCCGCCGTTGGCAACTCGTCCCGCGATGCGAAGGGTCAACGTGGTTGCCAAGTTGTCTCTCCGGGCGGGTCGGAACCAGACAGTTGCACGGCCCGTGTACTATAACCATGACAACAATGACCGTAAATCAGGAACAGACGTCGACCATGCGCTCCCCAGCCATCGTCTTTGCCATGACAGGCGCCGCTGGACTGCATGGCGGGATCGCAGTAGTGAACCTGAATATCATCATAGCTCTGGTAGCCATCGCCAGAGCGCACAACGTTTTGCTGACGGTGCTCGCTTACCACGAGAAGGACGATGACCGGCCAGCGTCCCTGCCCGACGGGGTCGAGTATCGCGCCTTTCGTTCCAACCGCTACGCCATGGCCATGGACCTGTGGCGCCGATCCAGCGACAAGCCGCTCTTCGTCTTCGATCACGTCAACGTGGCCCGCGCCCTGTTGCCTCTTGCGCTTCTGGGGCACTCGCGGACCGCCATCTTTGCCCACGGGTGGGAAAACTGGCGCACCGTCAAATGGACGGATTCCTGGTCATTGCGAAGCGCGGAACGGGTGCTGGCCAACTCGGAATTCACCCGAAAGAAGATCAAGGCCCGGTTTCCAAACGCCCGGGTCGCGGCTTGCCCCCTGGGACTACATCCGGGCTTTCACCTGAATGTCACGCCCCCGGGGCCTGCCTCCGAACCCCTCTCCCTCCCGGACTGTAACGGCGTGATCCGGCAACTCGGGCAGCGGGTCTTGTTGCTGGCGGCCCGGATGGACCCCACGGAGCGCCAGAAAGGGCACCTCGAGGTCCTTGCCGTATTGCCCCGCGTGCTGGCGCAGCACCCGGGCGTCCAGCTCGTGTTTACCGGGAGCGGCGGGGATCACGAGAATCTCGTTAGCGAAGTTCGTCGCTTGCACCTGGGGAGCCAGGTGTTCCTGCCAGGCCAGGTCGCCGTCACGGTGTTGCAGGCCCTGTTCCGGCAGTGTTATGCCTTCGTCATGCCCAGCACGCAGGAAGGGTTTGGGCTCGTGTATCTCGAAGCAATGAACGCCGCGAAACCCTGCCTCGGGTGCTTTGACCAGGGGACGGAGGACGTGATCGAACACGGTGTCACCGGGGTTCTGGTTCGCGACCCCCGGAATCAGGATGAGTTGGCGGGCGCGATTCTGGGATTGCTCGACGACGCAGAGGGTGCCCGGGCAATGGGGCAGCGTGGCTTCGAGCGCCTGCACACGTTGTTCACTGCCGAAAAGTTCCGAGAGCGGTTTACGACACAGATCAACGAGATTCTTGCCTGATGTGCGGGCTTGTCGGGATCTATAGTGCCGCCGGCGCCCCTGTCGATGGCAGCGCGCTGCGAAGGATGTCGGGAATGCAGCGCCATCGCGGGCCCGACGACCAGGGGATTCGCCTGTTCTCGCTCACGAAGGGCAGCTCTGCGGAGGTCGACGCGGTCTCTCCAGCTGGTGATCCGTCCGGCCTCGAAGGTGGCCTGGGCTTCAATCGCCTGAGCATTCTCGACCTGTCCCCCAACGGTCATCAGCCGATGACCAACGACGACGCCACGGTGATCATCGTGCTCAACGGCGAGGTCTACAACGCTTTTGAGCAGCGGCCCGGGCTCGAAGCTGACGGTTTCCGTTTCCGGAGTTCTTCCGACACCGAGGTCTGCCTGCGCCTCTATGAGCGCCATGGCTTCGAAGGAATGCTTCAGCGACTCAATGGCATGTTTGCGATCGCCATCGTCGATCTGCGGATCGGCGCCTTGTGGCTGGCGCGGGACCGGCTGGGAATAAAGCCGCTGTATTGGTGCGAGGTGAACGGCGCGCTGCTGTTCGCGTCGGAGGCCAAGGCCTTCCTCGGTTACCCGGGGTTCGAACGCACCATCGACCCGGACCGGGTGGACGAGTACCTGGCCTATCGCTACTGCGCCTGGGACGGTCACCTCCTGCGCGGGGTCCAGCAAATTCCTCCGGGCGGCTGGATGCGCTTCGCGCCCGACGGCCAGCGACGCGGCATCTACTGGACCGTACCCGAACGAAGCCCGGCACCAGACCCGTCGTTTTCTGCGGCCCTCGACGGGCTGGAGGAGCGGCTCGGTCGAAGCGTGCGAATGCAACTGCTGAGTGATCGGAAAGTCGGATGCCAACTGTCCGGTGGCGTCGACTCGTCGATAGTCAATCTGCTGGCGGTCCGGCAAGCAGGCGCCAACATGGACGCGTTCTCCATCATCTTCGATGACCCGAAGTTCTCCGAGGAACCGTGGATCAACGAGGCGGCGGAGACTGCCGGCGTTCGCAGTCACCGCTTTGTCCTGACGCCCGACGACGTGGTGGGATCCTTCGAGCGCTGCACATGGCATCTCGACCGCCCCATCACCCACCCCAACTCAATCGGCATCGATCACCTGGCGCGAAGCGCCAGCGCCCACGTTACGGTACTGCTCAGTGGAGAAGGCGCCGACGAGGTCTTTGGCGGCTACAACCGCTTTCTTTGGGGCACCTTGCGGCGCCAGCTGCGTCCCTTCCACCACAGCCTGCGTGGCATCCCGGGACTTGGAGCCTGGCTCACCGGCAAGTTCGGCGACCTGGATCGGATGGATGACACCGATTGGTTCATCCTGCAATCCGGCGTCCGGAGGCTGGACCTTCTGGCAGCGGCACGGCCCGAGGGGCGCTTTGATGAACCTGCCCGCCAACGACGTGCACTATTTGCAGAGGGCAGCGGCAGTTTCCTCCAGAACTGCCTGAAGTACGATTTGCGCACATACCTGGTCGACCTGCTCATCCGGCAGGACAAGATGACCATGGCGCATTCCCTGGAAAACCGGGTGCCATTTCTCGATCACGAGCTCGTGGAGTACGTGCGTAACCTTCCCGAGCGCTTCCTGGTGTCCGCCTCGGCCCGCGTGGATCAGCTGCGCACGCGGGGCACCAAAATCCTGCTCCGGAAACTGGCATTGCGTTATTTCAACTCCCGCTTTGTCTACCGGCCCAAAGTCGGGTTCACCATGCCCTTACAGGCCTACTTCCGGCACCCGCGATTTCGCGAACTGATGGAAGACGTTGTTCTGCCCGGCATGCGCCAGCGCGGACTGCTCCGCGCCTCGGAAGTTGAGCGACTCTGGCGGACCATCGACGTGGTCGATCCCGAAACCAGCGAAGTGTTCTGGTCCTACGTCGCCCTGGAGATCTGGGCACGACAGTTTGTCGATGGGCAGGGATCGTTTGCGGCGGCGCCCCTGGCGGCAGTAGCAGGGTAGCCCGGGAAAGCTCGGACCAACTTTCAGGCATTCCCGAGAGGTGGCCCCGCTTTCCTAGACAGTATTCGCGGCCGGGATAAGTGGAGCCCAGCGGTTTTAGGCTGCCGCCGCGAGTGGCAGGTAACTGAAGCTACACACAGGCAGCCCAAGGGGCGAAAGTCTCCGTTCTTGGCTCAAGCGTTTAGTCCGGGCTGACGTGAAGCGCGACAGAAGGTTAGGGCCCCGCATCTGGTCGACGCGGGGCCCTACAGTAAGTCAGGTTAATACCTAGTAGGGGCCAGACAGGGTTGAACACTACTTCCTGATGTCACGCAGGAATTGCCGTTCGCTATTAAGGTGATGGCATTCGGCGCTTTTACCGTCATCGAGGAGTCGGATCCCGGGTGGGCAAAGACTACCCCCTGGACGAACACTGACGTGCCGAGAGTTCCGCCACCCGGTTCAGCAACTATGGCTGCGACCCCATTTGGAGGCGTGCCATCGATTCGCAGGCTTCGGACGGCAAAAGACCCATTGCGGTTATAGCTGGTGACTTTTCCATCCGAGTTCAGGGCGTTTGCAGCGAAACGGCCCCCTTGGATGCTTACTGACATCGGGAATGTCGAATACCCGGTTGCCACCCCGGAAATTAGCAGCCGGTTGCTACTTTCGCTGTTGATATCGACGAAGTCAAACTGACCATAACTTCCGTCTATGCAGAACACCGCCTTGCCCCAACTGCCCTGAAATCCTCCCTGCGTAGAAACATTCCCTACATCTGCCTCTACATAACATCCTACATTGCCCTCGGCACCGTATCCGTTCACGGCGATCAGTCGCGTTTGGTGGGACTGTGTGTGCCCCACATAGACGGCGGCATTTGTTACACCATTGAACGTTGTATCGGAAATCGTAGTCATATCATTGCTGGCGTTTGAACCTGCTCCATACGGCGCTGTAAACCGTACACCGTAATTTAGGCCGTTTAGATTGGAGGACGAGACAGTGACGTGGTCAATTGAATTTTTTGAAGAGAAATAGGGACTCCCCGCGCAGTTGGAGTCCTCATTGCTAGCTGAATTGGAAAACTCGAAAGCCGTATATAGGGCCGTATAAGGCGATGAAGTGCCGCTTTCGATCTTTAGATTAGTAAATCGTGTGTGGTAAGAATTGAGAACTTTAAAATCGGGACGTTTGCAGGACCGCTCCAGCGCAAGATTGCGCCGTGCCCATCTATGGTGCCGTCCACGGCGTTGCAGACGACCAGCGTGTCCTTGATGTAGTAAACTTTTCCAGCAACTGCCGCTACTGTGCCGAACTGCGGGGCGTTTGGACTTGCAGCGTTGATAGCTGCTTGCCAGCAACCGGTATCGTTGATCCCGAGCGTGCAGGAACCAGGGTAGGATTCGGGCAAAACGTCGGCATTTACTATTGATGGACTTAGAAGATTAGTGAATACAAAAAGAATGGACAGCCAGAAACGAGCTACTGATACATGTGATCGTGAATTCATTGTCGTCTCTCCCTAGTGTTGCTATACATGGGTAACGTATCACTGGATGAGGTTTGGATAAGCCCGGCTTTGATTGGTCCCTCATTTCTAACTGTACGGTTCAATCGTGAACTTTGGTGACGTTTGTGATGAATACTCCTTAATACTCTAGCAGCCGCACGTCAGCCGAAAGAGGCTCGGCACACAAGCCCACACTGTTGGCGGGCCCGCAGGGGATGCGGGTTTTTCCCCCACCCATTCGAATTCGCCTACTCGCTGACCACCATGCGGGTCTTGCCAGCAATCGTCTGGCGCAGCTGGTCGACGCGCTCCAGGCGGATGCTGTCCAGGCTCGGATGCACTCGCGCGAGTCGTTCCCGGATGCCGGCCAGCGTTGCTTCCTTGAGCGGCTCTGGTGACACGAAGCGGACAAAAACTCCCGAATTTGCCTGCACAACCTGGTAAGCGTGGATTTCACTACACATGCGAAGGGCGTGGGTGAAGAACTCTGAGTGCACGATCGCGCCGGTCGGCAAGCTAACGTAGTCGTTACAGCGACCAATCACTGCAGCCAGGCGACGAATGCCGACTTCCGGACCGGTTCGGTCCTCTGCCAGGAAGGTATTGTCGCCAATTTCATATCGGATCAGGGGAAAACACCGCGGGTAGAGGCTGGTTACGAACAGCTTGTAACCCTGATCCGACGGGGCGGCGTCCACCATGTAGGTTTTCCAGAAGACCCGGAAGCCGCCGGCGGGATGGGTATGCGCCAACAGCCCCGTCTCAACGGCGCCATACTCCATGGCAACCGGGCACCCAAACAAGCTCTGGATTCGGGCCGCTGACTGGTCCGAAGGGAAGCTCTCGGCCGTGCCAATGACCACCTTCACGCCCAGGGACCGGAGCCGGTCAGCACGATCCGCATTGACCTGGGCAAAGAGGTCTAGAGCGACGCTGTACCCTATGATGTACTCCGGTGGGTTTCGTTCCAGTACGTCGGCCGCATGCCGCAAGCTCTCCGGTCGAACGTCGTAAGCCGAAACGCGCTGATAGCCGAGGAGCCGGTCGGAAAGCGCCCGCAGCCTGCCCCGGCCCCAACCTGTCAACCCGCTCCCCAGCAGGTGGCTATGGCCCCACAGCAGAAAGAGCCGCGAGGCAGGGGTTATGCCGTACCACTCGCGTCCCACCCAGACGTCAGGGCGGGTAGCGTCAATCTCCGAATCCCAGGCGGGCAATTGCAGCGGCTGCGCGGTCGACCCCCCCGTAATACGGAAGAAATCCGGCGTCCGACCCTGGCACCTCATCTCCGGCAAATTCGCCTGCACCGTGGCCCGGTTGGTGGAAGGAACCAGGGCGACGAACTGCTCCAGTGACTCGAAGGTGTCCGGCAGGCCGAGTTCGCGCCGAAGCCTGGCCACGTAAGGCGATATCGCCAGCAGCCGACGCCACTCTATGTTCAGCTTGTCGAGCTGGAGTGCCTGGCTGCGCTCCCGGGTGACCTCGCCGCCGTAGATGTTCTGGCGTCGACTGACCTCCTCTCGATACCGCCAGGCACGCAGCCGCCCGGCGACCGTCACGAGGGCACCGGGGCATGTCGGCAGTCGCGCCGGAGACTCACGCCGGACGCTCAAGCAGCTGGCAGAGCCGCGGTATGACCACCGCTGCACCGTAGCGTCCGGCGGCGTACTCGATCAGGGCCTGGCCAGCCGGCACAGAAAGCTGCCCGTGGAGGAATTTTCGGGCGGTTTCGCGCAGCGCCCCCTCATCCCCGGCGGGCACGATCAGGCCGGGGAGGATGGGCGCCATGGACTCGGGAATGGCCCCTGCATCGGTGGACAGCACGGGGCAACCGAAGGCGAAGGCCTCGAGAGTGATCAGCCCGAAGCACTCCAGAGCGAGGGTGGGCAGGATGAAGAGGTCGGCGGCGGCGTAGGCCAGCTCGAGGTCCGGGTCGGAGATGCGCCCCATGAAGCGGATCCGCTTCTGCGGGTCGAGGCCGGCGGCCAGCGCTTCGAGCCGGGGGCGCAGTTCGCCGTCTCCCGCGAGAAAGAAGTAACCGTCGTGCTCCGGGAGCAGCGGCGCGAGGGCGCGGATGGCCACGTCGAGGCCGTAGCGCCGGCCCAGGGCCCGGACGGTGAAGAAAATTTTCGCATCCTGCGGCCAGCCCAGCGCGGCCCGGGCCTCGGCCCTGGACACGCCCTGGTTGATGCGGGCGTACCAGTGGGGAATGACCGCGATGCGGCTGCCAACGCCGTAGGCGCGATCGAGCTGCTCGCGGGTGAACTCGGACAAGGTGTGGATGCCGGACGCGGCCTCCAGCATGCGCCGTTCGGCGGCGGCCAGCAGTCCCTTGCCCAGCAGCAGCTTGAGCTGGCCGGCCCAACCCTGGGAGCGCCACATGATCTCCTGCTCCATCACCAGCGGCGAGTGCACGGTGTAGACGTAGCGGGGGCCGCCGGCCCGGGTTTCACCCAGCGCAGCGACGGCGCCGAGGCCGACGAGCGGGGTGTGCACGTGGACCAGGTCGAAGCGCTGCCCGCCCAGCCAGCGCCGGCAGGCCGTGGCCGCCGCGTCGACGATGGCCTGCAGGCGGCGGGGGTGCCAGGCCGGGAGGCTGGCCTTCTGGAAACGCACCACCTGGATGCCTTCGAGCTCGGTGATCCCTTCCGGCGCGTCCGCCCGGCTCCGGTAGCACAGCAAGTAGACGGTGTGCCCCCGGTCCCGCATGACCCGCGCGATATCCCAGGCCACCCGGTGGGCACCGCCGGGCTTGTCGAGGAAGCAGGACTCGGCGACGACGAGGTAGTTCATGGGGCGGGCGGCGGTGGCGGAGCCAGACGCTTCGCCAACTGCTCCATATCTTCGAGCGCCTGGATGACCTGGGACAGGGACAGCTGGGACCACCGCCGGATCTGTTCCCGGCGCGCGCCCTCGTAGGTGCCCAGGGACCAGTCGATGGGTGGGCTGTCCAGGGGCTCAGTCATCGTCCTGCCTCATACGCAAATGCTGGACATCGATCCGGTCCTGGTCGCGGTTTGCCAGCTCCTTCATGCGAATCAACGTCAAAGTCAAAGGGCTCGGCAACGAAGACGTCGATCGGCGTCTTGAGGTGCGCGTCGCTCCAGAGCTGGAAGACCTGCAAGTTCTTTTCCCGGATCCACTGTTCGCGAATGCCCCGGTCGGCAAACTGCTCAACGGCCACTGGCAGCGCAGGTCGATAGCCCAAACTCCCCAAGGCAAGCAGCGCCCGCCGGATATTGTCGGTCTCCAACTGCACGACCAGATCGACATCCTTGGTAAAGCGGAGATAGCCGTGGGCATTTACCGCGAGGCCGCCGGCCACCAGATAGCGGACGTCTGCCCCCAGGAGGGCCCGGGCGATGGCTTCAAACTGTCCAGGCGCATGGTGCGGGCAGGCTACCGGCATCGGCAGGGCAGGTAAAGCTAAGCCGCCGCGTGCCAGGCGTTCAGAGTAACCGGCTGGGACCGCTCCAGGGCCTGCTTGGTCAATAAGAACAGCTGGCCGGCCTCCCACACGTAAGCAGTCTCGAGGCCGGGATTGGCCGGGTCTGCCGCCAGGTCGTAACTGCGGCGGATGGAGGCGTCGTGGCCGTGGTCCCGGTTGCGGGGTGACCAGGCCTGTTTCTCCGCGCCGACGTCCATCACCAGGCGCTGGAAATCGTCCATGGCGATGAGGGTGTTCCCGCGATGGGCGGCATAGCGCTCCTTGACGCCCTCGAAGGCGTGGCCCTTGGCGGAAAAAGTAATAGCGGCGATGGAGCCGTCGCCGAACACATAAGTCACGGCGATATCGCAGTCGGACTTCAGCGAACGGGTGGGGATGATGCGGATGGGGAAGCGGCGCTCGGGGGGCATCATCTGGTAGGTGAGGTCGGTCCAGTGGCAGAGGTTGCCGAGCACTCGGCCGCCCTCTTCTTCCCGGAAATACCAGTGGTCGGGCGAAATCTCGTGGCCGGCGACGAACCAGTTCTGCATCAGCTCGCCGTCTTCGCGCCAGAGCTGCTCGCGCATGCGGGTGCCGAAAATGCTGCCGGGTCGGTTGAAGCCGACCGAGACGATGCGGCCCTTGCCCGCCGCCCGCGCGGCCTCCTGGGCCTTGCACAGGCGCGTGAGCTGGTCGCCGGTGACCACGTGGGGCTTCTCGATGTGCACGTCCTTGCCGGCCTGGAGCGCCTTGATGGCGTACTCGGCGTGGGAGGCGTGGTTGGAGGAGATAAAGACCAGGGTGATGTTGGGGTCGTTGATGATCCGGTCGGCGTCGGTGGTGTAGTAGCAGGCGCCGTACTGCTCGAAGAGTGAAGCCGCCCGGTTGGCGTCGACGTCCATGCAGCCGCGGATGATGGCGCCGTAGTTCTTGCGCAGGTAGTAAGCGATCACCGAGAAACCGAAGTTGCCGCAGCCGATGAGCCCGACGTGGGCTTTGGATTCCGCCCGGAGGTTGTTGGGCGGCGGCGCCGCGTAGGTTTTGCCCATGTGGTACTGGCCACGGATCTTGACCAGCGTCCGCCGGACACCGTACAGACCCACGTAGCGGAGGGCCTTCTTGATGCGGAAGAGGAGAGGTGTGGAGGTGTAGTCCATGGGGGAGCCGGGCTAAACAGCCGCAAATCCTAGCATCTGGCCGGGAGAGCGTAATGACCGGATGTACAGGATTGGTCCCGAATCAGGGACTAACGGCCGCAGGTCCGAGAATATCTGCCGGCGACGGCTCTCGAGGAACGACGTCGGTCTGAGGGATGTGGTAGTAAAGTCGCGGCTCGGCGAGACGGATCATTTCAGTCAGTCGCTGTGCGGCCTCCTCCTCCCCGCCCTGCTCCGGCAAGGGTGTGACCAGCCGAACAAGAGCGCCGTCCGTTCGTCGACGGGTCAGTGAGTCCCAGAAGATGTACCACTTCACCGCGTACTCGTTGGTGAGGTTTCGGCCACGCTGCATGAACCAGTAGTTGACGAGCTGGCGCGCCTGACCTGTGCTGATGATGAGTTGGTTAACTGGCAGGTCACTGCCATCCGGCAGGATCCCGGTCAAGTTCACCACTTTGCTGTCAATGATCTTCCAGCCCCCACCCGGCAGGCACGCCCGCGGAGAATGTACCGAGGCCCCCTTGCGCTGCGAGGCGTAGTACGCGACATAGAAGTTAACTACGCCACCGTTGGGATCTGCAAAGTCCGCATTCACATAGTCTGTGAGCTTCAGAACATCCAGCTCCTCCCGGGAAATCTCCAGCTCCCTGCCTTCCCATTCCCCAAGCCGCAGGGGAAAACTGTTCAACGACTGGCGCTCCGGTAAGATCTCGTCTCGCCCCGAAACAGCGCTGGTGGCGAGCAGCGCCAGGACCAGCACAGGTGCAATAGCCAGGACAGCTCCCTGGACATGAAAGGCGGACGGGAGTGACCGGACAGTAGCCATGCTGGGAATCTGTGGATCGAAGACGTCGTCGAGTTTCCTGCGCTGCAATTTTGCCAGCACGACCATCAAGGCAAACAGGAGCAGCAGGCACCCTAGGAAAATCACCCAGCCCTCGAAATAGTGCAAGAAGGTGTCGCCCGCACCGATACCGTAGGCGTTGTAGAGAACTCCAGTCACCGCAATCCGGATGCTGTTCATGATGATCGTGACGGGAACAGACGTCAGAAAAATCAGCCACCGGTGCCAGTTCGGGCCCCGGTAGATATATCCGCACAGAAAGCCGAAGGTCATGAGCGGGAACAGGTAGCGGAGCCCACTGCAGGCCTCCACCACTTCCAGCTTTGCCACCCCCATGTCGATGATATTGCCTTCGACAAACACCGGGACGCCGACAGCTCGGAGCACGAACGCCGCGATATCCGTTGAAATAAATTGCAGGCCGGATGAGAGCTTGTACTGAATGAGAACGGGAAGAGGAACAAGGAAGATCAGCATGGCGAGTGAGGCCCAGATCACCCATACGCCGCGAACTCCAAGAAGTACAAGGGCCAGAGCCCCCACTGTCAGCAGAAAGGCGTACTGCGAAATTATGAACAGGGCACTGAGTTCACCGACAAGCAGTGCGGCCATGGCCAAGACCAGCGCCACTACCCCCAACCAGGAAGGACTGGGTCGGGACTCCACGAGTCGCTCGGCACGGGTCAGGAAGAGGTACGCGGCGAGGAACGGAATCAGGTACCCGTGACTGTACTCAGGTGTCTGCCAGAGGCGCGCCATCTCGACAAAGCTGTCCCAGAACAGGGCAGCGACCAGCAAGACGATGACCAGAAACAGGCCTCCCCGCAGGCTGGGATTTTCCAGCAGGGCTGAAGAAGAATCGCGTGTGGTGACGTTCATGATGATGCTCGGTTCTCGATGGAGCCGGGGCCTCAGCGACTACTTGGCTGTGCGGGCGCGACGCCCTCTTTCCACACTCGCCAGGCAAAACTTACGAGCTTTGGAAACCGCCGGATGCGGTTTGGCTCGCTCAGGAATCGATAAAGCCACTCGAGGTATGACTTGCGCCAGGACTCCGGTGCCCGCTTTACTCGACCAGCAAGCACATCCAAAGTTCCCCCAACACCCTGACAAATGTTCACCGTGGTGAGCTTCGGCAAATTTTCATGGATCCAGATCTCCTGCTGTGGACTGCCAATGCCCACAAACAGCATGCGGGCGCCGGTCGCATTGATGCGCGCAGGCAGGGTCTCCCGCTCGGCAGAACTCAGGTAACCGTTCTGATGACCAACAATACGTAGCCCGGGATAGGCCGCCATAAGTGTGGTGCACGCCTTTGGCGTAACTTCCGGCCGCGCCCCAAACAGGAAAATCGGGTAGCCACGGAGAGCGGCGAGGGAACAGAGCTCAGGCATCAGGTCGGCCCCGGTCACGCGCGGTACGCCCCGGGCGCCCCCCAGACGGGCAGCGAGCACGGCGCCGATTCCGTCGGGAATCAGCAGCCCCGCTGAAGAAATTGCCTCGAGCAGCCGCGGATTCGCCCCTGCAGCGACGATCTTCTCGGGGTTGATGGCAAAAATGGCGCTCTGGCTGCCGTCCCGGATAATGTCGTCTGCCAGCACGACAGCCTGAGCCATGGAAACACAGTCCATTGGCACACCGAGGATGTTGACCCGTTGCCGGGCGGGTGGCTGGGCGGTCTGACCGGTCATGCGCCGAATAATAAGACGAATCAGTAATGTTAAACCGTTGATTACGTCATAAGTAGCGGCTTTTGCACGGACCATGGACAAAAAAAGGGGGGGTCGCCCGGATCAGAG
>ENA-ORBV01001178-ORBV01001178.1-microbial-mat-metagenome-genome-assembly--contig:-NODE-1178-length-58805-cov-9.072368_pt1 | contig 58805 bp, 56 predicted proteins | sample MGYA00237777_ERZ505514 | MGnify/ENA primary metagenome ERZ505514 (study PRJEB26160, sample SAMN06269048) | microbial mat metagenome | isolation source: Oligotrophic lake microbial mat | place...
TTCAAGCAGAAGACGGCATACGAGATTCGCCTTAGTCTCGTGGGCTCGGAGATGTGTATAAGAGACAGTTCTATTGCGGTGAAGGTGGTTTGAAGCACCAATTCGAACTCACCACATCCGTTCGTGTTGCTGAGGTTTACTTCATAAGCCCCCGAATCATTTTCGGCCACGTTTGAGATGATGAGTGTTTCGTTGGTGGAGATTAACAAACCTTCGTGGTACCACATCACACTGCTGATGTCGGTATTTGCATCAAACGAAATGAAACCTGTTCCTCCAATGCAGGCCTGCGGATTTTCAACCGTGATTGATGCAGTGAAAACCGGGAGCGGACAAAACGAATCGTCCTGCTTTAGAATTCCCAAATCACTGGAAGCGATAAAACCCTGAGATGCATTTGATCTCCATATTTTTCCCAATGATTGTGTTGTGATATACGGAGGTGTTATGTCTGTCCATACCGTTCCCCCGTTGGTAGTTTGCATCAAACTGAATACACCTCCGAAGCCTTTCACAGCAAGACCGTTAGAAGCATCATAGAAATGCATATTGCCGAGGTACCCATTGCCCAACGCAAGGCTTGTACTTGTCCAACTGTTTCCTCCGTTTATGGTTTTGTAAATAAGATTTTGTGTGCTGTACCAGCCAATGTTGTTTGTGATGAAAAAACACTCAGGCAAGTCCAGTGTTGCCCCAATGGTGTTGTTCTTAATCCAGTTCAATCCACCATCACTCGTGAAATAGACATAACCACTATCGCCCGACAAGCGCCCATTCATTGCATCTACGAATTCCAAATCGTACAGGGGAAATGCAACTAGGGGAAGATTGACATTGTATGCACCTGTTGTCCAAGTTTCGCCACCATCAAATGAATTGTGTACGGTGATATTGTTGCTCAACACATGCACATTTAGTGCATCAACAACAACCAGCTTTCCGGAAGTAATCGTGGAAGATTTCTGAATCCAGTTTGCACCGCCATCTGTTGTGCGATGAATTCCACTACTTCCAATTGCGTAGCCATTCATCGCATCAAAAAAATCAATGTTGGTGATTCCCGATGGTGAATTAGCGATATTCCAGTTCTCTCCTGCGTTTGTTGTGTGAATCAAAATATTGATGAAACCGGAACCACCCACGGCCCAGCCCTCAGCAGTGTTGATGAAGTCCATTCCGATAACGTAGTTCACTCCGCTGTTGATTTCTGTCCATGCACTTCCATCATCATCGCTGTGATAAATCTGGCCGTCAAAACCGACTAGAATTTTGTTGTTTGCTGTGGTATCGAAGAAATGATAGGTGATGCGCGAGTCTGGCCAGGTAAATTCAGTATCCCAGGACGAGCCTCCGTTTATGGTGTGTAGAATGCCGTTGCTGATGGAGACAAAAATTTCATTATCGTTCAACACTTGCATGGCCAGATTACTTGAACCGGCTAACACATCTGTCCAGTTCATTCCGCCATCCACCGATTTGCGAAGAGCGTTGCTTCCACCAATCAGCGCATAAATGGTGTTCGCATTTGTAAACTGTATATCAAGGACAGCATTGAACGTGACACCGATGCTCACCAGCGTCCAGGTCACACCTTCATTGGTGCTTGTGTACACTTTGCCATTGCCGCCACTTGCCCACAATTTGTTATTGTCAAAACCATTTGAGTGAATTCCTGTTACGCTGTCGTTGATGGTGAGTACCTGCGTCCACGAGCCGCCAAGATTTATGCTCCTGAAAACTTTCGTGTCCACAATGGCGAACAAAAGATTGTCGTTCACGACATAGATGGAAGTATAATTTCCAAAACCATCGGGAAGTGCACCGTGGTCAATCCAACTCACGCCACCGTCATTGGTCTCCTGCACGTACCAGGTCAAATCCTGCTGCATGAGCGCCCAACCTTCTTGCGTGGTTGCAAAATCAATGGCCAGGAATTTTTTGAAGTCATCGAAATAAACTGCCTCCCAGCTATTGCCATAGTCATTCAGTTTGAAAAAGAAATTTTCGAAACCTGCGTATCCGAAATTTTCACCGGGAAAAAATTGAACACCGTTTTGAAAGTCCGCGCCTTGCCAGTGTGGTGTCCACAGTTGCGCATGAAGTGTTGATTGAATTGCTGACAGAAAGAGAAATGAAGCAAGTAAAAATCTTTTACTCATGATGATTTTTTTAGATGAATGTGTGAAGCTGCGTTTTCAATGGACTAGTATGATTTTGGATTTCAAAATTCGCCTTGCAATTTAGTTAGTGGATAGAACCTTACTGGAAGTTTTGAACCACAGCGCAACAGTAATTGGATGAACAGGACTCCCCCGATGTTCATGGATATTCAATCATCAGGCTCAAAAAATTGATTGAATTTTGATAAATACTAACTATCAGATTCTGAATGATTGTAAATGCTTCCTAACTCCTTTCCATTTTCGAATTCAATTATCTATCAACGATTTCCTTGTTAGAGAAACCAATTTTCTTTGCAGCATAGAAATGGACAAACCCCTCGTAAACAAAAAGTACATCCTCGAAAAATTCCACGGCAAGGGTGGATGGACGTATGCGCGGATACCTGAAATACTTCCAGACAAACACGCTCACTTTGGCTGGCGGAAAGTGAAGGGAACCATTGATGGTTTTGAAATAAAAAGATATCACCTTATGCCGATGGGAAATGGCAATTTGTTTCTTCCCGTCAAAGCAGAAATCCGCAAGAAGATAAAAAAGGAGGAAGGGGATTTTGTTCATGTAGTGCTCTATCCCGACAGTTCACATCTTGAAGTCCCTGAAGAATTGTTGCTCTGTTTGCAGGACGAACCCACAGCTTTGAAGTTCTTCCAATCGCTTTCCGAATCCGAACAGAATTATTACATACAATGGATTTACTCAGCCAAAAAGGAAGAAACGAAAGTGAAACGGGTGGCTCAAACAATCAACAGGCTGATGAGAGGTGAGAAGAGGTATGAAAACGTGAAAGTCACCCTTTGATATTTTTTCGATTCTCAAATGTCCATGGCAGTTAGTTCGTCACTGCGGTTTTGTTTTACTGTCACTCATTCAGCATGAATCAGCCCCTGAGTTTACCTACCTCGACCAAATCAAAAAATGCCTGTTTCGACAACGGAACTATTTCTGTATTTCGTGGACTCGAATCATCATTCACTGGTCTGTTTGATGAATAGTTGTGTTCCCCGTTTTATCAAAAGTATCATCTGATAATTACCAGTTTTTGCCTTTGAGAAAATTGGTCCTGGCTTATTGAAATGATGTAAACGCCAGCACATAAATTTTCCACATTCATTTTGTTGTTTTCGAGCCATTCGGATTTTAAGAGTTCACCATGCTGATTGAAAATATGAACATCGGAATTTTTGAAGGAAGTATCAATAAATTTCACTGTAACGATATCGGTGGCAGGATTAGGATAAAGACTGAAGCTGAGACTTACATCGGTCAATTCATGATTTCCGGAGGTTTGGTAAACCACATTCGATGAATCTCCCACGCCTTCACTCAGGTTATAATAAGAACCTGATGAGGTTGTCTCCAACCGCAAGGCCCGCACTAAATAGTGTTGAAGCCCATCGGTTCCCAAAGTATCGGTGAATGTGTTTCCTGTAACCAAGTCCGAAATCAATTCAAAACCTTGCAATTCCTGGCTGGATCGGTAAACGTAATAGCCAAGAACCTCATCGGCAGAAGATACCCAATCAATGGTTTTTCCAAAACCGTTTGAGGTGTTTTCAAGGATTATGGATTGCGGGGGGGCGAGCACGTTCTGTTTCAAAGTCAAATCGCCCATGAGTGCGATATGTACCATTCGGGATCCGTAGTTTGCATCATACAAAGTTGAATTGTTTTGGGTGACGCGAGTACCGTATCCAATGTTCAAACCTAAACCCATGGTATGAAACATCCAGTGTGGTCTTCCGGCCCACACACAAGTGAGCGCAGGTGTATTCGAACACAGCGGAGAACGAAGAAAATTGTCTTCCGAATCCCAGTCACCAAAGTACGAGCCGAACAACATGGTAAAAATGGAATTTACATTTTGAGTCATCATTTGCGCGGAGTTGCCGATGCCACCTGCACTTGAATAGTATCCACCACCACAACCGTAGGCCCACAGGTAATCGGAAACTTCCAGCGTAGTTAAAAAATCGGCTTCTTCGATGTTGTATTTGCCTACTAAAGGCGCGAAATTCTTAAACCCATTGCAGGCAAATGCCTCACCGCTGAATGCTCCGAAGTTGTCATCAATTAGTCCTTGTTCATTGAGTGTAACTTCTTTTTTTCGAAATGCATGATCACGGTTGAGGTAATTCTTCAGCATTTCATATTCTGTCTTGCCGCTGGATGGCATGTTGAAGAAATCAATTCGTCCGACTTGCAGTTCAATATCTGAAGGAAGATTCGACTGGTCGAATTTGCCATCACCGGGAGTATTGATATTCTCTGGTCGCGAGGCTGTGGTAGCATTCACAAATTCATCGGTCCAGGTTCCGTTGATATCACCGTAATAAACATCTGCCGGCCACGCACCCTGATGATCCGTATGACCATCCGGATAAATATTCCCGGAATATGGAACAGGTATATGACCGACAAGCATAACCGCCTTTACATTGTTGGACATGGTGTTGTATTCACTCATGATATAGCTTTTCACCGAAGCAACGGAATCGGTTCTGGAAAAATACATGCTCGTTACATCCCACCCATCACTTGCGAGATCTTTTTGAAATTGCCATAATTCAGTTGCAACTGAATCAATAAACAATGAGTCGATCAAAACCAAAATTCTCCCATTGTAGTGATTCACCGGATTTTTGATTCCCGCATAGACATAACCGTAAGCGGAAACAGAATTGCTGGCCGTTTTGTAAATCTTATATTCATAGGCTGTATCTGCTTCAACAGTGTTGTCGATGTACTGGCTTGCTGTTCCTGGGAGTGTTGCCACTGCTGCACCCCAAGTGGTGGACTGCAATCCTTTTCGGAAGACATCGTATGCTGTCGCGTTGATATCATTTATCCAGTCTAACGTAATTTGTGGAGGGTCGTCTTGTATGGTAACATCGATCGAAATGGAATAATCTGTGCTCAATTGAGCGCAGGTGTGTTCAGATGATAAAATACAGACTGAAAGGAAGATTGCGCACAGGTACTTCATAGGGGTTCCGTTGATTGGTCGTGTTTGCGGATTGCAAATATCAATGAAGAGACTGTCAGCATGAAGGGAAAAGCCTTAGTGGTTTTAAGGAGCCAGCTGTTTGCAGTATTTCCCCTAAATCGTTCTGGTAAACATTGCTGACACACTGATTTCGACTTCGGAGTTCGGGAGGCTTAGCGACTAAAGGCATTTGCCAGGTCTCACTCAAAATAGCCACCGCTCGCTCAATATGATGTTGTTTGCGGGACAGTACATTTGAATCTTTACTTCAAATCCAAACAACATGAAAAACATTTTACTGATGGCTGTTGCGTTTATCGCATCCTCAACAGTTACATTCAGCCAGTGGAGTACCGACCCTGCAAACCCACTGCTGGTGTGCGATGTGGCCAACTGGCAACGCGATTCGCAGGCGGTGCCCGATGGCAGCGGGGGCGCTTTTGTCTTCTGGCGCGATTCACGAAACAGCGAATACATCTTTGAAGTGTACGGTCAGCGGTATGATCAAAATGGTATAGCGCTTTGGGAGGAAAATGGCCGTCTCATTGTTGCAGATGCTGATGGAAAGAACGTTGTGTTTTTCAGTTTGTACAGATATGACGATGGCAAGATGATTATCTGCTGGTATGCCGGTGAAGAAGGTGTAGCCAATCCCGATGAAAAAATGTGGGTGCAGGAACTCGATGATGAAGGAGCCAAAGTGTGGGAGAACGACCTTGCTCTTTCGGAAGAACACTCCAGCGGGCCACTTTCAGTGGGTTATTATTATACCTGCCAATTGGTGCGCGATGACTTTGGCTTTCATGCGATGATGGAAATTGGTACGTACGGATACCTCAGGATGCGCATGTCGCGTTTCAGCGAGGCGGGCGAGTTGCTTATGCAATACCATGGGGTGGAAATTGGCCCGCTCAGTTTCGGCCATGCAAGCATCACAACCGATGGTGCCAACGGGGCTTTTGTCTATTATTCATCGGGCAATGGTGGGGGAGCCACACTTCACTGCATGCACATAGATGAATACGCTGGCGAACTTTGGGGCGATTGGGTGAATGTGACAGCCAATACCACAGGACTCTCCTACCAGTTCAGCGGCATTGGCGATGGCATGGGTGTCACCTTTGTGTGGCAGGGCGGAGGTGTTAATGCCGAAGAACTTTTTGCCCGGAGGTTAAACACAGATGGAAGCTGGGCATGGGCAGGCTCCACCACCGAGATATGCACCTTTGATGGTGTGCAGAAAAACTTCTACTGGGAAAAGCAGGGCGACAACTACTACATAACCTGGGCAGATGGAAGGCCGGGCATGGTGGGTTACTATGCCATCTATGGCCAGAAGTTCGACATCACGGGTCAAACGTTGTGGCAGGAAGATGGAATTCAAATCGCTGACCTCAACACTTATTTACCCTACCCAAAATTCGCACTCGATAGCGACCTCAACATGTATGCTTGTCACCAATCCACTTTGGCAGGTTACGTGGCCCAGAAAGTGGCTGACAACGGAACGCTGCAATGGGATGCCGATGGCCAGCAGTTGACCATTACCGATTTCAACCCCTTCTACGAAAAACACCAGGAATTCCTTTCCGGAACCAATCTTCTGGCCGCTTGGGTAAAACCCTGGAGCGGTGGTGGCACCGATGGTGTTTACATCACTCGCATTGCGGAACCCAGCAACACGGTTTACATCAATGAAACAGTAACGGCATGTGACAACTATGAAGTGAATGGAATCAATTACACCGAGAGTGGAGTATTTGACATAATACTTCCGGGAGATACGTTGCTCACGCTCGACCTCACGATTGTGGATTTGGATGAAAGTGTTTCGCTGATTGGAACAACGCTCACATCGCTGCAAAGCAACGCTACGTATCAATGGTTCGATTGCTATACCAACCAGCCGATTGATGGAGCCAATGCCGTTAGTTTTACCCCGGCTGAATCAGGAGAATATGCAACGACCATTGCGCAAGGTGCATGCAATACAGTGTCTGAATGCACTATGGTCATCATCATCGGTGTTGAAGAAATGTTGAATGAAAATTCATTCACCGTTTTCCCGAATCCATTTGAAGAATCACTCACGATCCAAAACAACTCGCAGGAAAAAATTTCGTGTGTTGAAGTGGTGGATGTGTTTGGAAGGATCGTGTATTCCGAATCTATCTCACGAACACCTTCTGTTTTGCAATTGGATCAACTCGCTGCGGGCACTTACCTGTGTCGCTTGAAGGCGGTTGATAAAATGTTTTCAGAGATAGTGGTGAAGAGATGATCAACCAACCAGTTTCCTCATCGCCATCATGTACCCAAGGTGCAGGCCTTCATGAAAGATGATGGTGGGTATGGTGTCTTCTATGGAAGCGAGTTGAATACCCATGGCGGTGGTAAAGGGTGTGAAGATTTTGAAAAGACCGGACTCCAAATCCTTTTCAAACTGATCAATGGAAGTGACGAGCAATTTTTTTATCCGTTCAATTTCTTCTTGTGCAATCCACGCTTCCGGTTTTGTGCCGCGCCTGAATTTCTCCATGATGGTTGCATCCACCGTTGGTGGCAATGCGGACAACTCGTAACACAACACCTGCTGGCTGGCCACCACATGGCCAAGGTTCCATGCAAGGTTGTTGTTGTATTTCTCCGGAATACGATTGAGTTGTTCAAGCGTATGACCATCGGCCATTTCACTTAAACGCTTGCGGGTGTTGCGGATGATGTCGAGTGGTTTGGGCATGCAGCAAAGTTGCGAAAACCCCGCATTACGCATCAGGAGTTTTTTCAATGGCAAATGCTTGCGGGATTCTCACATCTACGCAATAGAAAACATTTTCATAGGTAAGAAATGCATTTTGTTTTCTATCACTTGATGTGCGATAACGCTGTTGCACAGTGTCGCAATTATTTTATGGACTTCTTCATACAAACGCTGTTCTCCACATTTGCATATTGCCCGAAGTTGGGGATGATGATGTACCCGGTTTTTTGATAGAGCTTTATGGCCTCCGGTTGCTTTTTTCCGGTTTCGAGGATGCAAGCAGTATAATTTATTTCTGCTGCCCACTGCTCCAGTTCTTTCAGGATGGCATCTCCTATTCCCCGCCCGCGAAAATCCGGTTGCACAAACATGCGCTTGATCTCTACGGTTTTGTTGTCAAATGCCCTGAATGCGCCACAACCCAAGGCCTCGCCTTTATGGCTAAACACCACTGCATTCTCAATGGTATCTATTTTATTGAACTGGGCATAAAACGCTTGTTCGTCTCCGTACTTTACGGCTAAGTCCTTATCAAGAAGAGCGACAAGGCTTTGAAAGTCCGGATCGTCCGATGTAGTTCTTTTTAGCATGGTTGCCAGGCGGCTTTTAGATAAGCCGCGCGAGTCGGGAGACTTGATCTATGGGGAATTACTCTGGAATACAAATGAGTTGTTGAAGCGAATGGCCATCGGCCATTTCACTGATGCACTTGCGGATGCTGCGGATGGTGATGAGTTGTTTTTTTCATGATGGCATTGGCTTGTTCGCTAAAGCGATCGGAAAGGCTGGGATTACAAATGTGTTTTGTTTTGTCTTAAAACCTGTTTCCGGAAAGGTGCTATGTGTTCGAGGGCAAAAACTTCTCCCTTCATTAGTCCACCAAAAACATAATCGAACGACTTCTTTCTTCCATTCCATTTTCTACCGGGATAAGTTGGGCGAAGTAGATTCCTTTCGCATAGCGCGATACATCAATTAGAATTGCATTCCTGTTCCCTGCGTTTTCACGCAACATTTCCCGGCCGATGATGTCAACTATTTTCAACAAGAATTCAGTTCCGGAATTTTCCTTCAGGTAAATTGTCGCTTCATCATGCGCAGGTTGTGGGGAAATTGAAAATGAAAATTCCGCGTTCAATTCTTCTACCGCGGTGGTTGTGCATACAACTGTAGTTTGCAATGACTGCTCTACCTCGTAAACAGGTATTGATTGTCTTGAGGGTGTAAACCCAGCCGATGAAAGCGGAAATGAAGTGCGCACGCTTTCGGTGGCAAAATCTTCGGCCAGAAGTGAGGGCGTATCCACAAAGCCACAGCCGTTGCCTTCACTGTCAAGTTCCAGGAACAGGAAATCCCCTGCAGAGCGGCAATACAAAAAACTTCCGTCAGGCTTTTTGATGTATGGTGTTGTATAGGTGCCGGCTATTCCACCCAGCTGCCAGGTATGCGCCCAGATAAAATTTCCTGATGCGTCCAGTTTTACGTACACCGGCTGGTAGCCCGTATCATAACCAGTTAAAATAATATCCCCAGCGTTGGTTTCTGCTGCCGATATCAGGTAAACAATTCCGCCCGGGATGTATATCTTTTTGCACCAAAGCATTGCACCCGTGGTATCAATTTTTGAAACGTACGAACCCACCTCGGTGATTGAACTTTGACTGATAGCGGTAGCAATGATGTTTCCATCATTGGTGTACAGCGCGTGGTACATATTCTCCTGCACAGTTCCGCCAAAATCGTATTGATAACTCCAGAGCACTCCTGTTGAATCAATTTTTGAAAGCCATCCATTCTGCCCTATGGCATCGGCCATTTCTCCGCACACGATATGTTCTCCCTCCTCTCCAGTGGCGAAAGCTTCTTCCACCCTGACATACGTATCAAAAGGAGGCGTAATCACTCTTGAACTGAACGTAGTGTCATCCACCGTGGATTGAATGCGGTAAAAACCAGTTGTGTTCTGGCCATTGGAACTGAATGCGATTATTCTGCCTGCTTCATCGAAAACTTTTCCCATGCCCCACTGCGAGTGTTGCAGATTGGGAAATTTGAATGCCCAGATCACATTAAAGTTGTCATCGGTTTTCAGCAGGTACGGATAGGTTTCTACATTTCCGATACTCATTCCGCTAAGGACATAACTGTCGCCTGTATGTGCAACCCCCACAACACGCGCTATTGGATTAGGCAGACGTATCTCTGCATGAGCGAATGCAACAAATGCCTCATCCAGTTTTGCAAGGTTGATGTAGGCAGAATCACCTAACCATAAACCATAATTTGAATGACCAACCAGAGTGTTTTGCCCCATGCCGGTATTAAAAATTTTGCCGGGATAAGCCGTGGCCCCTGTAGATAGTGTGTATGCACTTGTGGTTTGGGCAGCGGCAACACACGCACACAAGCTGAACAGAATGGCAAGCAGTGTTTTGGATTTCATTTGGGGTTATTTGGAATTTGAATTTGTAAAATTGATGGATTATCTTGCGGGGCAAAGTAAGGCCGCTACTAGTTCTGTTTTGTTAGCGATTGAGTTGTTCCAGCGTATGACCATCGGCCATTTCACTTATACGCTTGCGGGTATTGCGGATAATGTCTAAAAGGCAATGGATCGATTACGATTGAATTGAGTTGAGGGAAGAAAGTTTTGAGCCGATTTCTCTTGGCTTTCACATAAGGCCTCTAGACTCCTCTCGGGCTCACAACGCGGGGTGATGATAGGCCTTCTGAATAGAAGTAATGTGATTGGTAACCCGAGAAGCTGAAAGAAAACTGAGAATTATGTTAATCATCTGCGGAAATGTGTAACGCACAGCACTTATAGGCCAATCACCTTTGCTATCTGTAATAATTGAAATCAATGCTTGATGAAATATCGGGTAAAAACTAGCGAATTTAAAATTCTACAAAAATGAAAGTGCAAGTAAAAACATTACTCCTATTTTTAATAATTGCTGTAGCTTTTTGCTTTGGCTCTATTGATATGACCGCAAAAAGTGATACAGACGCAAAAAGTGCTTATGCCGAAATGTCGAAACGCAAGGATGCCGATGGCGATGGAATAAAGGATAAAAGAGACAAATGCGCGGACACTCCTAAGGGTGTGGCGGTAAGTAAAGATGGATGTCCCTTAGATGCCGATAAAGACGGTGTGGTAGATTATTTAGACAAATGTCCCCGCCTTATTGGTACTGCAGCTATGAATGGCTGCCCAGATAAGGATAAGGACGGAGTGTCCGACAATGATGATTTATGTGCAGAAGTGCCTGGTCTTACTCGTTTTATGGGTTGCCCCGACAGCGATGCAGATGGCATTGAAGATTCGAAAGACAAATGCCCTAATGCAAAGGGAACCGATATGTTTAAAGGTTGCCCCGATACGGATGGCGATGGTGTAGAAGATGCAGTGGACAAATGCCCGGGTTCTGAAAAGGGCATTAAGGTAGATGCTACTGGATGCACTTACGATGGCGACCGTGACGGTGTAATGGATGCAGTAGACAAATGCCCTGATACCGAAAAAGGAATTAAGGTAGATGCTACAGGATGCGCAGCCGATACCGATGGCGATGGCATTATTGATTCAAAAGATAAATGCCCGAATACCAGGGCTGAAGGCAGCCCCACCGGGTGCCCCGAAGTTAAAGTAGTGGTGGTTAAGAAGCTGCAAACTATTGCCAGCGCGCTCAACTTCGAAACTGGCAAGGCAGTCTTATTATCTACTGCTTACCCCAAGCTGGATGAACTGGCGAACATTCTTAAAGAATATCCCGATCATAGCCTGAAAATGGGCGGACATACCGATGATGTGGGAGAAGAAGCCGCCAACTTCGGGCTTTCGCAGGAACGTATGGATGCTGTAAAACGTTATCTGGTATCCAAGGGAATATCTTTGGAAAGAATAGAAGCAGCAGGTTATGGAGAAACAAAGCCCGTAGCTTCCAATAAATCATCGGAAGGCAGAGCACAAAACAGAAGGGTAGAACTGGAGTTGTTTTTAAAATAATTCCTTGAGCTAACATAAAATGAAGAAAGGGTGGGCGCGAAGCGCCCACCCTTTCTTCATTTAATAGTGTCCATGCGACTTGTCACCCCGAGCGCAGTCGAGGGGGGCCCCTCTTCATTATTACGCAATCCGACTTGTCACCCCGAGCGCTGACGAGGGGCCAACCTCACTCCTTATTTATCTCATCCGCTTTGGCGTTGCAGACATCTCCCTTTTCAGTGTTTTCCATTTTGTAATACACTTCGCTGATGCTGGTGTAGTGGGTCACCAGGTCTTGGTGCCCCTCACCGCGCTGAATGATTTTGTTATGCAGCGCCTTCTCAAAGTACTTCAATGCCGTCTTGCATTTTCCTTTTTCCTTCTACGCATTGCCAAGGCCGGTGTAGCCCTGTATGATTTCCACACTTTCGGCCCCTAAGAGTTTTTTCCTAATCTGCATGGCCTCGTTGTGGGCCTTGATGGCGCGGTCGAAGTCCGAATTGCGCCGGTGCACATTGCCAATATTGCCATAAGCGGTAAATGGGCAGCGAACCTTCCGTTAATGCCTGTGAACTCAACAGCCTTTTACCTTCGCGCACACCTACCTGCAGCGCACCCAGCAGCCCTTCCACTTCCAGCAATTGGTCGAAGATGAGTTTCCTGTTGGCAAGCGTAGTGAGGTTTGATAATTGGCTGCCTGTGGTGCTCTTCGCCTTCCCGCACCCCGCTCTAACGGGCGGGGTGAGGCCAAAAAAGCAAATGTGCCTACAATACATTCAGCACTGAGGCACATTCACCGCGGAGGTACACCACTAAACTTTTATCTCGCAAAACCATTTGCCACGTCAATCTGCAACTATCAATTATCCTGTTAGCTTTACCACGTTCTTTAACCTAAACATTTTTTCCCGATGAAAACTTTCTGTACAATTCTGGCTATCGTGTTTCTCTGCGAACACGCCTCCGCTTCATCAAACACCATAGAGATAAAACATAGCTCTGACGGTAGCAACAGCACCTCCATGTGCGAAACCATCTACATCAACATGTACGATACTTTTGGTGATGGGTGGAACGGAGCCACCATGACCATCTATGACTGGAACAACAACGCGGTATGGAACGGCACCATGCTGACTGGACCTTCCGCCTCATACAACACCTGCCTTTGGTCGGGTTGTTACACCATAGTAGTTACAAACGGCAGTTTTCCATCGGAGGTGTCGTGGGTTATTGATGATGGCATTTACTGGCTGACGGATGGAGTCGCGAACTCCACCACGCTGTTATCATTAGGGGCCACTACCACCGGCTGTACTGATTTCAGCGCTTGCAATTACAACCCAGGGGCCAATTGCGGTGATGCTTCGTGCATATATAATGACTGCATCTTCCTCGAAATGTTTGATTCCGGTGGCAATGGCTGGGAAGGATACCAACTTTCGGTGCTGGACAATGTGGGCAATGTTTTTTTCACTACTACGCTTGCTTCCGGTAGTTACAACTATCTGCAATTAGGTGTGCCATACTATGGGTGTTACCGCATACAATGCACTGGCGGAAACAGCAATTGGGAAGTAACCTGGCAAATGTGGTATCATGATTCCACTTCTGGAGGCCAGGTAGTGGCCGACCAATCGGATTGTGGCTCTTTTATGAGTTTGCCCTTTTATTATAGCTGCAATTTCGGTTGTGTGGATGAGGAGGCATGCAACTACGATTACTTCAGTTCGCACCAGCAGGGCGCATGTTGCTATGGCAACTGCCTGTACCTTCAAATGTTCGGAATAATTTCCTTTGGCAATTCCTGGGGCGATTTCACCATAACCAACTGGCGTGGTGAGGTGGAGTTTGCCGGTTTCGATTACGAGGTGGATATCTGCCTGCCCGATGGATGCTACCAGGTAACCTCCACTCACGGCAACGGTGAATACATGTCGTGGAACATTAGCGATGGAGCGTTATTATACCTGACGGGGCTGGAGGGTGAAACTCATGCCTTACAAGTTGGTGAGATAGTGGAAGGCTGCATTGACCAAACAGCTTCTAACTTCAATCCGCTGGCCAATTGCGATGGCGGAGTATGCCACTACAATTGCGACAGTGACCTGGATGGAAACGGTGTGGTGAACGTTGGCGACCTGCTCATCTTTACGAGTGAGTTTGGGAATGTGTGTGATTGAATTGATAACCGCGGAGGCCTGAAGCACGGGCTGGCCGTCAGGTGTATTCATCCGCTTCACTCACTCAAAATCTCTACCGCTCAATCAATTTAGAAATGATTGCATTCATGTTGTAATGAACCTTTACTCAAAAATTAACCTATGAAAACCACACTCGTATTTATCCTTTTAGTGACTGCATACTGCATACTGCCTACTGCCGACTTATTTTCCCAACCCTACTACAACGGCTTCAACTACCAGGCAGCTATACGCGATGGCAACGGAGACATACTAGCCAACGAAAATGTAAGTGTGCGGTTCTCCATCCGGCAAACCCCCACACCTTTCAACATCCGTTATCAGGAAGTACACGCTACCACCACCAGCGAATCGGGCCTTGTGAACCTAGTGATTGGCAGCGGAACTGTCACCCAGTTTACGTGGAGCAATGTGTATTGGGGAATCTACGACTACATAATGCAGGTGGAGGTGGACACAGGAAACGGCTATGTGGACATGGGAACCAGTGCGTTCAAAAGTGTGCCTTTTGCCTTGCGCGCCCAACTGGCCACCGATATGTATATGCTCGACCTGGTGGATGTGGAATTTCCCTCACCCCTTGCCGATGGGCAGGTGCTGCGTTTCAATGCCGATGAAGGCTGGTTCCAGAACCAGGATATAGTGGAAACACAAACGCTTGATGTTAGCGGGGCAAACATTTCCATCAGCAGCGGGAACACAGTGAACCTTGGCCAATGGTCGCGCAGTGGAAATGCGAATCTGCTGAGCACAGATTTTCTTGGAACCACCGGTGCGCAGGATTTGCGCATAAAAACAAATGGCCTGGATAGGATGCGCATTACGGATATAGGAAGGGTTGGAATCGGAACCATTTCTCCGCAGCAAGCCCTTCACCTGCATTCGGCCAGTGCTTCGGCATACCAGATGTTCACTAATTCTACTACCGGCACCAGTGCTTTTTCTGACGGGCTGCTGGTGGGCAGCGCAAATTCAGTAGGGTACCTCTGGAACTATGAAGACGGTGACCTCTATTTAGGAACCAATGGCACAACACGCGCTACAATAAAGAACGATGGAAAGGTTGGTATTGGCACAGCCACACCCGATGAGATATTTCACGTGCAGGACGATGATTGGCAACTTCATCTTGAAAATACATCGGGCAATTTCTGGAACATTGGGGCGAGCGGAAGCTCTTGGGGCGTTGGCAATAGCAAACTCGTAATCAACAACGGCACCAGTTCATCAAGTGCCAAAATGGTTATTGACCAGAATGGCAATGTGGGCATTGGAATTACCTCACCGGTGGAGGCCCTTGAGGTGGACGGAACTGCGCGCCTTGCCCTGATGGACAATACGGCCAATGACCCACTGTGCAACTTGGGTTTGCGAACTGTGCATGTGGACTGCAATGGCACCCTGCTGGTGGGCGATGAATATGAAGATGGCTATTACTATGCGGTGAATCCAACAGATTTCGTCCCCAAATATGACGGTACAGATTATTTCATAAACTTTTCGGGTGAGCTGGAGGTGCAGGAAGGTGACCTCAACAATGTGCTTTACGCTCCAGTTCATTTACCCCACAACGCATACATACTGGAAGTAAAAGCCTATGTGTCGGACTACTTTGCAGATGGCAACCTTACCATTTCGCTGGTGATTGACAATTATGTCAACTCCAATTCTTCGTATGACAGTGCAACCACCACAGGCACTTCGGGCAATCAGGTTTTGACCATTGACCCCAGTGGTGTTTCCACGGTTCACAACAATACAGACAGAGTATTCATCAGAGCATTCGTTGAGCAAAGTGCTGACCCTCTCGGGACAATTAAAATCAAGGGTATCCATATCAAATACAGACTGGGGTAGGGAGAGCAAACGGGGTTACGCAACTAGCGCAATAATTCGTTGGCGCGAAAAACACCCCTGTGGACTATCGCCTTTACCCTAGCAATGGGGCAGGCGGTCAAACCTGAAACACAAGAAGAGTATTACAGTTTGCGCTACTCAGAATTTGTGGTGCCGCTGGTGAAAGCCGTCCAGGAATTGAAAATTGAAAATGATGTACTGAAGAAGCAGAACGAATTCATTCTGAAACAGAACGAAGCACTATTTTTACGCGTTCAGGCTCTGGAAGCTATAAAGCATTAACCAAACAAAACCTAACGTATGAAAACAATTTTTACATTCATCATTTGTGCAACATTCAGTCTTGCAGTTTCTGCAGGCGGCACTTCAAAGCAAATCACTATCGTGGGGGAAAACACACTGGAGCAGGACTGTGTATATCTTGAGATTTACATGTACGACAGCTTCGGAGACGGATGGGACGGAGCCGAACTCTTTGTTTACAACTGGAACTACGACCAGGTATTTGGCACCACACTGTGGAATGGATTTTCTAGTGTTACTTTCATCTGTCTGGAACCCGGATGCTATTCCATTAGTGTAAGCTCCGGCTTTTTCCCCAGCGAGATTTCATGGTATGCATCCGATGGCCTCACACTGCTGAGTAGCGGAACTACGGGCACCTCCCCCCAATTCACCCTGGATGCTGCCGTGCAGGGCTGCACCGATTCCAGTGCCTGCAATTACAATACATCCGCCACCTGCGATGATGGCTCTTGCAGCTACTGCTACGGCTCTTGCTACTCTCTGGGGATGGAAGATGGTGATGCAGACGGATGGAATGGTGCCTATTTCACCATGACCAACAATGCCGGAGACTTTGTGATATCCCAAACCCTTGATGCAGGTAATTTCGAATACGCATTCGGCTGCCTGGAGCCAGGCTGTTATGAAATAAACGTGAGTGGCGGCACTTTCCCGTCAGAGATATCGTGGAGCCTGTACACTCAAGCAAATAACGGATATGTTTTTGGCGGAGCGCCCTATTCAGCGCAAGTTGGCATTGAAGGCCCTTGCGGTGTTGGCGGTTGTGTTGATCCACTGGCCTGCAACTATGATGCATTCAGTAGTTATCAGAGCGGCCTCTGCTGCTACAACGAATGTGGTTATATTTACATGTATGACACTTTTGGAGATGGCTGGAATGGTGCCACCTATAGCATTACCAACTGGGCAGGATGGGTGGTGCAGCAAAGCACGCTTGCCGATGAATTCGGTGGCTACGACCCACTGTGCCTGCCCCATGGCTGTTACCAGCTTACGGTTACAGGCGGGTCATTTCCAGGCGAACTTAGCTGGGATATGTCCGGATATGGCAACACCCTGGTTGGAGGCGCGGGCGAAACCGTGAACTTTCAGGTAGGAACCAACATCATATCGGGATGCACCAACCCGGTGGCCGCCAACTTCAACCCGCTGGCAAACTGCAATGAAGGCTGCAACTACACCTGCGATGCGGACCTTGACGGAAATGGCCTGGTAAACGTGGGCGACCTGCTCATATTCACCTCGCAGTTCGGGCTTATCTGTTATTAGGAGACCATAGACCATAGACCTACCGATGACAATAAGCATTATGTAACTGGCAACGAACAACGCAGTTACTATGGACTATAGTCTATATTCTATGGCCTTTTCCACTTTACTGCCATTGATGTTTCGCCAGTACATCAAAACACCTGTTTCGCCAAAAAGATAGACAGCCATGACAGTAAAACGATTCTTTAGCCCTCAATGCCCAAAGCACAAATTATTGAAATCAATCATTTGTTTTGATTTAATGAAGCTCTTTCTCACGCGGAGACTCATGGATGCGGAGGGAATAAATTCTTTGCGCCTTCACTACTTCGCCTGAGATCAAAAAAAAATTATTCACAAATGGTTTATGTGCGCCTAACATTCCCCTTCTTTGCTTCCAAAACCAAAACCCTCATACAGTATGAAAAACAAATTCTACATTCCAAAGACTATTCTGTCTTTGATGATCACTGCTTTAATTTTTATTACTTCGCATGTCAATGCACAATTTGGTGCAGGCAACATTGTGGCCTATCGTGTAGGTGATGGAGTGGGTGCACTTACCGGTGCAGCGGCACCGGTCTTCATTGACCAATACACCAACACCGGATCATATGTGAGCACGTTTGCCGTGCCCACTACCGGGGCCGATAGACTTGTGGCCAGTGGCAGCGCATCAGCCGATGGAAAACTTTCCGTAAGTACAGATGGATCGAGCATTGTGTTTACTGGTTATGATGCTGCCGTGGGCACTGCATCCGTTAGCAACACTACGGGCGCTACGGTAAACAGGATAGTTGGTAAAATGAATTTGGCGTATGTGTACACGCAGCCATTTTCATCAGCAACTCTTCATGGCAGCAACAACATTCGAAGTGCCTGCTCCGATGGCACCAATGTGTGGTGCGATGGCAACGGTTCCGCTGCTACCGGAGGAACCACTTACTTCGGACCGGGCGCAGCGGTGCAGGTAAGTAGCACCACGCTCAACCAACGTGCTGTAAGAATTTTTAATGGCCAGTTGTATTACGCCACAGCATCCGGAACAACACGAGGTGTTTATGCTGTGGGAACCGGAACTCCAACCACATCAGGTCAGGTTTCAGTAAACGTTATCAATACCGGTAGTGCATCCAACTCTACTGACCTTGCTTTTAATGCATGCGGTACCATTTGCTACATCGCTGATGATCGCAGCTTGCTTGGTGGTGGTGGTGTGCAGCGATGGAATCTCATTGCTGGAGTTTGGACTTTGGGCTATACGCTCGCTGTTTCCACATCATCAGGATCAACATCAGTATGTGTGGATTGGAGCGGTGCCAACCCCATTGTGTATTCAACAGGTTTGAATGCAACTACAATGGACATAGTGAAAATAACTGACACCGGTGCAGGTTCTCCGCTAACCGTTCTTGCCTCATCTCCGGCCAATACATTTTGGAGAGGAATCACTTTCGCTCCTTCTTCATGTACTCCAGTAACATGGTACCAGGATTTGGATGGCGATGGCTTCGGAAATAATTCAGTTACACAATTGTCTTGCACTCAACCTTGCGGCTATGTTATAGCTGGGGGCGACTGTAGTGATGGCAACAACACCATCTATCCGGGCGCTCCTGAAATTGTGGGCAACGGAATAGATGAAAACTGCAACGGTGGCGACCTCTGCTATTGTGATCTTGACAATGACGGATACCTTGTTGACTATATCTGCACAACAAGCAGTGGTGACCTCGATTGTATTGATGTTAATGAAGGTGTTGGCACTGATCCCCTTGGCGATTGCAACGACAATGATGGCAACATCAATCCGGGAGAAGCAGAAATCTGCGCCAATGGTATTGATGATGATTGTGATTCATCCATTGATGAAGATGATCCGATTTGTCAGAATGGAGGAACTCCAACTGTCTTCTGCGGCTGTAATTGTTTGTCGGGTTATTCAGGATTCTTCTGCGAGAACCAAGCAGATACCGATGGTGATGGAGTATCAGATTTCATTGACAACTGTCCAAACACTTTCAATCCCGATCAGGCCAATAGCGATGGTGATGGCATGGGTGATGTATGTGATAGTGATGATGACAATGACGGTGACCCAGATGTAACGGATTGTGCAGATTTGGATCCTTCCATTAGTGCATTCGCCACTGAAGTATGCGGCAACGGCATTGATGATGACTGCGACACCCTGGTTGATGAAGGTTGCGGTGGTCCCGGAGAAGATCCCAACACCGCAGTTGCCCTGGCAGTTTCCAACCTGGGCACCTGCAACCCAACCAATGGTGATCTTACAGGACACACATCTTCTGCCGGTGCACTCACTGTTGCAACAACCGGAGAAGATTTCTGGTATTGGTTTGTGGCAACTAAACCCGGTGTTCGCATCGAAATAGGTAACACTCCCATGAATGATATCATCATCGAGTTGCAGGACGCCTTTGGTGCTTTGGTGGATTCAGAGAATGCACAAGCCACACAAGGATTCGAGAACCTGAACTTCGGAGGGCTTGTGGTTGGCAACACGTATATAGTAGGTGTTCGCAATTCAAATTCAGCAGGTGGTATAGGTGCTTACACCATTTGTGTGCAGGCCATAGGTGATAGCGAGTGCAACTACGGCCCCGGCCCTTACAGCCTGTGCAACACCTTCAAAGCCGTATGGATTGGCGGAAGTGTCAACTACATCTTCCACTTTACATCGCAGACTGATTTTTCCACCTACACCAAGAACAATGGTGCCAGCACATTTGTGGTGCTAAGCACTGTGGCGGGTCTTACATGGGACGATACTTATGACGTGTTAGTTGGTGCAGAATACACGTTGAGCTACGCGGGCGGAATGGAACAGGTGGAGGTGCTGAGCGATAATCCGTGTTTCATTACCGTGAATCCACAGCCTGTTACTGTGTTGCGCCCTTCTGATAATTGCGCCAACTTCGGGCCGCACCTGCTGGGGCAGTCCGTAGCTGCTCAACCTTTCGTGTGTGGTGCAATAAACTGGAAATGGCAGTTCACCCGCACAGATGTTCCTGAATTGCCCATCGTTCATTACAAAGGCAACAACAACCGCTTTCTCACTTTAAGTGCTGTTGTCGGTTTGACATTAGGCGGAACTTATGATGTACAAGTGGCACCTGTGTTCAGTTATGGTGATGGCGACTATGGCACTGTAGATTGCCTTTCAATTGTTGGGCCTGCCCTTATCAGTGAGCACAATTCACACAATGAAATTGCCAATCATCAAACAGCAAAAGTTGAAATGGAAGAAGCAGCATTTGCGCTTTATCCAAACCCGAACAACGGTTCAATACTCAATATCAATATCACCGATATTCAAAGTGAAACCGTGATGGTTAACATCACCGATGTGATGGGCAAAGTGGTTTATCAAAACTTGTTTGTGGTGAATGATGGTTCCATCAACACCATCATTTCATTTGACCGCATGCTTGCCAATGGATTGTACATGGTGAACATTGATGAAGGCGAAAAACATTTCAGCGAAAAGTTAGTGGTAGAGAGATAGAGTTGTTTTTGTTTTGAATTAAAAAACCCCTGCATGAAAGTGCAGGGGTTTTTTATTGCTTAAACTGAACGTTGAATTGTGCGATCAACCCTGGATTGCTCTACCAGCAGAAGTCTTCGACCAGGTGTAGATAATTGTTTACAAAATTCGAAACCTGCATGGGGTTAGTGTCCTGCATGTATGCAACTGCATCACCCATATTAAGAACCAGGTTGTGTGTTATGTCCGCAAAGGGAATAGAATTTTTTGTCATCTGTTAGGTTTTTGCCAGCGACAAATGACCGCGCTGAGAGGGCTAAACACTTTATAGCAATTCGAAAAGAATTTATACCAATCGCACATTGCAGATGTGAAACTGTTAAGCAAAGAAGGGGTCGAGTAGGGAATTGAAGAAGCAGAAGGATTTCCTGGCGCAAACAGAACGAAGCACTATTTTTACGCGTTCAGGCTCTGGAAGCTATAAAGCATTAACCAAACAAAACGCGATAAGATGTGGTGGCTAACAGAAATACCCCCGTTTTTGCATGAACGCCCTGCCTGTTTAGGTATAGCACCCGTGCAACTGCATGGACCAGATACCTCTGCGGGTATAGCACCCATGCAGTTGCACGGATGCCATCGGCACACTGGTATTCGACCCAAGCACCTGCACGGCTGCAATACCCATGTAGCAATTGCACCCATGCAGTTGCACGGACGCCCATCCCGCGTCCTGATGGCGGCAAAGCACCTGCACGGCTGTTTCGCCCCGCGCAGGATGGCCATCCGTGCAACAGCATCAATACTCATATTACATTGTAAATCAATAATATAACAAATAATTCTTAAATTTTAAAGATATGGCAAATTCAACTTGGAAGTATTTAGAAGACCAGTTCACCAGCTCAACTGTTGGCAATTTCAAAAAAGCATTCCGCCTATCGCAATACCATGACGGTGTGCTTAAAGTGTTGGCCAACCTGCCCGCGCCCGATCCGGACGATGTATTCCTGTTCAACCGCTATAATCCAGAGCATCAGCTCTTGGTTAATTTATATACCGCCTGGAAAAATGCCGGAGGCCAGCAGGAAGGCCAAACCCTGAACCTCAATCAATTGCTGGCACTCACCACCCAGCGGCTGGATTTGTGGGACCAGGCCATAATCCCCGTAACACTGGGCACCAAAACCGTGGCCTACAAAGCCCTGTTTCCCAATGGCCGCAGGGATTTTAATACCGGCAGCATAGACAGCCGCATAGAGCGCTTCAACACCCTGCAACTGGCCATGACCCAACCCGCCCTTGCCGCCACCAAGGCCCTGGTAGTGGCACACTACACCGCATTGGACACCGCCCGCGATGCACAAAGCGGAGCCAAAAGCGCCACCGGCACAGGCAGCATCCAAGTGGAGCAACAGCGCATCATCTGCATGGAATTACAGTACGCAGCCACCGGCTTCCTCATCAACACACACTACAAAACCCCCATGCTGGTAGCCCCTTACTTCGAACTGGAAGTGCTGCGCGACCTGGCCCAGGTCCGCTTCACCGGCACACTGGACCCCGCAGAGGTGGAACCGGTGCTCATCCACACCTTCTTTATAGGGGAAGAAATAGTGGCCACAAACACCGGCCCCGAGGACTACCGCCTTTACCTCAGCAACGTGGCCGGTGGCCAAACCGGAACCGCAGTAGTAATAGCAGCGGGAGAAACCGTGGCGGTGCCCATCACCGATTTTAACGCTCCCGACCTCACTACCCACCGCTACCTCACCGCAGTAAACACCACGGCTACCGCTACACATTATGAGATAGAATTGTAAACCAAGCCTAACCCCTAAGGCGGTCGAAGACCCCTTAGGGGTTGGGGATAAAAAATGAATACCTAACCTAACACACGAGTAAAATGAAACCTAACTTTATTCTTACCGCAGCACTCACTGCTTTCTGCCTATTGTCCACTACCTACTCTCACGCCCAGATACCACAGGGCTTCAACTACCAGGCGGTGCTGCGCGATGGCGGGGGCGACATCCTTGCCAGCCAGCCCCTCACCATGCGCTTCACAATTCATGATGCCACAGCAGCCGGTACTGTCTTGTACCAGGAGACTCGAGCAACTACTACAACCAGCGAAGGTTTAGTGAACACCGTGATTGGAACGGGCACAATTGTGTCAGGAAACTTCACTACCATTGACTGGCCCAGTGCCTCCAAGTTTCTACGGGTGGAAGTGAACGCAACAGGCTCGTATGTGGATTTGGGGACACAACAACTGATGAGTGTGCCGTATGCTCTGGCTGCTTCCAACGCCCCCAACAGCTGGTCGCTCACGGGCAATGCGAACACAAATGAGAATACGCAGTTTATCGGGACCACAGATTATGTCCCGCTTTCATTCAGGGTGAATAATGAAAAAGCGGGACGCATTGACGTGGCACTCAACAACACATTTCTTGGGTACAAAACAGGCAACGTCAATACCACGGGATATAGTAATACAGCTGTCGGATACAAGACGCTTTCTTTCAACACTGAAGGCTACAATAATTCCGCCTTTGGGACTAAAGCGCTTTATTCCAACACCACAGGATACCAAAATACCGCCAACGGAATGGAGGCACTTTATTACAACACCACAGGGTACTACAATACCGCCAGCGGATATTATGCGCTTAATTCCAACACCACAGGAAACGACAATACCGCCAGCGGAGTGTTTGCGCTTGCATACAACACCACAGGAGACGACAATACCGCCAGCGGAGGGTTTGCGCTTTATAGCAACGCCACAGGATACAGGAATACCGCCAGCGGATGGTTTGCCCTTTACTCCAACACCACAGGAGACGACAATAACGCCAGCGGATATGAGGCGCTTTACTCCAACACAACAGGAAACGACAATAACGCCAGCGGATATGAGGCGCTTTACTCCAACACAACAGGAAACGACAATACCGCCAGCGGAAGGAATGCGCTTTTTAGTAATGTAGCAGGAAGCCGTGCCACAGCTATTGGCACCTTTGCTATGCATTACGCCTACAACACTGCCACCCCATTTGACAACGAAAATGTGGCTGTGGGCTATTCAGCGCTGGGCGGCTCCGGCATTCCTGCTAATAATACAGGAAACCAGAATACCGCGCTTGGCTACCAAACACTGAATAACAACTCCTCAGGGTTCCAAAATACCGCCACCGGATATAAGGCGCTTCAAAACAACACCACAGGAAACTACAATACCGCCACGGGTGGGTATTCCCTTTATAACAACTCCTCGGGAGGAACAAATACCGCAAATGGATATGGTGCGCTTTATTCCAACACCACAGGGCAATACAATACCGCCAGCGGAAAGGATGCGCTTTATTACAACACCACAGCACACGACAATACCGCCACGGGAATGCGTGCCCTTCAAAACAACACCACAGGAAGCTACAATACCGCCACGGGAATGTGTGCCCTTCAAAACAACACCACAGCACACAGCAATACCGCCATCGGATATTATGCGCTTCTTTACAACACCGCAGGAAACAACAATACCGCCTGCGGTTTGGAGGCGCTTGAATCCAACATCACAGGAAACTGGAATACTGCTGTTGGTTCAAATGCAGATGTGAGCACAGGCGCTTTGTTCAATACCACTGCCATAGGCTTCATTGCTAGCGTCAATGCAAGCAACAAAGTGCGTATTGGAAATACGTCTGTTACCGTAATAGAAGGCCAGGTGGCATACTCATTCCCTTCGGATGGGCGCTTTAAAAACAACATAACCGAAAGCGATGTGAAAGGGCTTGAGTTCATCAAACTGCTGCGCCCGGTGGAGTATAATTTCGATACCAAGAAGTTTGAAGAGTTCCTGACCAAGAACATGCCCGACAGCACAAAGGCAAGGCATTTTGAGGATACAGATTTCAGCGCGTCAACTGCCATACGTCAAAGCGGCTTTGTGGCCCAGGAAGTGGAACAGGCAATGGAGGAAAGCGGCTATAACTTCAATGGAGTACACGCACCGGCAGATGAGAATGACAATTACAGTGTTGCCTATAGTTTGTTTGTGGTGCCATTGGTAAAGGGGATGCAGGAGCAACAGATGATGATTGAAGAATTGAAACTCGCACTTGAACAATCCCAGAATGAAAAAGTGCAAATGCAATTTGATTTTGAAACGCGCCTTACTTCCATCGAAAACCGCTTACTCAACAAAGAACAACGTTAACTCACTATCCACCAAAACAGCAGAAACATAAATAACTTTGAAAAAATTACAACATGAAAACATTTGTCATCACCATCATCTTTCTTCTTTGTTCTAACCTCTTGCTTCTGTCGCAAAGCATAGAGCGCAGCGTAATCTCCTCCTTCGGGTTTTCATACTCCGGTGCTACACTGCAAAGCGATTGCACCGTTGGTGAAGTAGTAACCGCAACAGGAAGCAATGGCGGAATCATCATCACCCAGGGTTTTCAGCAACCCATGTTGGCCATCAGCACATGCCTTGGCGACTTTGATAATAACGGTGTGGTGAACGTGGGCGACTTGCTCATCTTCACTTCCGAATTTGGATGCGCTTCATCTTGCGGTCTTACCGATATGGATGGAAACGGTGCGGTGAATGTGGGCGACCTTCTCATTTTCTCGAGTGTGTTCGGCAATGTGTGTCCGTGATCGCTTAGTCGCTAAGGGTTCACTATTGGCATCACCCGGCTGCCGATTAACTTTATTGACTGCAAAAGTTTTGCGTGTGGCAAGCCAGCATTATCCATCTGGAAACTAAATCTTGAAATACCACCCAGTGCTTCGCTATGACGAAGAATCTTACGGGCAACATCTTCCGGGTTACCAATAAGCAACGCACCACGCTCATCGTTCTGGGCATCAAAACCTGCCCTGGTTACAGATGGCCAGCCACGTTCTCTGCCAATACGTGTAAAGGTTTCAGCATAGCCTGGGTAGTAATCATCAGCAGCTTCCTCAGTGGTGTTGGCCACATAACCCAGGGAGTGCAATCCCACTTTCAATTGTACCGGCAGATGGCCTGCCCTTTTTCCTGCCTCTCGATAAAGGTCTATCAGCGGACGGAAACGGTGGGTATCACCTCCAATTACGGCCACCATGAGCGGTAGTCCCAGCGTGCCAGCACGGGCAAAAGACTCCGGTGTACCGCCAACTCCTAACCAAATGGGTAGCGGATGTTGCAGCGGTCTTGGGTAGATAGCCTGATTCCTGAGTTCGGGACGAAATTGACCCGACCAATTCACTACTTCATTATCCCGGATAGTGAGCAGGAGATTGAGTTTTTCAGAAAACAATTCGTCATAGGCATGAAGGTTTAAACCAAACAGCGGAAAGGCTTCTGTAAAGGAACCGCGCCCCACCACCATTTCAGCCCGACCCTGCGAAACCAAATCCAGCGTTGCGAAGTTTTGAAATACCCTTACCGGGTCGGCTGCACTCAATACTGTAACTGCACTGGTGAGGCGGATACGCTTGGTGCGCCCTGCGGCTGCGGCAAGAATAACTACAGGTGCCGAATCCAAAAACTCTTTGCGGTGATGTTCCCCTATTCCAAATACATCGAGGCCTGAAACCTCTGCCTGTTCTATTCTCTCAAGCAATTCGGATATGGCCTCCAAACTGTTGGTTGCAGTACTTTTATTATTGTCCAGGGTGGCTGCTGCGAAACTATCAATCCCAATTTCCAAGGTACTTTTCTTTTGTAGTTCTTTTACCTGCTAACATGCGGATTGCTCTGTGGTTAGAGTTTCACCAATTTAACTTCCGTAATGCTGTGCCCTTCTCTGTACTCAAGCGTATAAAAACCTGGAGTCAGGACATCTATGTTGATTTTGGTTTCATTATTAAGAGTCTTTTGCCCCATCATTTCTTTTCCGGTTATATCAAAAATTCTGGCTTCTCCCTTTTCATTTGTTCCGTTAATGGTAAACTCATTTTCAAAGGGATTAGGAAAAACAGAAATGCTCAATGGTGGGGTAATTTCATGAACCCGGATGACCATCCCGCACAGCCCCGTTACCTGCACGGGAACATTGCTGGCAGTGTTGGTTCCGGTGCCAAGCTGACCATCGTAATTGCTTCCCCAGGCATCCACCGTTCCGTCAGTTTTCAGGGCAAGGGTATGATTATTTCCACCCGCCAGGGAGAGCACTCCGGAAAGATTGCTCACCTGCACGGGAACATTGCTGTCGGTATTGGTTCCATTTCCCAGTTGACCGTAGGTATTCAATCCGCAGGCCCAGGCCGTGCCGTCATTCTTTACTGCCAGGGAGTGAAATGAGCCTGCTGCAATGGCCATCACATCTGCCAGAAAACTGACCTGCACGGGAACATTACTATTAGTATTGGTCCCGATTCCCAGTTCACCGTAGTAATTGGAGCCCCAGGCCATTACTGTCCCGTCAGTCAACAAGGCAAGGCTAAGCCCCAGGCCGCCACCTGCTGCAATGGCAATCACACCTGAAAGACCAACTACCTGCATGGGGATATTACTATTGGTATTGGTTCCGTTTCCCAGTTCACCATAGTAATTTTCTCCCCAAGCCCACACGGTGCCATCACTCTTCAGGGCGAGGCAATGAAAACCTCCTGATGCAATGGCGATGATACCAGTGAGGGAACTTGCCTGCACAGGAGTATTGGAATCCGCATTGCTTCCATCGCCAAGTTGGCCAAAATAATTTCTACCCCAGCCCCACACTGTGCCGTCATCTTTCAGTACATGGGAATGATAACCCCCTACTCCAATGGCGGTGATGCCGGTGAGGTTGCTCACCGGAACCGGCATGGTGCTATCAGTATTGGTTCCGTTTCCAAGCTGGCCATCACCATTGTGTCCCCAGGCATAGGCAGTGCCGTCATCTTTCAGGGCAAGTGAATGATAGCCTCCCCCGACAATGTCAGTTAGGCCAGCGAGGGTGCTGACGGGGACAGGCATATTGCTGGCAGTAACGGTTCCGTTTCCAAGCGCACCATAGAAATTCCAGCCCCATGCCATGGCGGTGCCATCATCGCAAATGCTAAGCGAATGTCCCGCGCCTGCGGCAATGTTTTGTGAATGGGAGAAATGCGGCTGGGCCATAGTGACTATGGCCACGATTGCTATAAAAAGTTTTTTCATCCTGGTTATTGGTTACTTAGTTGATTATTGCTTTGGGATGCGGTGTTGTTCCGCAAGCGTACTCCATTCTCCGCACTGCTCCAAATTATTTCTCCAATTCCAACCTCCTCAACACAAGAGCGGCATCGGTTCTTATTTCCACTAAAAAAACCCCCTGAAGCCAACCCGCTTGTATCAACGGCAATCCGGTTGGCACCGGAAGGCAAACAGGGTGTGGTGGTGCGCTGCACTTCCCGGCCACTATAATCCGTGATTCGAAGTTCGACTGCAGATGCTTGGGGCAGGGTGATGCCTAATGTGGTGGCATGGGTGGCCGGGTTGGGAAATAATGTGGCCTGCAATGCGGGCATGGCGGGTGGTGTGGACATGTCCAAGGGGGTTTCACTCAGCCTTACATTGTCAACAATGAAGTAGGAGCCATCTTCTTCTGGCACTTCGTCAGGATCAGTTATTGTGAAAGTGATGCGGGCCTTTGTGGCTGGTTCTATATAACCGATGGGCAAGCTTTGGGTGGTAAAAGTTGTGGTTTCGGTACCGAGGTAAATGGTGCCGTAGCCCATTTGCAAGTCGTTGTCGTCCATCATTTCAATGCTGATGTTGAAGCCATCGTCACCCACTTTGTGAAACTTGTAATCGAAGAGGCACCAGGTGTATTGTGCGTCAATGGGAAAGGTGCCTGCCTCCTGTGGGCCGGTTTGCACCAGCGGGTTGAGGTAAGATTCCAGTTCACTGTCGTAAATCACATCTACCCGCACGGCCGAGCCTCCGCCATTGCCCGGCACCTGGTTGATCAGCATCACATTTCCGGGGGCTTCCGATACGAACCACAGGTCGGGAACAAATCCAGTCCAATCTTCAAAATCGCCATTGGGGGCGGGTTGAGTTTGGGAGTTGGCTGTAAAACCGGTTGCGGTGAGGACCACGATGGTGAGTAGAAGGTTTTTCATGGGATACGAGAATTGCTGACAGTTTGAAACAGAACTTCTGTTTGATTGATTTTTTTAGTTATAGCTTTTGTTTAGCGGTGACAATATGGTCGTTGGTTCCTGTTGTTGTATTGCACTGGTCGCCAAAATTATTACCGGCAAAGGTGAAGCAAGTTGTGTAAGGATTCAATTACGAGCCGGTCGAAGGGTCGAAGCGGGGAGAAGGTGGCCGAAGGCCGGAAGAGGACCACCCCTTTTTTCGCTCCCTCAAAATCATAACCGCACACTCAATATGTTTAAGCTGCGGAAAAAACTCTCCTGAATCTTTACATCAAATACAGACAAAATGAAAACACCCAAAACAATTCTTACAGCAACTGCCCTAGTGGTATGCTTCTTATCCCATGCCCAATGGACCAGCGACCCCCTCAACCCGCAATTGGTGAGCAACGTGGCATGGAACCAGAACGGAGTTCAGCAAGTGCCCGATGGCAGTGGCGGCACCTTTGTTTACTGGCTAGACTCACGTGTGAATGGTTATGTTGATACTGACATTTATGGCCAGCATTACAACGCGGAGGGTGTTCCCCAGTGGGAGGCCAATGGCCGGCTCATAGTGAACCCTTTGCTCGGTTATACTTTTTTTAATGTGATGCGCAGCGAATCGGATGGCGAGATGATTTTAGGCTGGTGTGACAACAACGATTCATTAAAATTTCAAAAGCTCGACAACCAGGGCGCAAAACTTTGGGCGAATGATTTGTGCGTGGCAAGAAAGGTTTCTTGCGCTCCGCCAACTTACGTTCTTGGCATTGCTTCATTCCGTTTCATGCGAGATGGATTGGGATATTGTGTGGCTACTGAGGTAGTTTATTGCGGTGGTGCCAATGGTCACCGCATAACACGCTTCACCAGCGATGGTGTTTTAACAGGATGGTTCAATGGCGAACCGGAAGGCTCGCAGTATTACTCCGGTGCATGGGGCATTGACAAAACGAATGACGGCACGAACGAAGAATATCTTTTCTACACCGATGGAAATGGGGCAGGCGCTCATGCACGCGTGATGCGTGTAAGTCTTGCGGGCGACACCGTGTGGGGACCTCTCGATGCATTGGCCGGGACCAACGGACTCAACTATTTCTACGATGCAAAGAGTGATGACAATGGAATTGCAGTTCTCTTCCAATCAACCGGCCCGCAAGGTTATACCGACCTTTTTATGCGCAAGTTGAATCCCGATGGAACCTGGGCGTGGGGCGGCAGCACCACCATTGTGTGCGGTGCCGATGGCACGCAAACATTGCCTCATTGGCAGCAGGACGAAGAGTTTTATTATGTCTGCTGGGCCGATAGCAGACCCGGAACCAACCCCGGCAACTACGATGTCTATGCACAGAAAATTGATAAAAACACTGGTGCCATTCAATGGGCTGTTGATGGTATTGCAGTGTTCAGCCAGTCCAACTACGCACCTTATCCAGAATGTGTGGTAACAACGGATGGCGAAATGATTGTATGCAGTGAAGCATCAATCGGATACGGTGGTTTCAATGCACAGAAAATAAACCCCGATGGCACTCTGGCATGGAGTCCTTCGGTGCTAATTGATAATGCACTCTACCTCCCTTTTTACAGCGACTACCATCTTATCATTTCTGACACCAACGTGATAGTGGCGTGGGCAGAAACAAATCCCTATGGCGGAGCCGATGGTATTTACATATCGCGCTTCAACGAGTTGCCTTCAGCATGTCCCGAAGATTTGAATGATGATGGTGTAATCAATACTGCCGACTTGCTGCTCTTTATGTCTTCATTTGGATGCACAGTAAATTGTGGAGATGCCGACCTCAGCGGAGATGGGGTGGTAAATACCAGCGACCTGCTTTTATTCATGAGTGCGTTTGGCGGAGTGTGTCCTTGAGTACTGCTTAACTAGAAAACCCCCGAAGTCGCGGCTGTTGCGTGGCTTTGGGGTTTTCTAATTATCGCACGACCACCATCCTCCTATATTGTTTATGCTCATCATCATTGTGAGCAGCCACTTCATAAACGCCCTCTGCCCATGTGGCAGCACAAAGCTGAATGGCATTTTTAACTGGCCCGACAGCAATCGGGTTTGGAATTGAAAACACCAACTCACTCACCGCATTGTAAACTTCAACCGATTGAATCCGGGTTGATGATTTCAAAGTGAAAACATCGGATGCGGGGTTTGGAAAAAGTTCGAGTGATATATGTGCCGTTTCATCAACCGATAAAATGAAAAAATTTTCTGTCCATGCACAACCGGGGGTGTTGCATCGCATCAAAAAAATAAATGTTGGTGATTCCCGATGGTGAATTTTAATGTGCCAATTCTCTCCCGCATTTGTGGTGTGAATCAAAATATTGATGAAACCGCGACCACCGAAATGTTGCTGGAAGAATTGAATGATGTGCAGTATGAAGCCCCACTTATTCTAAGAGACTGTAAACAGTATAGCCAAGCAGAACCAGTGTCATAAGTATTCCAAGGACACTAACTACAGGAATGTTTTTAATACTAAATGGAATGCGGTAGGGACGTTTCAGGTCTTTCTTCCGGATGCGCAGAATAATAACTGAAAGATTCACAACAATGAAGGTGACGAAAATGAAAGCAGTAGCTATGCGGGCTATCGTTTCAATGTTTCCGATGAAGGTAAATCCGCACATAATCACCAGGATTAAGATAAGTGCCGCCACAGGAGTGTTACGTTTAGGAGAAACAAACGAAAACAGTTTCATCGCTTTTGTTTCCTTGGACATCTGAAGCAGAACACGCGAGCTTCCCAGCATATTCGAAAGGATGGTATTGGCTGTTGCAAACAGGGCAATCACCGAAATAATGAGGATACCTGTTTTGCCATATGTCGTTCCCATCACATCAGCAAGCGGGCTTTTGGATTTGCCCAGTTCCTCGTATGGAATAACACTGACTACGCAAACTGCCACCAGCATATATATCACTACGACAATAGCGCCAGAAATAAACAAAGCCCGTGGAATATTCTTCTCCGGATTTTTTGTTTCTTCCGCAAGTTTCACAATATCCTCAAAACCTATGTAGGCAAAAAACGCCAGTGCCGATGCCGCCAGAATGCTATTGTAACCTCCGGCTGGCATGGCGAGGTAATCCACTTCACCGATTGACGGCAATGCCGCAACAATCACGAATACTAAACCTCCTGCTTCAATGAGGGTGAAAACAATATTCATCACGGAAGACTGCCTGATCCCGGAGATATTCACGATAAAGATCAATGCAACAATGCCAAGAGCACCAATGAGTACACCAACACCCATCAGCCCCGACAGGTAGCCGGCAAACCCAATGGCAACTGTAGCTCCGCTGATAATACCGTTCAGGGAAATGATCAGGCCTAACAATATCCCGGTCTTTTTACCGAATGCTTTTTTCGCATACTCATATTCACCGCCCGCTTTAGGAAATGCTGCGCTTAATTCTGCATATGAAAATGCAGTACACAAGGCAGTAAGAGAAGCGATCAGGAACGAGAGCCAGATGAAGTTTCCACTCACGCCCGCCACCTTACCAATGAGTGTATAAATACCGGCACCCAGTATAGAGCCTACTCCGAAGAATACACACTCAGCAAGGCCTAATGTTCTTTTTAGTTCTGCCATAATTTTTGATTGGTCAGCTTTTATGGGCTCCGGTTTTTTCTTGCAAGGTTAAGGACTTTCAAAACGCGGCCTAAGGAAATGCAATCGCCATGACGAGGGGGATGTATTAGAAGAAACCAACTGGTGTATCACCCCAGCCAAAGTTTAAAAGCCCCCGCTTTCTCCCTGCTCACGTCCACGGTTTCTGTGTTGGATGTCTTCAGCTTTACCAGCAGCTTTCCGTAGTGGTCGGTCTTAAAATTCTCCACCGAGTTGAGGTGAATGATGTACTGGCGGTTGGCACGAAAGAAGATCTTAGGGTCTACAATTTCCTCCAGTTCATCCAACGTTTGGTAATCGGTCACTTACTCTTTTTTATCGTTGGTCACTATATAGATAAGCGTTTCTTTTTTGAAATGAGAGATTTCGTTTTCAGGAAGAACCAGTTGTGCACCCGCATGGCGAGCCATGAAGCGATGCTTGTAAATAGGGGGCTTTGATGGGGCAGAAAGTTGTTGAATCAATTCACTGAGTTGTTCCGGCATAATCGAAGGATTGCTTTTCGCCTGATGAAGTGCTTTCAGTTTTTCAATTGCACGAAGTAGTTCATTCTTATCAACAGGTTTCAGCAGGTAGTCCACACTGTTCACCTTAAATGCGCGAATTGCATATTCATTGTATGCTGTAGTGAAAATGATGGGCAGATTGATTTGCGTCTTTTCAAAAATATCGAAGCTCACACCATCGCTAAGTTGAATATCCATAAACACCACATCGGCCTGCGGATTCTTTTGAAAATATATAACCGCTTCCTCAACGGATGGAATGATGATTTCAACTGTAATGGTGCTATCCACTTCAGCAAGAAGTTTTACAAGATTTTTTGCAACAAGTGGTTCGTCTTCTATAAGTATTGCTTTCATCCTGATCTGAGTTATACGAGCGGAAGTTTTACAATGAATTCAGTGGCGGTTTCTTCCACCACAATTTGTTTTTGAGTGATATACCTGTAAAGTGTTTTCAGTTTTTCCATTCCCTGTTTGTTCGATGTTTCCACATTACTTTTTTTCTGCAATGTATTTTTTACAATGATGAATTCGCCATCACTTGCTATTTCCAGCATCAATGGTTTGCTTGCGGTAATGATGTTGTGCTTCACTGCATTCTCAATCAGGATTTGCAACGTGACAGGAACAATTTCGCGCTCCAGATCATCGGGCTGCAAATTGTAGTTTACAGAAAATCCCTCCTGAAAACGTGTTTCGAGAAGGAAGACATAGTTGCGGATGAAATCGAGTTCGGTTTGAATGCTTACGGTCTCTTTGTCTTTGTTCTGCAACACGTAGCGATACACTTTGGAAAGATGCTGCAGGAAATCGCTGGCCAGTTGCTGGTCGTCCTGTATCAAACTGTTGAGTGATGAAAGAGAGTTGAACAGGAAATGCGGATTGAGCTGGTTGGTGAGGTTATCGTATTGCACAGTTGCTTTTTCGCGTTGCAATCGTTCGTTGTTAAGTGCAAGTTCGTGTACAATGTTTCGTTGTTGCTGCCTGTATAAGAAAGAAAATGTGTGCCGTCAAACAGGTTGAGTCCCGAATGGGTTCCAATCCACATGTATCCATCGTTGTCGGTAAACATGCAGTTCACAATGTTGTCCGACAATCCATTTTCTTCCGTGATGTGTGTGAACCGAAAGTCATTTGAACTTACCTGGGCATGAGTGCTGTGCGTTAACGAGCACAGCAGCACCACAACCCCTTTTGATAGCAGCGCAGAATGGAGGATGATATGTCTTTTTTATTTCCAACTTCAGATCGCGGGTAGAAAGTGATCAAATGAAAGAAGGGTTGATGTGAAGTACAATTATTAATGTGCGAAGTGCCGAGAGTTTGGAGGTGAGGCGGAGGAAAAGGGCTGCGAAGTGCAAACGAGATGAAGGAAGCGAAGGCTCACTCCTGCGATGTGAAAGAGAAATTGGATGAACCGAAAAAGGATTGGAAATGGAAGAAAGGGTTACAGGCTCCCCTTGGTTGGATACTTCACATATCACTTCTTTCAGCGCTCGGTGACCAATAATATTCCCACCTCCAATTGAAGTTCTGATAACTCCTGAACTTTTTTACCAGTTCCCAATACATATCCTTTTCAAGTTTTGTCCAGCTAATTCCCCTGAGCCATTGCCTGTCACTTTCATTGAGCGGAGAACTTTTATCTGAAATCAAATTTGTAAGAAATATCCGGTCAATGGGTGGATGGATTATTTGAGGTAACGCACCAACTCCTTTGCATGGAATTACAACAGAAGTTTTGAGGTAGATTGAAATAATCTTGGCTGCACGACCATATGAACACTCAATCGAACCAAATGAATTCATCAACTCATCAGCCCACTTCTGATGAAGTTGATCAAACTCAACCGGGCTACAGGAGGAGCGCTGCACAAATGATCGAAGGTCAGTAGTGTTAATTGCTTTCTTAATATTATCGGTTGGCGTAAACGAGCGTTGAACGGCCCGCGCAGCTGTCCACATCGCATAGCGGTGCAGGTGTTCTTCAAAAGAGTAGTTAGTCATTTCGTTGCATCTTAAACTGAAGCTTGTTCTAAATTCATGGTCAAAGCCGAAGCTTCAATCATTGTCCTTCAAGAAAATTTACAAATACCCCGAAAGACTCGGGGCACTTTTCCACCAAAATTTTGTAATCTACATTTCGCAATATGGCCTCTGCATCAATGGTGTCTTTGTACTTCCTGTTTCTCTCGCGAAACAATCTCTCTGTAATACGCTTTGGTGGCTGATCATGGTTTTGTTCTTCTTCCGGTATTCGCCATGCTGCGGTCAAAGTGTGAACTTGCAGGTATGCGCTCATTGCTTCCTTGGCTGCGAGTAGCAATACCTCCAAATCATGCTTGAAACAATGAACATGAAAACGCTGAAGCAAAAAATCAATATCACTTATGTTGAGGAGTTCTGCCTCGCTCTTGAATCTGGCAATGACCGACTCTTTTAACTCTTCTATTGTTCTTGCCCCATTAAATGGCGGATACAAATCAGGCAAGAGCACAACTTGGTAATGCCCCTGATTTCGCAGTATGCCTATGGCTTTCTTAGTTCCTTTTAAGTGAACATTCCTTTGACTGTCGAGCGGAAAAAAATCGATGAATACTGTCTCTGAAAATTTCCTTACGACAAGAGGTTTCAACAACGACTCAAGCGCAAGCTTGTCTGATGGCCCTTCTACATAAACATACACTTGCTTCATGACTGCTCAGAGGAGAAGTGTTCCAATTCGTTGGACGGGTGCAAGCGTTCTATTTCCTCTGTTCCGAAATCGCGCAGTGAGTCAAGAAGGACTTGCGAACTATTCGGTTTCAGGAATCTCGATTCACCATCGGTCTTTTTGAATACCGCAATATTTTCTAGAGAAAAACGGCTGAGGAAATAGGATGAATGTGTTGCAAGTAACACTTGTGTGCGCTGTGAAAGTTGTTCGAACAAACTCGCAAGAATTGGCAAAGTGCGCGGATGTACGCCCTGGTCTGGTTCATCTATGCAAACCAGACCGGGTGGGTCGGGATGCAGACAAAGGGCAATCCAGCAAATCAAACGGATGATTCCATCCGACAAGTCAGCAATGCTCAATTGTTTATCAACCCCATGTTCTTCCCAAAATGCAATTACTTCTCCCGGACCTCCTCTGGCCGGTACGCTCAACTTTCGGAAACCCGGAATAATCTGGCGCATGTGGTGTTGCATTGCTTGGAATGCTGCACCATGTTCCGATTGAAAATAATTCAGTACTGCACTCAGATTACTTGCATTCTCTGCTAGTTGTGGCTCCTGGGAGGTTAAAACACTTTTGCGAATCGCACTATTATCTATGTTGAACGAACTGTAAAATCTCCAGCCTGCTATGTATTCCTTCAGCTCGTACAATGCTCTGAAACGCGCATTGTTCACTGTGCTAAGTGCAAGTTGATTTGGTTTGCCCAAAACAATGTCTTGTTCTTCAAGTCTTCGGGTTTCAGGATTGTAAAATTTTCCCGTTTGATTCCTGATGTTCAACAACAGAAGTGGTCTGTCAAAACCAGGCAATGGCCTGGATGATTCTACTCTTTCAGATATTACGCTTGTATTCCCCTTTGGGCCCAGCAACTCGCCTTGATAGCGCAATGTTGTAGGCATTCCAGTGTCTACCTCCACACTCCACCATAACCTCTCAGGTCCGGGTATATGAAATATGTTTTGTCCAATTGTGCCAGCAACAATCTCAGGTGGTATGTCTGTGACACAACTGTCACGCAAGAATTTCAAAAACTCGAACAAGCTGCTTTTGCCACTGCCATTGGCGCCCACCATAACTTCCAGCGGAAGAAAGCTTGCATTAAAATCCCTGAATGGCCTGTAGCCTTGAAGCTTTATGGATGTTATTCGTGCCATCTCTTGCGGTTTACTTTATCTCCGTGTCAAATCTACCATTCCCCACATTCCTATACTCATTCTGTATCTGGTTCCTGTCCTTTATGCTAAGGTCTTTGAAGGTGTCCAGCACTTGCAGCATTTCGCTTTCGCCTATGGCATAGAGGTGAAATACCAAGGACAGTTAGCTGATAGAAACCAACTCGTAATTTGATTTCTCTTCGTTGGTTACTTTGTTTGTGATTTTCGTTTCCAGCAGTTCAAAAACACATCTGTCACCAATGTGATTTATTCGAACTTGCTCCAGAAGGGCAATCGGAAACGTTGTTTTGTAGGTAGCTTTATCATCAGACTCAATTTCGAGTTTTCCTTTGAGGCTTTGTGCAACAAGTTTACCTGAGATGGAAATGGGTTGAGGTACGCCTTCTGTAATTTTTGAAATGGTGTTGGACAATTTTTGCATTGCGCTGCTATTTCCTTCCCATTGCAATATTGCTTGCTCCGGTGTGCGCCATGTGATGTCCAATTCTAAATCGCTTTTTATGGTTGATGAGAGCAAGCCATTGAGTTTTTTTACTCCAGACTTGCCTACACTCCCTGCGTTGGTCAGCATTTGTTCCGCCACACTTGAAGTCAATAATGTCATCAAGGAGCGCATAGAGTGTTCGAAGAGGCTGTTGCCAAACAAATCTGGCTTGGTAGTTCCTGTGATTAGAACACGGGTAGAACCCGGAACAAGTCTTTCAAATGTTATTTCAGTGCTTCTTCTCACAATGTCCATGGCCCCTTTTTTTTGCCTCGAACCAAATTGGTAATGCTTTCCTGTATCAATCAGTGCTTCTGCAAATTGCTTAGCAAATGCCCCAAGCATCTCCAACGGCAAACGTCCAGCCTGCGCTGCCTTGCCTCGGAAACGTAACTCTACAACTTCTTTCTCCCTAAGTTGTTTTTGAAATTGCACGTTGCCCCTAAGCTCCTCTAATTGTTCATTGGTATTTTTTACCATACCCTTTGCGAATAGGCTGTTTGGATTTAGTGCCAAATCTTGTTCGTAGCGCAATAGGGTGCTCTCAGACACCCTTATCAACTCTTCTAATTTTATTACACTATACACCGGGTTTGATTTGAATTTTGAATATTCCTTTTGAATTCAACTTGCGCGCATCCTTTCCAAAGTTCTCTGTCCACTTTTCCACTTCATCTCTATCATCCTTGTCTATGAAATAAACATCTAAATGATACCTTGAACGAACCTCGTCTCTTTGCATGAACAGAGATTGAAAGAATGCTGCTTTTGCCTCTGGCAAGTTATCAATATCTTCCCTGTTCATCAGAAAAACCATATCCACATCATCAGGCTCCGGTTTTTCGGTGGTGAACGAGCCATCAATCCAAACTTCTGTACCAACGCCTAGCGCTTGTACCTCGCTCATAAACACCTGTAAACGGTTTATCAACTGTCTGCGATGTTCGTTGTTGCCAAAAGGCTCAAGGAAAAACTTGTCCAATTGCCACAGACCTATTTCCTGAAATCTATCAGGAAGAAGTGCTGGGTATTCTCGTTTCAACTCCATTTTAGGGGCAAGTTTGCAAATATGTTTCGGTTAGTTCATGCTTTCTGATCAGAAATATTCACACATTGAAGTTTCATTGAATCCCCACCTCAAATCTACCATTCCCCACATTCCTATGCTCATTCTGTATCTGGTTCCTGTCCTTTATGCTAAGGTCTTTGAAAGTGTCCAGCACTTGCAGCATTTCGCTTTCGCTCAGGGCACATTCGACATGCTCAGTGTGAACTCCGAGGTGAAATATCAAGGCAACTATTTTGTTCTCCCACTGCATGGTTTCTTTCACTTTTTTCTTTTGGGATATGATGTGGGTGACAAGTAGTTCTATCTCCGTTTCGTATTGAATGGCGGGGATGGGGAGTTGTTCTACTTTGTATTTGCTCCACATGGTTGTGCCCATTCTCACGCATATGCTCAAAGATTCCCTTGAACTTGCTGTAGAGATTGTTTTCGCCTTCGTTGGTGAAGAATTGGGTGGTTGGCATGCCGTGGCCAAAGTATGAGATTAGGCCAATTGTGAGGTGAAACCCGCCCTTGCCACGGGCGGTTTTTCTTTTTCAGCACTTCGCAATCATTTCGCACCACTTCGCACAGTTAAAGTTGAATCCGGATTTGCGGTTCCGAAATGTTTGTGCCGTCAAATCAAAAAAACAAAACAATCAAAAAACAAAAACCAATGAAAACACATTCTCACGAATTCAACTTAAAAACAACAACAATGAGTAAAACATTCAATTCAACTATCAAACTTTTGATGTGCGTGTGTGCCATCGCAATGACTTCTGTTTCGGGGGCACAACGCCCAAATAACTACACTGAAATGGAAGTGGGGAAGGGGTTAACCTACTTCCTGGGAAATACAACCGGTGCGAGCAACGACTGGATGGAAGAGGACGCTGTGTCTTGCTATACCCCGGTGAATGCTGGTGGCAACCGCTGGTTCCGGATGTATTGGGCAGGCTGCGACAGCTACCCGATAACCCTCTCCACTGACAATGCGGGAACGAACTTCGACACGAAGATTCATGTTTACTATGAAGTGACTGGTACAGGTGCACTGGTGTGTGTGGCGGGTGATGATGACAGCGGGACGGGTTTCACATCCACAGTGACGTTTACCGCAACTGTGCTGAAGGTGTACTGGATACGTGTGGGCGGCTATGGTGCGGCTTCGGGTGATTACAAACTTTCAGTAGATACTGGCTTTGGCGGCTGCATGGATGCAAATGCTTGCAACTACCTGGCACTGGCCGACTGGGACAATTGCTATTGCATGTATCCCGCCTACAACGGTGAGTGCAACGTAGCATTGGAAATCGAATCTGGTGATACTTATTGGGGATAAAACAATTGCGAAGACATTTCTGTTTCAGGTGTTGGAGGAGGTTTTTCGTGCGCGGACAGAGATAAGGAAATAAGTGACGTGTGGTACAAGTTCCAGTATACCGCAGGCCAGACGATACTGGCGCTGGAAGGAAACAGTGATTTCTTCGACCAGCCATTGCAGAACGGGCGCATGGGAGTGTGGGACGAGTGCGGAGGAACAATGCTTGCCTGCAACATTGGACCAGGCTCCTCTTCCAGCCCGATTATTTCATGTGCGATGGTTTGGAAATTGGCGAATACTACCAGCAGGTGGGAGGCTGGGGCGCAAGCGGTGGACGATACCGGTTCACGTTTGAAAAGTATGACTTGAAAGGATGCACCAATCCGCAGGCGGTGAACTACAATGCCTGTGCAACAGAAGAAGATGGTTCATGCAATACCTGCACAGCCGACCTCGACAGCAACGGTGTGATAAACGTGGGGGATCTTCTGTTGTTCATGGCGTTGTTCGGAGGCAACTGCAACTAATTCTTCCGTTTGCTAAATGAAATGTGCCGTACGCTAACGCGTTTCGAATTGAGTAAAATGATTGCAAAACATTTGTCAGCGAATTTTTCAAACCACCCACGTGCAAACGAAGAAATATAAAATAATCAGGAGGACAGAAGATGTAGTCATCGTATTGCTTCTCATCCTGATGGCATGGATGGTGGTAGAAATTCTACAAATGAGGTGAACCGAATATGACAGGCATTAGGGCACTCTAAAAACTCCTGATGAAAGCAGCCGCTCACCTTTGAAACAAAAACAACGAAAGCAAAATCAACAAAAGCAAACAAAAAACAACAACATGAAAACAATAATGACAATCCTTGCACTTATCATAGCGATGATGAGCGCCAACGCCAGCGATGTAACACTCGTGGTGAAACAAATTGACAACAGTGGCCTTGTGCAGGCAACACCTATCGCCTGTACGCAAAGGTGAGCACTCTTGCCAAATCCATCCACGCGATTTTTGGAGCTGTTCAGAACAGCCTTATCATTAATTCCAGTGCGGCAATCTGGCAAAGCGACCTTGGGGGTTACAGTGCCGGAAACGTAAACGAAGAGTTCTTTACTTATGACCCTGCATTGCAATTCGACTCTTGGTTTACCCTCGGTTTTGAGAATAACGAAGGCAGCGATTTGTGGGATTTGGGAATGGACTTTTCTGCTTTCGAAAATGGAACAGGTTTCAGTGCTGACAATGGAGCATGGTTTCTTCTTACAACTAACGAACGCTGCTTTGCCGATGAAGATGGATTGTTGCTGCTTGCGCAATTCACCACCAGCGGAGTGGTAAGCGGAACATTGAACGTGCAGGGTTGGGAGGGGCCACAGAACTCATGGCAAGAACGGGGGCTTACTTTTTCTACAGAAATTCTGATGAATGCAAACGAAGAAGAAGTTGCTATTGATGTAATGAGCGTTTTGACAGAAGTTGAATCGGAAGAAATGGTTGCGGAAGAAATTTCAAATTCAGAATCCGAAGTGCAAGGTGTTGCTTCAAGCGTGATGAATGCGATGAGCGAAGATTTCTCTTTTGAAATTTTCCCGAACCCGAATAACGGAGAAACCATCAACGTGGCATTGAGCAATGCAAGTGATGTGGTAATGGTTCTGAACATCACCGATGTGACAGGAAAATTAGTTCACTCCGAAAACATTTTGCCTCTGCAGCAGCACGTGAACATGACCTTCAACGGAAGACTTTCTGCTGGTATGTGCAATGTGAGCGTGGGTTCACTTACTGAAAAACTCATCGTGCAATAATCAAAACCCCCAAGGCGCATGAAACGCCACCGCAATGTTTCAAATTGATCCCGATAGCTATCAGGATTGGATCCTGTCAACGGGAGGATGGGCTTTAAATACGTCCCCGGCAATCACATCTAAATAGAAACTGTTATGGCACTTCTAAAAACTCCTGATGCCTCACCTGAGGAGTTTTTAGAGGTGCCCTTTTACAAGTTGAAGATGTGGTTGCCGGTTTTTTTAATGTCGTGCGAATTTTATCACGGTTCTCAATCTTCAGGTTCTGTCTCACCTGAAGTAGTTGGTTTTACTTACTCCTGAGAGCGTCCTTCACTTCAGTAAGCCGCCTGCGCGAGATGGCCACATGTGCGCCATCACTCAACACCACTTCATCTTTGGGTGATATGTTTTCAATGTGTTGCTTGTTGACGAGATGCGATTTATGGACACGAAGAAATTTTCCTTCACCCAGCATCTCTTCAATATCGCGTAGCGTTTTTGATGCAAGGAATTTTTTGCCGCTTGAAAGAAATATCATGGTATAGTTGGAGTCGGCTTCGCAACGGATTATTTCTCCGGCCTTGAAATGATGTTCACCCTGCTTGGTTGGAATCACTAACTGGAAATTGTTTTCATCCTGCTGGCTGAAATTGTGCTTCAGGTTGGCAAGCCGCGCTTGAGTAAGAATTTTTTCTGATTTCTGCTTGAACCGTTCAATCGCAGATTTCAATTCATCATGCTTTACCGGTTTCAGCAGATAATCAAGTGCGCTGTACTTGATGGCCTGAATTGCATATTGGTTGAATGAAGTGATGAAGATGACTTCGATTTGTGTGGTGTCAAGATGGTCGAGCATTTCAAAACCATTCATCACCGGCATCTGAATGTCAAGAAAAATCAAATCGGGTTTTGAGTGATTGATGAATTCGATAGCTTCCAGAGGATGTTCGAAATCGGCCACGAGCTCCAGTTCATGCCGGAATGCAGCGAGGGTGTCTTTCAAATCACTTCGCACAAATGCATCATCATCAACAATAACTGCCCGGATCATCATGAGTTGTAAATGTCAGGCAAAGATGCAAGAGACAAAGGTTGTTGTTTGGATGTTCTATTGTTTGAATTTTTGGTTGTTTGATTGTTTGTGGAACATTCAAACAATAGAACAATCAGTGTGTCAGACTACCCTGAGATCAATGCCGGAAAGAAGAAGAATGATAAGGATGGCGCCCAGCGCAATGCGATACCAGCCAAATGCCTTGAATCCATGCTTCGTTAAAAAGGCGATGAAGAATTTTATGGCGAGCATGGACACTATAAAAGCCACTGCATTTCCAACCAACAATTTCATCATGTTATCCGATTGAAACAATTCCGGAACTTCATGAATGCCTTTGTAAAGTTTGTAACCGGTGGCAGCGAACATGGTGGGCACTGCAAGAAAGAAAGAAAACTCTGCGGCCTGTTTTCGTGTGAGGCCTTGTGTCATTCCGCCAATGATGGTGGCCGCACTGCGCGACACTCCGGGTATCATGGAAATGCATTGGAATAATCCGATGATGAATGATTTCCGGTAAGTGATTTTCGTTTCCTGTTTCGGATTGAGAATGCGGTCAATGAAAATCAAAATCAATCCACCGGACAGCAAACTGATGGCAACAATCATCACGCTTCCCAAGGCCGCATCCACATAATCATTGGCCAAAAAACCAATAACCGCAGCGGGAAGAAATGCCACGAAAAGCAAATAGTAAAAGTTGAGCGACTGGAAAAACCTTTTCCAGTACAACACCACCACGCTGAGTATTGCACCAAACTGGATGCTGATAATAAATGTGCGAGTGAACGCAGTGTCCTCCACGCCAAGAAGGTGCTGCGCAATTATCATGTGCCCCGTTGAGGAGATAGGAAGAAACTCCGTAAGCCCTTCCACTATTGCTATGATGATGACTTCAAGAAGACTCACAGAGGATGTGGGATGTTAGACATGAGATGTGAGATGACCGGAGACCGATGACGGATGAACTGAGACGGTGACTGGTGTGCAAAATGAATCTGTCAGGAAAAGTTGTCCTCCGTACCAATTAGCAATTCTTTTTGTTATGCCTGCCTACTGCTCCCTGCCGACTTTTTCCTTGTACATAATCGCGTAGCCCACCATGCCGTATCCCAGCAACACCACAATAGGTGCGAGGGTGATTCTTCGCGGTGAAAAGATTTCCGGGTCAAAAACATTAGGGTCTTCGCTGCCACCGCCCGACATGAGCAGGTAACCCAGGATGATGATGCCGATGCCCGACAACAGGAAAATGTAATTCTTCCTTGAAAAAACAAATGGACTGGATGTGGGGTTGGTCATGACTTATTTAATGCTTGCGGCCAAATGTAAAGAGAGAACAAAGACCGATGACGGCTGACCGAATACCGAAGGTTTCATTGCAGCTAGCTTCAACTATTCTGCTTTTACCAAAAGGTATTGTCACCCATTCGTGAGAAACTTCGCTCAGGGTGACAGGCGTTGCGATAAAGTGAATAAAATGAAGTGGCGGGCGCGAAGCGCCCGCCACTTCATTTTATTAAATACACTTGTCCATGTCACCCTGAGCGAAGTCGAAGGGTTTTCTCTTTACCATAATCAATGGCGCCCTTAACACTTCGAATAGGCCTGTACTGTCGGAGTCGAAGGGTGCATAAGGAAAACTGCTTCAATCCATTGCAAGAGACCCTAAGAATTACCTTCGCTCTCCATGAAAGAATACTACGTAAACATTCTTCTTTGTGCTGATGATTCTTACTATGTGGGTGTTACCAACGACCTTCAAAGGAGAGGGGAAGAACAACAGTTCAGCATAGACCCGAACCACTACACTTCCATCCGAAAGCCATTGAAAATGGTGTTTTATGAATTGCACATTGACATCAATGATGCGATAGCGCGCGAAAAGAAAATCAAGAAATGGACACGCGCAAAAAAGGAAGCGCTGATAAAACATGACACTCAAAAGCTGAAGGAATTGGCGCGAGGTTGAATGGTGAATACGTCTTGAACAAAAGTGAAGGAATAGGATGCCCTTCGACATTGTTTGCATTGAGCATTTCGACAGAACTTGTATTGTGCGCAGCCGAAACGCTCAGGGTGACATGGGTAGGGACACCACCCAAGCTCTCTACCAACTGAGCTATCCAACTGTCGCTTCCTCTGATTTGAAGCCCTTCGACTTCGCTTAGCTTGATAGGCGGGCGTTAACGGGGAAAAAGAGAAGGCGGGCTGCAACCGACCGAAGGGTGCTCATGCATTCCTTTGAAGGAAATCGTGTTATGGATAAACGCGATGAAGGATCGGGCAATTTGCAAAGAATGCCCGGGTGGGATTTTCAGATCACTCAAAATGCACAACACTATCTCATGATAATTTTGCACCAACACAATCAATCGCCACAATGGAGAATGTAGTATTAACGGTTCCGAGCATAATGATTCACCACCATGCCTGCCATATGGCAGACACGCAGCCATATATCCACAACGAGTTGAACTGGCATCATACCATCAACGTGAAAATACTTCCACGCGATAAAACGCAAAGGAAAATTATGGTACGCTATATCTATTTATTGCACCTGAAGACCGATACCAAAAAAACACCCCTGATCTTGTTTGATACCACCAGTGTGTTTTACGTTACCCGCCAGCATTCTGTTGAAACAAAGCAGGGTGTTTTGTCGCTGTGCACTGAACTGGCACTATGCCATTTGCTTGGTGCCTATGCTGGTGCAATGCAAGGCACACGGGCTATGGACTTTATGCCTCCACCCGTGGGATATGGCCAGAACCATGAACTCATTACATCGTCCGTGCAAAAAAACTGGAAAACATGAGTATACAAATTGCCACACTATCCGTGAGGCATTCAGAGTTTTCTGTGGCCCCTGATTTTGATCCGCAGCTTCCGCTGATTGTCAAGGACTATTCCTGGTGGGGTGATATCGGTTTCAACGTGAAGCATAAAGAAAATTCAATTGACGAGCTATCCATCCATAGCACCGTGCAACTGTTAACCGCCATGGACAAGCGCCAGGTGTGCAAACTCCGGACAGACTCCTGCTTCAGCATAACCACAGGGTTGAGCATGGAACTAAAGCGCAAAGTGTTTCGCAGACTTGCTAACCAAACAGTGGCACACCAACAGGGCGGTTGGGCGTCTTTGCACAAAAATGCATTCCTTCGCCTGATGATGCCCCAAGGCTTAAACTCCATTGAACAGATTTGGGACAGGGTGGAGAAGGAAATTTCTGAGCAATGGCCTTGAGCGGGGCTTCGATGGATGATCACTATTTGAAGTCTGGAGATCTAAAGATGAAATCTCTGTCTCGTTGAGATGGGTATTTCTTTTTTCTTCTTTTTGGTTCGTTCATATGTGCCTCATTTGAGTGATGCCAGTCGATTGCGTGACATCCAAAATCTGCGCTCATTTCGCGCGTTTATTACCACCATTTCACCACCGTGCTCAAACTGAAAACAGGGTCTTCTAAAAAGCATCAAGTTGATCCTGAAAAATAAACATCCCTTTTTTTAAAACTTATTTCCATACACCTCCGTAATAGCGCGAGGTGTTTGAACATTACACCTTGATTTAAGTTTTTGTTACATCAGATTTATCCACCCCTAATCATTAAAAAAGCTATGCAAATCAATACATCGACAAGGCCGCTGCTAGTGGCTTTCTCAATTTCAATCCTGTTGGCCTCTTGCCAGTCGGATAACTCCGGATCGGGAGAACTTACAGGACAGGGCGACTCCACCATGAGCAAAACCGGTTCAGTTCGAAAAATAATTTATTCCATTCCACCCCCCATGGAAATGGTGTCGCTCATCAAACAATCGGGCGCCCAGTTCGACAAGAGCATACTGAACTCCGTGGACAGGGCTAAATCTTACACCGGGGAATCGAAACTTGCGCTCAACCTTGGCATTTATGGAAGTGCGCTCAGCTATGCTTCCATGTTCGACCAAAAGCAGGAGGCCATGAACTACTTCGCGGCATCGCAAGAACTGGCCAACAAACTTGGTGTCGAAGATGTGCTCCAGAACGACATTCCTGAGCGACTTAGAAATAATGAAGAGAACCGCGACTCGCTGCTCAACATTGTGTCCGAGACGTATGCTGATCTTAACGATTACCTCAAAGAAAGCAACCGTGAAGAAATTTCCGGTTTAGTGATAGCAGGTGGTTGGGTCGAAGGACTTCATCTTGCCACTTATTATGCTATATCCTCAGGAAATGCCGAGCTGAAACAACGGGTTGCTGAACAAAAACTTTCCTTAGTCGAATTGATCAAGTTGCTGGGCAGCTACTCGCCACGTCCTGATCTTGCTGAAGTGCTTAATGATCTAAACCAGATAAGGGCATTGTTCGATGAAGCTCAAACCACCACAGGCAAATCGAGCCAGGAAAAGGATGCCTCGGGAACGGTGGTGATAGGTGGTGGAAACTCTATAACCATGTCGGACGTAACGCTGAAAAAAATAAGCGACAAGATCAAAGAAATCCGCACGAAATACATCAGTTGAACCCTAGCCTAATACACTCACACTATGAAAATATTCAAATACCTACTTCTGATAGCAACAGCGCTGCCGCTGGCCACTTTTGCTCAATGCCGCTCATTCACCAAGAGCAATTGCCTGCCTGTACTTCAAGGATATGTGCAGAATGATAACTACAATTCAGCAGTGCTCGTTCCTGGCGATGAAGCAGAGTTACTTCTCACCTTTTACGCTGGCAAGGACTACCGTATAGTGGTGTGCGCCCAGCCACGCATTGGTGATGTGGACTACGAGATAACGGATACCAACCAGGAGTTGATTCACAGAGGCAACACCAGGGATACTAACATTTTTGATTTCCGTATGGCCACTACGCAACAATTGATTGTGCGCATTCAAGTGCCGGAACTCACTCACGAAACTGCCATAGTTCCTGATGGATGTGTGGCTGTGATGGTGGGCTACAAACAGGAATAAACTCCCCGATTCACTTCTGATTCATAAAATGAAACAGGGCTGCTTCAATTTGAGGCAGCCCTGGTTTTTTTTGCATGGTGAATTGCTTAGTCTTTTTTCTTAGCTCATTTTGAAAGGACAAATTTTACTAGAAGGGTCATGTAACTTTTCACCACAAGTCCGTTTATCATTGCAGGAGTCCATGGTGGGGAAAGCTTAAGAAGACGCACAGCTTCCAGTGCCAAAGTTTGGCCGTCTTGCGGTTGCCTCACCACAGTAATGTCAGAGATTATTCCCTGTTTATCCACAATGAATTTCAAATAAACGACACCCTCAACCTGATCTTCTTGTGCTTCTTCGGGATAAACGACATTATCAGTAATAAACTGGATCCAGGCATCCATCCCCCCTGGAAATTGAGCCAGTTCTTCGCTAAACTCCATCGCTTCTTCGTCTTTAACTTGATAGACGATGTTGTCGGCTGGAGAAAGCGTGTCATTCTGTGCAAACGATGACGCTGCTGATAGAAACAAAACGAAAATGACAATGTATCTCATCGGAAAATCTGCTTACTCAAAAACAATCTTCCTCACATTTCTCACGCCACCCACTTCCAACCTCACAGTGTACAATCCGCGCGGCTGTTGCGCAATGCTGAAGTTGTGAGTGCCTGATGCGAGTTGTTTCTCAGCGATAACTTCTACCAAGGCACCGATGCTGTTGTAGAGTTCAATTTTCACATCGGAAGATTTCTGCAATGAAAATTCAAGGGTTGTTGATGTGGAAGTCGGGTTGGGGAAAATCCTCAACATGGACTGTTGTGCAACAGGTTGAATGTTTGTCCAGGTTGTTCCATTGGTGTCCAATCCCGAAATGTTGATGTCATCCAGCCAGATGTTGTTGCCGCCCTTTCCTATGAACTCGAATTTGATACGGAACATTTCCGTAAGCCAGTCGGGATCGGAAAGTGCAAGTTCATTGCCTGTCCATTGTGATTGGCCGGTGGGAGCGAAGGAGAAGTTGGTAGGATTTACGGTAGGCAAATCGGTCAATCCCTTGTGCACTTTTTTCAAATACCAGTAATCGCCACAGTCTCCCGTAACGCTTATGCGCAAACGGTCATCGGTTTCGTTCTGTTTGTTGGCATACGCCCATTTGTAACTGAGATACACTTCCTGCATAGCGCTCATGTCATACGTGGTGGAAATCATCTCATCAATATTGTCTGCAATAGTGTTGGCAGAATTGTTCAGTTTAAGCGAATTGGTTCCGCTGTATGATGCGCTGGGCGATTGTTGCCATGTGGCATCGTTGTTCTGGTTGAACAGCGACCAGTTTTCGGCAGGCCAAACAGATTCAAACCCTTCTATGAAAGGTGCTTCATTCATTCCCGGAACTATCACTGTGATGTATTCATTCACGGTAACTGAAACCTCGTCCTCACCATTGCCTACGGTAAGCATAATGGTATAAACCCCTGGAGTATCGAAAGTGTGTGACGGATTCTGGTGCACATCGGGATCAGAACCACTTAGAGTATTTCCATCCCCGAAATTCCAGTTCCATTCAGTAACCCCGTGAAAGGAGTTGTCATTGAATTGAATAGTTTCACCGGCACACACTGTGTTTCGATCCGATGTAAAAACTGCCGCACACAAAACGGGTTCCAACGTTCCTGAATTGATAAGGTTGGATTGTGTCCATAGTTGGTTGCGCTGAGCGATATTGGATTGAATGGCGGTGCGCATGCGTGTGCGCTGACCTTCAGTAAACATTTTTGTGCAATAGGAATACTCCATGTAGTTCTGCACATTGTCAATCTCATTTCCGCAGGATGCTCCATCAAGATTACAGGAACTCCATCCAATATCATCAGGGGTGTCGGCCACATTATCGTCCGAATTGCAATTGCCGGCAGCACCGGGATTATTGTTCTGTCCCCAGCAATGAAAGAGGTTGAGCCAATGCCCCACTTCATGCGTGAGCACTCTTGATTTTCCTACGGAACTGGTTCCGATTGAACCGACATAATCACTTTTTATCACGATGCCATCTTCTCCTGCACCGAATACCCCGTTTACCGCAGCGGGCATATAGGTCCATCCGGCAGCGCCTGCTGCTTCGGCACATATCCACACGTTCATGTAGCGGTTTCGCGGCCATTGTATGAGGTTTTTCACGTCATCGCTGCCATCATAAGTGAGGTCTGAAATAAGTCGTGTGATCCCGGATGTGCAGTTGCCATCAGGATCAAGGCCTGCCAGGCGAAATTCAATCTCCACATCAGCAGCGATGTCTATAAAAGGAGCTACCACATCTTCAATGTCTTCATTCAACTTGCGAAAATCGCGGTTGAGTATTTCCACCGCGTCCAGTATCTGCTCATCGCTTATGTTTTCCGAACCGTTGTTATGAATTACGTGGAAGACAACTGGAACAATAAATACCTGGTCGCCCCCGCCTCTCATCTGTTCCTCTTGCAGCGTTAGTTCTTCCAGGTATCGCATTGCATCGGCAGCATCGGCCTTTGCCTGAGGATGTTTAGCAAAGAATTTCTCGGTTTGCTCCGTTTGGCCGCAGTACCGAACTTCATGATGCTGTGCCATTCCAGTGACAGAGACAGCAATTAAGATAATTGAAAAAAATATTTTTTGCATTACAGATTTTTTAAAGGAGCACAAAAGTAGGAGCCTTATCAGAGACTGGTTGTTACAGCCCTGTTATGATTGCTCCCTAATGGTATTCCTAAAATAATTGACTTCGGGGTTAGAGGAATTTGGTTTTTTGGTCCGGTCCGCAACGCATATTTTTCTGTTCATGTCAGGCAATATCTTGTTGGTTGAGGGCAATGAGATTTACATCGAAGGTATTTGCAATTAGGTTCATAATGGGATCGCATTTTATTTTCATTAGAATACGGTCAGTTTGTGCCTGGTCGTAACCCATCACCAGGTAGTCGCGCAGGTGAAGGTGTTTTACTGAGTAGTAAAATCCAGTGATAGCATAAGGCCCAAACGGAATAGAAGGAATATCGAAAGTGCTTCCGGTAAGATTAAAAACAGAATTGGCGAGATAACCTTTAGGTTCATTCATGCCTTTGAAACGGTAAAAGTATTTGGCTGCAGTGAGGCGCGAAGTGGCACGAGGGTCAGCCATGCAAATCAATCCGGCATCTGGTTTTTGTTTTTCTCCCTGGCGTTTAAGCACATCTAGATTATCGGCAGACTTGCGCCTGATTTCTTGTTGCACTTCGTCCCAGAAAGGCACTTGTGGTTCACCTCCATCCAGGCGTATCAATCCGTGAATGGAATAGTCGAGGATACCGGCAGTTACTTTAAGGTTGAGTCGCTTGAGGTCGGGATCATGTTCGATCAAGTGTTCGAGATTTGTTTTCTGAAGGCGCGGGTGTGTGCGCAGCAGGTCAATACTTTTCACCCAATCACCTGCAAGAAATCCATCGTGTGCATACACATCGCGAAGCAGTGTACGAATGTCTGCATCGCCACTCACCATTTTTTCCACTCCATTGTATTTGTAGGTAAGTTGACGGGCAAGAATAAGTTGCTCGATTTCGATTCCAAGGCCGCTTGCATGCAGCATCCCGCAGTTGAGCGGTGAGCCATCCTTAACACGCATCTCATAAATGTGCGAAACGTAATCTGTGTTCGAATCTTCAGTAAGGTCGCCATGACTCTGGATGTGTACGAAGTATCCTTCTTCGGAAATGTCGGCAGGAATTTCTTTCTGGTAATTGAGTATAATGTGTTTCAAATCCTGATAAACATCCTTGCTCACAAACGAACCCGCAGCACGTATAACCTGCACCTGCACTCTTATGCCGCGCTCGAGGTATTCACTAATTTTCGAATTCACAGTATCCACCTGGAGCTGGTTGAGGTCGCGGGCATCTGCACAACCGATGAGGATGTGGAGTTGGTTTTTGTTGGACATGGTTAGGGATGAAATACAATTAGTCAGCGATGATAAATCAATTGCAGTATTTATGGTCAACCATAATCCTGTACTGCACTTGCGGTTACATCTTGAACAATGCAAAAGCGTGCGTCCACTGATTGCGCAAAAATCCTGGAGCGCACCACAGGCTTACAAGTGGTTCTATCGCACGGGCGCTTTCCACTTTGCCGAAATCTTCGGTGTTCCATCCGAACTGGTCAAGAATTGTTTTAACATCGGCTTTTGCATCATCGCTATCTCCGCAGATAAACATGGTGGGTTTGCCCTGAGGGAAATTCGGATTCACCATAAATGCATTGCCCACACAACTGAATGCTTTGACAAAATTTGCCTGAGGCACTGCGGATTGTAGTCGCTCCATCAATGAATCATTCGGCCCAGTGAAAAGGGCCAGCACTCCGTTTACAGGAGGCTTGGAGTGGTCAATGGGATTAGTGGTGTCAATAACCGTTTTGCCTGCCAAATTTTTTTCTCCCGCAAGTTTTATTGCATCCAGTGCGGCATCACCTTTCACGGTGAGTACCAGTATTTCGCCAAACCGCGCAGCATCTTCCATGCTGCCTGTATGAGCATTTGCACCCGCAGTTGTCTTCCATTCATTCAGTTTTGATGCATCACGCGAGCCAACCATTACTGGATATCCGTGATTCAAAAATCCTGTGGCAAGCACTTGCGCTACTTGCCCGCTTCCAATAATTCCAATTTTTTTCATAGTTGATTTTTTGTTTTTGAATTTGCTTTACTAACCTTGCGCTAATCACTGCCGCCTGCCTACTCCACACCTTGCGTGGCAACTATTTCAGCACTCGTTGTAATGTGTGTGTTGAGTAATTTGCTGATAGGACAGTTTGCTTTTGCATCGGCAATGCACTCATCGAATTTTTCTTTAGAGATGTCTGTTTTTACTTTCACATCAAGGTGTGATGATGTAACGGTTCCATTATCCAGTGCAATGGTGCATTTGGTTTCAATATTCTGCGGAATTGCTCCTGCGGCTTCAAGCACAAAAGCAAGTTTCATAGAGAAACATCCTGCATGGGCAGCTGCCACCAATTCTTCAGGATTGGTTTGTGCACCATCGCCAAAGCGCGAGATGTAGTTGTAAGGTGTTGAAGTAAGTACTCCAGTTTGCGAAGTGAGTGTGCCGTTTCCTTCTTTTCCGGTTCCATTCCAGTGGGCTGTTGCGTGTCTTTTCATTTGTTGAATTTGAGATTTGGCGTCCTGGTAGCTATCAGGATGGGGATTTGTTGATTGGGTTGATGAACGATTTGTTGAATTCGTGATTATTAATATGCTTGGTAATTTAAGTTCAATTTCGCACGTTGCGTAGTGTCTCCTTATGCTGACTGCTGACTCCTTGCTGCCGACTAATTCACTTCTAGTCGAAATCCAACTCCATGAACATTCACAATTGCAATTCCCGGATCGCCACTTAAGTACTTACGCAGTTTTGTGATGAATACATCCATGCTTCGCCCTACGAAATAACTGTCATCTCCCCAAATCATGTTGGCGATGAGTTCGCGTTCCAGCACTTGTCCCTGATGTTCGGCCATGAGTTTGAGCAGGTCGGCTTCTTTCTTTGTCAGCTTTGTACGGGCCTCACCAATTCTCAATTCATAGTTTCCTGAATCGAACTGGTATTTGCCAATAGTGAGTTTGTGTTTTTCCTTTGGATCATCCTTGAATTTCGGGTTGCGTTTAAGAATGGCGCGAAGTCGAAGAACCAATTCTTCTGTACTGAACGGCTTGGTAATGTAGTCGTCACCGCCTGCACGAAATCCTGCAATCTTGTCTTCCGACATTCCCTTTGCAGTGAGAAAAACAATGGGTACTTCCTGGTTGGTTTTTCTTATGTCCTCGGCCATTGAGAAACCATCTTTTTTTGGCATCATTACATCCAGCAGACACAAATCGTATTGCTCTTTGTTGAATTGGTTGAGTCCCTCCTTGCCGTCTTTGCAGAGGTGAACTTTGAAACCTTCCATCTTCAAAGTGTCCTGCACCACGAAGCCGAGGTTCATATCATCTTCCACTAAAAGAATGCGCGGTTGTTTGTCGTTTGTTACTGTAGTCATGTGGTTTTAAATTTGAGGGTGAAGGTGCTGCCTTTTCCGCGTTCGCTCTCAACTGCAATAGTAGCCTTGTGCGCTCGCAAAATTGTTTTCACATAGAACAATCCCAGCCCGAAACCTTTTACATTGTGAAGATTGCCAGTGGGAACTCTGTAGAATTTATCGTAAATCATTTTCGCATGATTTTTATCAATGCCGATACCATTGTCGCGAATTTTCACCAGCAAATAGTTTCCTTTGTTTTCAGTGGAGATATGTATCTCCGGTTCTTTTTCAGTGTATTTGATAGCATTGTCAATCAGGTTGTGAATCACGTTGGTGATGTGAACCACATCGCCTTCTATGTGATGTTGGCTTGCAATAAGCAATGATGAAATGGTTCCACCTTCCTCTTCCACCCTCAATTTCATGGAATCAATATCGCGCTGGATAATTTCATGAACGTCAATCAGTTCCTTCTTTACGTTTACTTTTTCGGGTGTGAGTGTCGCAATCTGCAAAACCTTGTCCACCTGTCCCCGCAGCCTTTCATTTTCTTTTTTTATGATGGTTGCGTATTGCTTCAAGCGTTCTGGTTGCAAAGCAATGCCGTTGCTCAATAACACTTCCGTTGAAAGTCCGATGGTAGAAATAGGAGTTTTCAACTCATGAGTCATGTTGTTGATGAAATCCGTTTTCACCTCCGAAAGTCTTTTTTGTTTCAGGATGATGAAAATGGAATAGCTGAAGAAAATGAATATGAGAAAAATGATGGCGGTGGTGTACATCCAGAAGTCCATCTTTTTAAGGATAATGGTGGTGCGTTCCGGAAAAAACACACTGAAGTAATGGCTGTCCTGCGAAAACTCATCGGTGGGTGCAATCGCTTCGGGCCGTTCCCTTTCACCCTCATTACTCATGTTTACACGGCCGGAGTAAACCACAGAATCGTTGAAACAATCGTAGATGCCGTATTCATAAACTTCTTCAATGCCGCGTTTCTTGAGTGCATTGTTTAGCAATGTTTCCAGCAAATACGGATGTGGAGTTTCGTTGATGTTCGCTACGAAATAGTTGCTGGCTTTTTCCACTACACCTTCCGTTCCAGCGCTGTCCTTATTCATGTCGAGAATTTGCACCACCACCGTATCCAAAGCAAACGTGACTTGTTCATGAAACCTCTCTGCTTCGATGTTGTAGGCAGTCTTTACCCAATACACCTGGCCCGCAACAATAGCAGTGAGGGAAATCACTCCAAGCAATACGATATAGATGATGACTCTGCGTTTCATTCAGCGGGCGAATAAGCGAAGGCCTCTGAGACTCCTGAAAACACCTTAACGTTTTCTTTGGCCAAAATACGTGAGCCGGGAATGGTGAATGATGCGTTGCGTGATTGTTCAATAGCCAAATACCAACAAATTTCTTGCAGCCTTGAGGGAACATTTCTGGTAAGTGGAATACGCCTCAACTGCCGCGCTGCGTATTTCTTCCGTGGTTTTTCCTTCCACCCAGTTCGCGATGGCAGCTTCCAGTGTGTAGGCTTCAGGTGCCATGAGGTGTGTGGTCCACACAAGAGGATTGGCTCCTGTTTTTTGCAAGTAAGGAGAGAAATAATTCTTGCTGTAACAGGCCAGCACTATTGCGTCTTTAGCAACAGTTGCCTTTGAATAATCTACAAGGCTCAAATCAAATTCCATCAAACCACAGTGTCCGCAGTAGGCCACGAGAGATGAGTTTCCTCCAGCTGAAATAGTTGTCCCGTTAACTGCGATGTCGCGTTTCAGTGTTCCGCCTGAGGCAAGAAAAAAATCATGGATACACTCCTTGATTTTGGCGCCATCATATGCTTCGGCAACAAGGTAAATGTTTTTTGTCTTGTGTTTGAAAGTGCATCGTTCAAGAATGTTGGCTTGCGGATTCTTCAATTGTTCGAGCATCGTCCAGTCGGCATCTTTCTTGAAAAAAGTTCGCACTCCATAGCCACATCCCCAATAAAGATTGGCATCCGGGTTTTGACCGTTGCCGATTTTCTCAGGAACGGGAACAATGCCTTGGTTTACGTTATCGCACAAGGCCACAAACACATGAATGACTTTGACGGATTGTGAGAATGCTGTTGCAGTAAGAAGCAGAAGTGCTGCAAGAACAATTTTTGAAGGCATGATTTAAAATTTTGTTTTCAGCGTTGGTGAACGATCGTTGCTGGAAAAAATTTCACGCAACAAAAACGGGGCCTTGAAAGGACCCCGTTTCTGAAAAAGATATTATTCAAATTCATCACTCCCTCTTTCCGAAAATGCGGAGAAGGAACATAAACAGGTTGATGAAACTGATGTACAAAGTGAAGGCACCAATGAGTGCAAGTTTTGTGGCTTCCATGCTGCCGTGTTCCACTCCACTGCCTATACGTTTCAGTTGTTGTATGTGGTAAGCAATAAGACCGACAGTGAGAAAAACACCAACACAAGCAAGGATGTAATTGGCCTGCCCGCTTGGGAAAAAGAAATAGCTGAGCAATTGAACCACGATGAGCACAATAAACCCAATTCCGAGGATCATTCCCAGCTTGGTCAAATCTGTTTTTGTTGTGTATCCCAGCAACGCAAATACCCCGAATGTGACGGCAGTGATTGCAAATACTTGTACGATGGAAGTTGAAGTATATGCCAGAAAGATGAATGACATACTCATACCCATCACCACAGCAAATGCAATGAATACGACTGCAAGGAGGGGAGTGGATAATCGCTGAATAGCTCTTGCGAAGAAGAGTGTGAACACCAAAGGGGAAAACATTACGATGTATCCAAGCGGTGTTAGACCGGTTTCAGTTGCCAGCAATCGCAGCAAAGGCTCTGTGTGACCAAACACATAAGCCACCACGCCTGAAATAGCAAGGCCGATGCCCATATAGGTGTAAACATTAGCGAAGAATTTTCTAAGCGATGAGGTTTCGCTTGTGTAGTCAAGAATCGTGTCTTGTGATTTGTTCAGGAATTGATCCATTGTTTTTTTTGAATTTTGATTGTTACATGAGTTTTGAAGATAACAAAGAAATGAATTCTTTGCGTGTCTTGTCGTTGTTTAAAAATTCGCCTGTGAATGCAGAGGTCGTGGTAACCGAGTTTTGTTTGCTCACTCCGCGCATCTGCATGCACAAGTGTTGTGCCTCAATCACCACTGCGACTCCCAAAGGTTGCAAAGTGTCCTGTATGCAATCCCTCACCTGCTCGGTAAGGCGTTCCTGCACTTGCAACCTGCGGGCAAACACATCCACTATGCGTGGGATCTTGCTCAGCCCGACAATATGTCCATTGGGTATGTATGCGACATGCGCCTTGCCAAAAAACGGGAGCATGTGATGTTCGCACAGGCTGTAAATTTCTATGCCTTTCACTATTACCATGTCCGTATAGTCCTCCTTGAACATAGCAGAGCGAAGAATTTCTGCTGCATCCTGCCCATAGCCTTGTGTCAGGTATTGCCATGCTTTGGCTACCCGTTCAGGTGTCCTGGCCAAGCCATCACGCGAGCCATCTTCACCTATGCCATCTATAATATGTGTAACGGCATCAGAGATTTTTACCAATGCATTTTCCTCCTCGGGAGTGCGTATGAGTTTTAATTCCATAGTGAACCAATGTTAATTCCCACCGAAATATTCTACGATGTTGTTTTCGGTTTCATAGAGTTTTATGCTATGAAGTTTACAGCCTTTTGCAAGAATATCTTTTTCAAGTTGATCCCAGATACCAATACAAATGTTTTCGGCTGAAGCCATTTGCCCCTGCATAAAATCCACATCGAGATTAATGTTCCGGTGGTCGAGCTTTCCAGTCACTTTCTCCTCAATGAGGTCGCCCAGGTCTTTAAGATCCATGGCAAAACCTGTCTCGGGATGGGGTGTCCCCTTCACGGTAACGTACAGGTCGTAGTTATGCCCGTGCCAGTTGGGGTTAGAACATTTACCGAATGTTTTGAGATTGGTAGCCTCATCCCACGCGGGATTCCACAGCTTGTGTGCTGCATTGAAACGCTCCCTGCGGGTGAGGTAAACTGTTTTGTCTGACATCGTTTTATTTTGGGCGGACGAAGATAATTGAACCACAAAACTCAACTGGATTTTGAAATTATACCTGGATGTGGCCTTACTATGAATTCAAGCCATACACATGTATTATTTCCAAGGAATACACACTGAAACACTTTCTTCTATGTGGCAATCAGTTTTTCATTAAGCATAAAATCCATCTGATCATGAAAAGTGTGTTACTCACAATTTTTGCAACATCAGAGATTGTTTGAACACTTACTGATGAAGACAACAATTTGATAGCTTCCGGTGGAGCGCCCCTTACATTGGTTTATATAGCTTACTTCTTTACGGGTTGCTGGACATTATACTTGACCGACTCTTTCGGAGACGGGTGGCGGACTATTGGCATTGGGCAGTGCAGAGTTGACGAGATTTTGTTCGGTTTTTTCAAAAAGGTAGGCGAAGTTGGGAGACGTGCACATCAGAATATGAGTCTTCCGAATCACTGCTTGCGGTCGTTACAGAGGCTATCGGAACTCCACTCTTACTTTTCGCCCATGTCAAAAATTCTCATCACCGGTGGTGCCGGCTTTATAGCCAGCGCGCTTGCCGCCAAACTTGCTGAGGAACCCAAAGATCATATTGTCATTGTAGATAATCTTGAAACGGGTGAACTGAAAAAGGTTCCTGTTTCGCGACACAACAACATCACATTTATTAAGTGTGACGCGAATGATTTTAAGGACATCTCTTCTGTGTTCTTCGCCTGGAAGTTCGACTTTGTGTTTCATCTGTCTCTTATACACATCTCCGAGCCCACGAGACTAAGGCGAATCTCGTATGCCGTCTTCTGCTTGAA
>ENA-ORBV01001179-ORBV01001179.1-microbial-mat-metagenome-genome-assembly--contig:-NODE-1179-length-58790-cov-5.788173_pt1 | contig 58790 bp, 61 predicted proteins | sample MGYA00237777_ERZ505514 | MGnify/ENA primary metagenome ERZ505514 (study PRJEB26160, sample SAMN06269048) | microbial mat metagenome | isolation source: Oligotrophic lake microbial mat | place...
TTTCAAGCAGAAGACGGCATACGAGATTCGCCTTAGTCTCGTGGGCTCGGAGATGTGTATAAGAGACAGGGCCGAATGCGGATTCGCAAAGATCAGTTCATGGCTCGAAACCCGGCCAGCCGTATCCACTTCCACCCACTGCGTGCGTCTCATGAATGGACGCGTCTCTCCGGGGCGAAAGACATCCTGCACCCGCACTTGAATCCCCACCCCGGAGTGCAGACTCGCATCCCAGGCATTCTCCAGATCGTGATAAGTCCGCGTTGCCCGAAGCACCGAAGCGGTTGCCGATACGGTGTTCCCGTTGTGGGCGAAGATCCTGTAGCGGAAGTGAGAAGAGATATCCGGAAGCACGCGCGCCGCCGCCCGTGCCACCCGGTTCTCGGCCAAAAATTGGTTCACCTTTGCTCGCAAACGAGCGATGTCGGCGTTGTTGCCAGGAAAGGCGGACAGCAAGCTGTCCAGCCGCGCCATCACAGGTGCCAGCGCGTCGCCTACCACCCGGGATTCCCGCGCGAGGTTGATCGCCCGTTCGACAATCTTCAGGTATTTCGGAAACTTGCCGGCCTTTGCGAGATCGCCGACATAGGGAATCATGCTGACACCGCTGATCGCGGCATCGAACCATTGGCCTCGCGCCAACGCAACGATCGCACCGACAGCATCGGATGCCGGAGTCGGATCTACGAATCCGGCCAGATCCAAACAGAGTTGAAACAAATCAAGCGAAAGCGCACGGGCTTCTGGATGATGGAGCAGGTTATCGACTTGAGAGGGACGAGTACTCATAGCGTTGGGACACTTCTCCTTGTCCCCCTACGCGCGTTCTATGCCTAAACGGGTTCAACTAGTCGTCGCCGAGATCGCTGGCACGCCCCGCAACGCGAACCGCACCATCACCGTCTAAATGGAGTGCAACGGGCAAACTGATGAACCGTTCGCCCGTCATCCGGTGGATCTTCGGACACTGTTGCACGACCGTGCCGGTGATGGTCTTCACCTTCAATTCACCAGTCTTGGTCAATTCCAGCTTCTCAGCGCCTTGATAAACAAGAGCGATGTCGCTGAGCTTCGCTTCTTGCTGCAGAAAGAAATGAACTTCAAGTTCTCCGGTCGCGTCCACCTGATAAACCAAGTCGATTCCGGGATACACGTTGCGCCGCACCAGCCGGGCGTAGTGGGGAATGAACAGTGGCCCGTCGATCTCGGCTGAGTTCCGCGCCGTATAACGGAAGTCCAAGGCGCTATATCTTGTGTCGCGAGCGCCACGCAAGGCAACCGACAAGCCGTTCGAGTCCACCACCGTTTCCTGCGTAAACAATGCCACGCCACCCTCAATGAACGCCACATACTGCACCTGGTCGGTGTAGCGGCCGAGATTCGGCTCAAACCGATACTTCCAGGCTGGCGATTGCAGTTCCGGAAGCGGCGGCGCGATCTGCTGACGGGGTTCTGCGGCGGCGACAAGTTGGAGAATCAAAGTCAGGGCTAGCATGGCGTGACACCAGCGTAGGAATCTCATCCGTAGCCTGACAGGGCACTACTGTCCAGTACGGGCCAATACACGAGTACTGCCTCGTTGTATGCTGGAACTCGCGATGCTTACCCGCAGACAACTACTCCAGACCGTCGGTTCCGTGGCCTTAGCACAGGGGTCCCAAACCCGGACCAACATCGTCTTCCTGTTCACAGACGACCATGCGTTCCAGGCGATCTCCGCCTACAAAAACCCCCTCAAGCTCAACCAGACGCCAAACATTGATCGGATCGCCCATGAGGGCATGATCTTTCGACGTTGTATTGTTCCGAACTCCATTTGCGCTCCCGCTCGGGCGACGATCCTTACGGGGCTCTACAGTCATAAGAACGGCGTTCCGGACAATCGGTCGAAGTTCGACGGCTCGCAGACCACTTTCCCGAAGTTGCTCCAGCAGGCGGGCTATCAGACCGCGCTGTTTGGCAAGTGGCATCTCCAGTCGAATCCCACAGGGTTCGATGTCTGGGAGGTATTGCCGGGTCAAGGTTCCTATTACAACCCCGACTTCATCACGGAAAAAGGAAACATCCGGAAAGAGGGATACGCCACCGACCTGATCACTGACCGTGGCCTCGAATGGATCGATACCCGGGACAAGAGCAAACCCTTCTGCCTGATGCTGCAGCACAAGGCGCCCCACCGCAATTGGATGCCAGCGGCCCGGCATTTCGATCTCTATGAGAACACCGTGTTCCCGGAACCCGAGACGCTCTTCGACGACTACCAAGGACGCGCCACTCCAGCCTCGAAACAGGAAATGGAGATCAACCGTCACATGACATTAGATTCGGATCTGAAAGTACCGGAAGGAGATAACTGGGACTATCTGCCTGAGTATAAACGGATGAATCCGAAACAGAAAGAGGTGTGGGCCAAAGCCTATCGAGGTCGGCTGGAGGAGTTCCGCAGACTTCAACCGAAGGGTAAGGATCTGGTGAAATGGAAGTATCAGCAATACATGAAGGATTACCTCCGATGTATTGCAGCTGTTGATGAAAACGTCGGTCGTGTACTGGAGTATCTAGACAAAAATGGACTGACGCAGAACACCCTGCTTGTCTACGCGTCTGATCAAGGATTTTACCTTGGCGAGCACGGCTGGTTCGACAAGCGCTGGATCTACGAGGAATCTCTGCGAACGCCCTGCGTCGCCCGCTGGCCCAACCATATCAAACCGGCAAGCTCTTCAGATGCAATGGTTTCCAACCTGGACTTCGCGCAAACGTTTCTAGAAGCTGCGGGAGTTCCCGCGCCGGCGACGATGCAAGGGATAAGCCTGTTTCCTATCTTTAAAAACAGTAAGCCAAGCCGTTGGAGAAAAAGCTTTTACTATCGCTATACCGAGCCCGGTGTTCATGAGGTCGCGCCCCATGAGGGCGTGGTCACCGAACGCTACAAACTGGCATACTTCTGGGAAACCAAGGAGTGGGAAATGTACGACCGACAGCGGGATCCGAAGGAGATGAAGAGTGTCGCCAACGATCCGAAATACGCCAGTATTCGCAAGAAGTTAGAGTCAGAATTGAAACGATTACGAGAAGAAACAGGAGCGCCGGTCAATGCTCCTGTCATTTGACGGCGACGTCCTTGACCGCTGGCGAGGAACTGCCATGTCGATCCAATGCCGTCGCCAGCGCTTGTACATCGGCAGCAGGATTGAACTCAGTATCGCTCTGGACCGGCACAGCCTCTTCGGTCCACCTGGTTCGATCACGCTTCACGAGTCCAAGACGATATTCCCAAACGAGGAAGATCATCCGCCAACCGAGCTTCCAGGCTTTCCAGAAGCTGCCGGTCACCGAAGATTCGCCTATCCGGGGACGATAGTTCATAGGGATTTCGACGAAGGGGATCCCATGCTGCAGGACTTCCATCAAGATCTGCGGTCCGAAGTGCGAGCCGGGGATCGTCAGGTGCGGCCGGATCAGGGCAATCGCCTCGCGGCGAATAAGCCGCTGGGTACATCCCATATCCGTTAGGATCGTCGTGTTGAAAAGCACCTCTGTCATCTTGGCCACAGCCCAATTACCCCAGCGCAGGAATAGTCCCATATTCGCACCGTTCCAGATGAACTGACGACTGGTTCGAGTTCCCAAGACGACAGGGACATCTTCGGAGTAGGCTAACAGCTTGGTGACGTCCTGGCCGCTGAAGGTGCCGTCCGGTTCGGCAAGAATGATCAGGTCCGCATCGCAGTTGTCGATACCGCACATCAAGGCAGCGCCATAGCCCTGACGGGTCTCAAAGATTTCTCGAGCGCCGGTGCCGGCCACCTCTTCGGATGTTCCTGGAGCGGCGTTGTTGTTCACGACGAGGACTTCGTCAACCAGTCCAGTAGAAAAGTAGTCACGGATTGCCGCCCGAATTGAGTCCTTCTCGTTGTAAGTTGGGAAGATTACGGAAATTCTCTTGCCGCGGTACATGGTTACTTGGTGGCCACCACAAGGAACTGCCCTGCCAGTGGGCGGTAGGGAAGCGCGAGGTAAAGCCTTACCATCCATTCGGCTTTCGGCCAGCGGGACTTCATGGTGAACGGCGTAAATCGGGGTTCACTGTGGACAACATTGAACCCGGAAGCCGCCAGCAAGCCGGAGAATCCGATATCGGTGTAGGCCGCTCTGTGGGTATAGTCGTCGAAGTAACGCCGAGGTTCCAGCCGGAAATTGGGCTGGACGGCGATCAACTGGCCGCCCGGTTTCAGAACGCGACGGGCCTCCGCGAGAATCTGCTGCCCTTCGTCGATAGTGAAGTGCTCGAAGAAGTTCGAGGCGAAAACCGTACCGAGCGAGTTGCTCGGGATGGGCAGCGGATCGAGCGCCGGCTGGATCAGCGGGCGGACGCCGTCGCCCCAGTGCGCGACCAGTTCCGGGTTGAGATCGAGCGCCCACTTCTGCCCCGATTGAATGAACCGCGAGAAGTCACCGTATCCAGCGCCAAGATCGAGCGAACCGGCGTCCTTATCCACCCACGTCTGCAGGTAGCGGCACAGTGCCCGCCAAACTTTGGCCCGCTCCGGGTCGAAGGCGAACCGGGTCTGGTGGTAAACGCTGGTGTAAACTTCAGGGCCTGCTTGGATTTGGCTCATAGATGTAGTCCCCGTTCAGAAACGCACCATCCAGGTGTTTCACTAGGTGGTAGTGCTTTCGAATGGCATTCAAATGGGATTTAGGTAACGGATTGACCTCGTCGTTTAGCCATTCCGGCGGCTCCGCTGCCGCGAGGTCAATGGGCAGGAGGATGGTGTCGAAACGTCCAGCCTCAATGTCGTTCAAGACAGGTCTTGGATCGATGCGGCCAGCATCGACAAGCAGCGTGTAGATCAGCGTCTCGACCTCGATCGCACCGCGAAGCTGCATGAGTGTGTCATAGCTGCCGCCCAGCACTCTCGAGCGTTGGGGACCCAGATACGGCCGCAGTTCCGCAGTCGCTTTGGTATTCAAAGAATCGAGTAGGCTGCGCTCTACCACCGTTCGGACGGTCAATGTCAGGTTCAACCCTACAAAAAGTAGCAGCGGCATCTGCAACATCGTCAGCCACGACCTTCGATTCTCGATTAGCGCTTCGAAAAAGCCGGATTGATGTAGCACCAAAGCGGCGGCAAAGGCCAAGCCCGTAGTCATTTCGACCTGATAGTTCAGATCACTGCCGATTTTGGGAGCCGTCAACAGCCAGACGACCGCAGCGAGAGCAATGTACAGAAAGAGCGGATAGGTGCGTTTCGTAATCGTGCGCCAGCCGCAGAGTACGACGAGTAGCAATCCACCGGCGGTCAGCCCGAAGTATTGCGCCTGCTGCACGAGCTTTTCTGCGCTAAACGGGTTCAGATTCGCAAAGACGGCATTCTGGAGATATTGCCCACCTGTTGCCCAGTGCAGGATACCAACGGTAGCTATACCACCAAAGGCGGTAGCGGCGATCCAGCGGAAAGCGGTTCGACGATCTTCGTATAGCAGTGTCAAAGCGATCGCCGCGCCGACAGCAAGAGCGGTCTGTTTGGTGAAGACAGCCAAGACTACCAACCCCGCAGAGAGCCAAAAGCCGGATCCCTTGCCGGATTCCCGCCAACTCAGGAAGCGCTCGAACGCCGCAAACGAGAACGCAACGGCCAACATATCCACCTGTCCGGTGGTTCCCCAGTAGATCGTATTGGCGCAGACGCCAGCCAGCACCACACCTGCCAAGGCGGCAAAGGGATTGCCTGAGACCAGCACTCGGAGCATTCGCCAGCCGCTCCAAAGCGTAGCAATCAGAGCGGCGAACGAGATCAGTCGGCCACCGGAGTACAACGGCATCCCGGCTAGTTCGAGCAAGGCGTTCAGGCCATAGTAGATAGGGCCGTACGGCGAAACCGTGTAGGGATAGTGAGAAAAGTCGTAGTAGAGGCCCTTGCCCCCGGCAAGCATATGGGAATGGATCGCCACAATGCCTTCCACCGGAGTCAGCGCGTTGCGCGCCAGCATTGCCACGGCGAACGCCGCCACCAATCCCACGGCGGCAACAATCGACATCCAATGCAGGACACGATGCAGCATCCGCTGGCGAGTGGTCGCGTCGGAAGTTGCCAAACCGGGATGTGCAGGGATCGCGGGCGAGAGCATGACTCTCTAGGTCTATCGGCTTGGCAGGATCCGACCTTTACTTGACCTGAAAAGCGAAACGGCGGCGTTCCCTATCCGGGAACACCGCCGCTCCAAAGATCGAGTTGAAATCTAGGCGCTGAAGGACGAACCGCAGCCGCAGGTGGATTTCACTTGCGGATTCTCGAACTTAAAGCCCGAACCTTCGAGCGATTCCACGTAATCCACGCGGGCGCCGTCGAGATAGAGCAGGCTCGCCTGATCGACGTAGACCTTCAAGTCTTCAAACGTGTACACCTTGTCCAGTAGGCCGGGTGCGGTCTCGAAAGCCATGGAATAGCTGAACCCCGAGCAGCCGCCGCCGACTACGGAAATACGCAGTCCGGTAGGCTTGGGATCCTGCATCTCCAGAATCTCACGTACCTTAATGATCGCCGTGTCGGTCAGAGTGACGGCAGTCTTCGTTTCAGTTGCGAACATGAGTAAAAATTGACCTCTTATAAAATTGTAGCACCAACCGTTGCGATTCGTTTCCGAGTAGTATATGAAAAGGACTTGAAACCGTAGACATGGTGTTCGCGTCTGTCGGGTTGTATGAACTCCGCAGCCAGCTTCCCGTTCCCGGTCATGAGTGAGCCGGTTGCCAGTGGTAAAGGGCAGAAGACTCAAACCAGAGCTCGAGTGGATCACCGCAATACCGATGAAGCGGCCTTGGTTAGCCGCGTACAGGCCAAAGACGAACTTGCGTTCCGCGAGATCGTTGACCGCTACCAGAACAAAGTCTACTCCATCATCTACGGTATCTTGCGCAACCATAACGATGCGGAAGATATCGCCCAGCAGGTGTTCGCGAAGGTCTACTTTTCAATCAAGAACTTCGACTCGCGAAGTTCGCTGCTGACCTGGATTTACAAGATCACGGTCAACGAGTGTTACGACTACCTGCGCAAGAAGCGCGTCCGCAAGCTCGTCTACGAGAGCGACTTCACCGAAGAAGACGCGAACAAGATGGAAGGTGGCATTGCGGTAGACAGCAAACCGCAGGCGGATGATGCGCTGGCCAAACGCGACTTAGTGCTCAAGCTGCTCGAAAAGATTTCGGCGCAAGACCGCCAGTTGATGCTGCTCAAAGAAGTGCAGGGTCATTCGGTCGAAGAGTTGTCCCAGATGACCGGAATGAACGAAAATACGATAAAGGTGAAGTTGTTCCGCGCACGCCAGAAGTTGCTCAAGGCCGCCCAGAGACTGATGGGCAAGAGTGCTTAAGCCGATTCATGTGATGATGGAACAGTCGGTTTCGGTGATCCAGATCCAGCAAATGAATCAACCCAAAAAACGCTGGACGGATCGAGTGCAAGGCAGGAAATTGAGGGAAGATTTATGCACGAGCCGGATGGTTACGAATTGAACGACGAACAACTTACGGAACTGCTGCGCGAACTGCGTTGCCCCGAAGATGTCGCGCCGCGCCCTGGCTTCTACGCCAAGGTGATGGATCGTATCGAAACACAGCAGAAATCGTCGATCTGGTCCATCTTTCTGGAACCCGTCTTCAGCAAGCGTCTGGCGTTTGCCTCGATGGCGATGATCGTGCTGTTGGGCATCACACTGTTCAATGCCGCTCCGCAGGACGAAGAAGAGATGTTCGACTCGGGGCTCGAGCCCGTCGCGTCCTACAGGGAAGATCTGCCTGCCCCGGCGCTTGGCCGTCGTATGGATGCCCTGCGTGCGGAACCGGTCGCCAGGATGGATGCGGAACAGGGCCGCAATGTGGTTCTTGTCGATCTGGTGAGCTACCAGGAACAGTAATGATGACTGGCGACCGGATTTCCTGGAGTAACCCGAAGGTCCTCGCTGTCCTTTTGCTGGTATTTGTCAGCGGAACGCTAAGTGGTGCCATCGCGTTTCGAATGGTTCGAAGCAAATTGCGCCCACAGCCCCCCGTCGCTGCGGCCCCTTCGTGGAACAACAAAGAAGGCTTTCTCAACCGCTGCAAGAAAGACCTCAACCTCACGGATGAGCAGGCCGTCAAAATGGCCAAAGTTCTCGACGATTACAAGATGTACTATCAGAACCTGCAGGAACAGCTCGAAGAAGTTCGTTCCACCGGCAAGAACGACATCCTGAAAATCCTCGACGAAGTGCAGCGCCAGAAGTTCGAAAAGCTCGTCGCCGACTCGAAGTAGCCAAACTCAATCACAACCATGTCCGAAAGTGGCTAGTGCTCAGCCCACAGCCGTTGGATACTGAAGGCGTGGATCCCGAACACTGCTACCTCGTCATGCGGAGCCGCTACGCCCGGTACGACGGCCAATCCTTCACCGGCGTCCTCACCACCCACCTCGCCGAAACATCGTTCCAGAACGTTGGTCTCACCGGCAAGCGCATCGCGACCCTGCGAGTCTTGGCAACGGCCTTTACGGGTGAGTCCCTTGACCTCACTCACGGGCTTCAGACGACCGGCATCCGATCTCGGCTTGCACTAAGCAGCGGGCGGCGTCGGACAACGGGAATCGGAAGCCAAAAGGCAGAAGTTTGGCGTCCGTGGCGCGCCTACGTGGCGATGCACTTGTGGAGCACACTGTGATGCTGGGAATCCTGGTCATTGGCGACAATCATTTTATTGTCGAGGGTCAGAAACCGGATGCCGCGCAGGCACGGGCGTTGGCGCGTCAATGGACGATCATCGAACTCGGCGGCGCAAAGTCACCGATACCAGGCTGGGAGATCCGCAACAAAGGCTTTCGCGAAGATCTCGCGTGGGCCGTTGTTGTGGCGGATGATTGTGACCATTCCGCTGCGGTGGTGCTGCTGCTGGACGAACTCACAGCGAGAGGGATTCATGCCAGTTACGCCCAATAGGGGCAATGTCAGTGAGAGAAATGGCTTCAAAGGTGAAGCCTCGAAACTTCGTACGGGCTGCGAAGCATAACAGACCGCTAAGACTTTACTTTGCGCGGGATTTCGACCCTCTCGACGGACTTGACGTCGAACCCAGCGTCCGAAACCTAAGCCCGAAAATCGCGGAGTGGATGGAGTTGAGGAACTATTGGGGCATGAAGACGTTCGCGGAAGGGGGATGGGCTTTCATCCGGCACCAATTGCTTCCGGCCTACACACTGGTCGTGGCCCTTGGCGTATTCGATCTGCTAACGCGAAAGCGGTTGCACCCGATGTATCTCCGGGCGGTTGCTTGCTGTTTCCCAATTCACCTGCTCCGCGGGGTCGATCACGTTGCGGATCATCGGCCGATAGCCGGGAGGGCCCCTTCGCATCCCTGTCCATGATCTTTCCGATTTCGCGGGATCGCTCGCCGGTCACCAACCAAGCGAAAATGGCGCGGTCTCACCCAGTTTCGCAAAAGCGCGACGCAAGCACGAGTTGATTGGCTCAGAGCTTCAATACGGACCGCTGTGCCCTTGCCCGCTATTTGCGGACGGAAAAGTCCCAGACCTGCAAGCTGTACTTCCCTTCGATCGCGGGTGAGTATTCGATGAGCGCGTACTCGCCCGGTTCCATTGGCTTGATCGGCCAGATTTTGTAGAGCAGTTCCGCGCCGACCTGCCGTCGAAAGCTTTCCACTTCTACCAATTCCTCAGCGATCTCATTCACAACGGGCAGAATCTGGATCTTCTCCACAATGCGTGTCTTGGTTTTGTTCTTGCCCATTCCAGGCAGCAGCTTGATGATGGCCAGGCGCTCTTCTTTCGCCAGGCGGAAGTAGAACTCGGGCCGTTCTTCCCGGATCACGAACTCCGAGGCCTCGCCATCGATCTCAAGCACCGCTTTGCCCGACAACAGTGGAATCGGAGACATCATCTTGAGAATCGAACGCTTCTTGTCCACCGTATACTTCACTTCGCCAACCTTGACCGGCTCCAGTTTCTTGTCGTTGATCCAGTAAACGCCGGGTTCCGCCGGGATACTTGCGATCTCGCGTTCCTGCTGGCGTTCGGCGGCGCGTTCCTCTTTATCGGCCGTATCTTGCTTCTTCGTTTCTTCTTCATTGCGCGCAACTTCGGCCCTGGTGCGCTTGAGGTCGACGAGTTCCAGCGGGATCTCTTCCCAATCGCCGCGTTCCACCGAGTAATACTTCACGCGGTCCTTTTGAAGCTCATACTCGCGCACAAGGTGGAACTCACCGTCTTTCATATACAAACGGATGTTCGCAGCCGCCAGGCAAATAGCCAGTGAGATCAACGTCAAAAGCAACAAGCGCCGCATGACTTAATGATGCCACCATAGGGGAATGCGTTTCCGAACACTTGGACGAACTGGGATTGAGGTCAGCGAGATCAGCTACGGTGCCTGGGGCATCGGCCAAAAGCAGTGGCTGGGAGGCAGCGATGAGGAATCGCTTCAATCTCTGGAGCGCAGCTTCGAACTCGGTCTGAATTTCATTGACACGGCGCTCGCCTATGGCGACGGACATTCAGAAAAGCTCGTCGGGGGAGTGGTTAAGAAGGCTCCGCACCGAGTGAGCATCGCCACCAAGATTCCGCCAAAGAACCGCATTTGGCCCGCAAAACCCGGCATCGGCATTGAGGATGTTTATCCTTACGATTACTCCGTCGCCTGCACAGAAGAGAGTCTGCGCAACCTCGGCGTCGAGACGATCGACCTGCAACAGTTCCATGTCTGGAACCCTGAATGGCTCGAAAGCGATGAGTGGAAACGCGCGATCGAAGACCTCAAGGAGTCGGGCAAGGTTCGACACATGGGCATCTCGATCAATGATCACCAGCCCGATTCGGCGCTCGGCATCGTCAAGACAGGCCTGATCGAGACCGTGCAGGTGATCTACAACGTGTTCGATCAGGGTCCGGAAACGAATCTGTTTCCGCTCTGCCAGGAACATAACATCGGCGTGCTGGCCCGCGTGCCGTTGGATGAAGGCGCGTTGACCGGATCGATTACAGAAGAGACCGTCTTCGAACATAGCGATTTCCGCAGCTTCTACTTCCGCAAAGACCGCAAGAAACAGGTGGTGGAGCATGTCACCGCCCTGCAGGCGGATCTCGCGGCACTGCCCACCGCGGGCAAGAACACACTGGCGGAAACGTCGCTGCGTTTTGTGTTGTCGCATCCTGCGGTCTCGTGCACGATTCCCGGTATGCGCCGCAATTCGTCGGTGATGTCGAGTTGCGGCACTTCCGATCAGGGCGCGCTCGACGCCGAGACGATGGCCGTGCTGCGCCGCCACGCCTGGAACAAGAACTTCTACCAATAAAGTGCAACTACCCGCCGACCTGCGTCTCGCCATTCTCGAAGCCTGTGAAAGCGTCCCTCGCCGTGAGCTAACAGCCGCGGCGCAGGCGCTCAGCGAGAGCTATCGCAAGATCGAAAAGCCTTCCGCGAGACGCCTCACCAACATGGATGCGCTGGCTTACGCCGCGACCCGTATGCCTGCCACCTATGCCGCACTGAGGCGGGTGTTTTCAGAACTCGAAGGCGAACTCATCGAATCCCTACGGGACATCGGCGCGGGAACCGGCGCCGGAGCCTGGGCCGCGCAGGACGCCTTTGGGCCTTGCGATGTCGTTTGCGAAGAGAAAGACATCTCCATGGCCGTGCTCGGAAGAAAGCTCACACCGTTCGCCAAGTGGGATCCTGCGCCGTCTTCCACCCCGGATATTATTCTGCTCTCGTATATACTGGGCGAGGTCGAAGATCCTTTGAATTTCGCTCAAAAGGCCTTCGAACAGGCCGGCCGCTATCTGATCGTCGTGGAACCGGGAACCACCAAGGCATTCAAGCGCGTCAACCAACTCCGCGGCCTGGGACCCATCGTTGCTCCTTGCCCCCACGCGCTTCCCTGCCCGATGCACGCGGCCGGCGACTGGTGCCACTTCTCGGCCCGGGTTGAACGGACGCAGTTGCATCGCCAACTCAAAGGCGGCGAACTATCGCACGAAGACGAAAAGTTCTCGTACCTGATTTTGGCCAAGCAGCCTGCGAACCACCGCGCTACCGGGCGAATCGTACGGCATCCCAAAATCGAGGCCGGATTCATCAAACTGTCCGTCTGCAACAGCCAAGGCAAGGTCGCGAACATCGGCGTGGGCAAACGCGACAAAGACGCCTTCCGCCGCGCACGAAAGTCCGAATGGGGCGACGGATGGATGTACGCGCCTAAACCGGAACCTGAGGCCTAACTATGCTAAAGTCGCGCTCATGACACGTCGCGAACTGCTCTATCTTCCGGTCGCAATGCTCCCGTCGGCCTGCAACCAAGGGGAGTTATTGGCCCAGGTCGAAGAGAAGTCCATCGCCCAGCTTGACGGCATTTCGTCAGTGGATCTCTGTAAAGCTTACGTCAAGCGAATCGAACGGTTCGACCGCTCGGGTCCGAAGCTGAATTCGGTGATCGAACTCAATCCCGATGCCATGAGCATCGCCGCCGAACTCGACCGCGAACGCATCGCAAAAGGCTCACGCGGGCCGCTGCACGGCATCCCAATTCTCATCAAAGACAACATTGACACGGCGGATCGGATGCAGACAACCGCTGGTTCGCAGGTGATGCATCTGTACGTGCGGCCACCCGCGGACGCTGGCATCGTACAACGGCTGCGTGTGTCTGGTGCGGTGATCCTCGGCAAGACGAACCTCAGCGAATGGGCGAACTTCCGTTCGAATCGTTCCACCAGCGGCTGGAGCGGACGCGGCGGACAGACGCTCAATCCTTATGCACTCGATCGCAACCCATCGGGATCCAGTTCCGGATCCGGCGTGGCTGCGGCCGCCAGTCTCTGCGCAGCCGCGGTCGGAACCGAGACCGATGGTTCCATCGTTTCGCCCTCGTCAATGAACGGTTTGGTGGGCATAAAACCCACCGTAGGACTTCTGAGTGGCTCCGGCATCATTCCCATCTCGAAGACGCAGGACACGGCGGGCCCCATGACGCGAACGGTTCGCGACGCAGCCCTGCTGCTCACCGTTATGGCCGCACATCCTCAAAAAGAAGACTACACGAGAGCCTGCACGGGTCCGAATGGAATGCAAGGCATGCGGATCGGCGTTTGCCGGCAGTTGTTGGTCAACAATCCCGATGTCCGGAACATGGTGGAACGGGCGATCGCGATCTTGCAACGGGCCGGGGCGGAAGTTGTGGATCCCGTCGAGATCGCGACCCTGGGCAAGTTCGACGCCGAAGAGTATCAAGTGATGCTCTATGAATTCAAGGCAGGTATCGCCGAGTATTTCGCCAAGCGCGGCGGCGACTTCAAATCGCTGCAGGACATCATCGCCATGAACGAACGGGTTCCCGATCGAGAGTTGAAGTACTTTGGCCAGGAAACGATGATCAAAGCCCAGGAAAAGGGCGGTCTCGATTCCCGTGAATACCTCGACGCACTCGCCAAATGCCGCCGTATGAGCCGCGACGAAGGTATCGACGCGACGATGGCCAAACACAAACTCGACGCGATCTTCACCTCTACAGACAGCCCCGCCTGGCCCACGGATTGGATCAACGCCGATCATTTCACCGGCGGCAGTTCCACGATTGCCGCCGTCGCCGGATATCCGCACATTACTGTGCCGGGCGGCTTCGTGCATGGGCTTCCGGTGGGTGTCTCATTCTTTGGCGGAGCGTTCACCGAAAGCAGGCTGATCCGCATCGCACATGCTTTCGAGCAAATCACTAAAGTGCGGCAGAAGCCGCGTTACTTGCCCACGGTCAAATTTGCCGACTGATTCGGTTGACCAATCTGCGATCCGTTTGCGCTTAGAAGTATGGAGGCGTGCTCTTGGAATTCAAACGAGTCTTTCGTGTTCAAGGGATGGACAGCAATACCAATCCCAAGTTTCAGATGGTTCCATCCAATTCCGGTAAGCGCTACGTCGCGCTGCGGGATGGTGCGGGTGCAACGGTCATCAGCGTGGTGCCAGCCATCTGTACCATCGTCGAGATTCGAGAGAACCAGTTGCCTGCGGACGATCGCGCGACCGGTGCCCAAGCCGGAGACCGCTACTTCTGCATCACTGGCACCACCAAAGGCGTCGGCCTAATCATGGTCACCAGAACCGGCCTCCTGCTTCCCTTGTTTCTGGAAGTTGGCGTCAAAGACAAGCGCGAGCAGTTGGTCATGTTCCACTTTGTGAGCGACAACGCGCGCCATCGCACGAGACGTCCGCCAGCAGTCATCGGTCAATGGCTGCCGGATATCAACTACATCTGGAAACGGCAGGCAAATGTAGTGTTCGTCCGGCACGGATCCCAAAACCTGCCAGTCGCGCAGAACCTTCAAGCAACAATCACCCATCCCGAAGGGCAACTCGGTACCACTGGAACTCTGTTGGGCACCCTGGGAGATCAGACCGTCAACATCAACGTGTTTTTCATTTGGGTGTTGCAGAACACCAACGGTACCGATACAGACGCGTTGACCACGATCGGCACGGCTAACTCTGGCGGACCCGGCATCTGCATGTTCGAAGACGACGCGGGCTCTGGACAAATGCTGTCTTTCGCGCACGAGTTGGGCCATCACATGGGGCTTGACCATCCGGGCCATCGGCAAATCGACCTGATGTGGGATTTCTCCGGCCAGCGCGGTCTGAATCTGACAAAGGCCGACGTGAACACGGCGAACCCATGATTGTACTGCTTGCCTCTTTCCTGCTCGCGCAAGGCGCACCGAAACCGTCGAAAGCCTCGGAGGTCATGCGCTGGGCCTCCGTCGCGGGCACTGCGGAATGCAAGGCCCTGGCCGGTGCACTCGGCGACCCATCCTACGACATCCGCTTTCGGGCCGCATCCGCTCTCTATTGGAAGTGCGACCGGAAACAAGCGGCGGCCAACGGGGGCAAAGCGCTCTGCAGCGCCGTCGAACGCCAGATCGGAGAAGCCGGGGCAATCCTGCTGCTCGGCTATGCCGCGCAACGTCCCGCTTGCCTCGATGGCATCGCCAGCAAGAAAGGCTATGTTGTCGTCTTGGCAGGCGGGGGCGGATCGGTGCCTGCGGCCCTAGCCTCGCGTGTCGCGGCGGCTCGCCTCGATCCAGCGGACGCCGCGAGTCTGCGGTCGGACTTTGACAAGCCCTCGCTCGACACAGCCCTCTTCCTGCTCAAAGCCCTACCCGATATCGAAGACCGAGAATGTCAACTTCTGACCTTGCACTTTCTGGAAGACCACAGGGACGCGCCCGGCGTTGTCTCAAGTGGCAGGCGCACCATCTCGGATATCGCGGTGGAAAGCCTCGCCGCCAGATTTCAGTTGAAAACCAGCTTCGCAACCAAGCCACCCGGATCCCGCTATAGCCAAGCGCAGCGCGACGAAGTGCGCACTCTCGTCCGATCGCTGCTCGAGACCCACAAGTAGGAATCGGTGACAATAGAAGGTTGATGACCGCGGCAACAGCGTTGCTTCTCTTCACCGCAGCGGACTTCCGCTTCGCCATCGTCGGCGACAACACCGGACGTGCCAAGCCGCGCGTCTTCGAAACCGTCTGGCGCGAAGTCGACAAACTGAAGCCCGCCTTCGCGATCAATATCGGCGACGCGATCGAGGGGCAGGACGACAGCAAGGTCGATGCGGAATGGCAGGCCTTCGAGCCTCTCTTCAAGAGCCTGGGCAAGTATCCGCGCTACTTCGTTGCCGGCAATCACGATATCTGGTCGGCCAGATCCCGCGAAGCCTATGAGAAGTTCACCGGTCGCCCGGCGACGTACTCTTTCGACCATCGGGGCGTGCATGTCACCGTGGTCGACAACAGTCAGACCGAGAGTCTGAGCCCCGAGCAAGTCGCCTTTCTCGAAAAAGATCTCGCGGCAAATCAGAAAAACGAACTTCGCTTCGTTTTCTTCCACAAGCCCTTCTGGTTGATCCCTCTGAAGCTCCGTTCGCTGCAGATGCCACTACACCAGTTGATGAAGAAGTATCGCGTACACTCCGTGTTCAGCGGGCATGTTCATCAAACGCATCGTATCGAGCGCGAAGGGATCGTTTACTGGTGCGTGCCGAGTTCCGGAGGCGATCTGCGGGGCAACAACTCGTTCGACCAAGGCTGGTTCTATGGATACTTGATCGGCGATGTCTCGAACAATGGCGTCAAGTTCAGCATCCGCCAACTCTCCGCCCCACATGGCGAAGGCCGCGTCCTCGACGCCGCAAAATGGGGCGAGAACGGACCCGGAGCACCCGCGAGATGAAGATCCTCGATGTGGGATGCGGTATCAAGAAATACCCGGGATCGATCGGGCTCGACTGCAACCCGCGCAGCAACGCAGATGTGATTGCCGATCTCGACAGCTTCCCCTACCCGTTCGAGAGCGCCTCGTTTGACGAGGTCCGAGCGATTCATGTGATCGAGCATGTCGGCGATGTGATGAAGACCATGGAGGAGTTCCACCGTCTCACCCGGAAGGGCGGACGGGTTTTGATCGTCACGCCGCACTACACGGATTTCAGTTCGTTCTGCGACCCCACGCACCGCTGGCACCTCAACAGCTACAGCTTCCGTTACTTCGGCGAAGACAACGCCGGATACGGCTACTACTCGCACGTCAGATTTCGTGAGATTTTTGTCCGCGTAAAGCTACTTAACTTATGGAAGCTGCTCGGATTCGAGTTTCTCGTCAACCATTCGCGCGTCTTCCGCAAATTCTGGGAGCATTACCTCTGCTTCGTGGTCCGCGGCAAGGTGATTGAATGGACGCTCGAAGTTGTTTAGATGGCTTTACCGAATCTCTGACAATCTGCGGCATCGTGCACGGCAGCAGCGCTGGGATCCCGCTCACGCGCTCGGGAGACGTGGTGAGGACCTGGCGCACCGCTACCTGCAGAGCCTCGGCATGACGATCGTGGCGCGCAACTTCCGCACGCCTTCCGGTTCCGGCGAACTCGATATCGTGGCACGCGACGGCAACGCACTGGTGGTTGTCGAGGTGAAATCGCGCACCAACACCGAGTTCGGAACTCCAGACCGCAACGTCGACTGGGACAAAGAACAGCGCGTGATCCGCGGAGCCGAGGAGTTCGCGCGACGATCGGATCTGCCCTTGCAGCAGGTCCGTTTCGATGTGATTACCATCGTTTTCTCAGAACCTCCTAAGCTGAAGCATCGCAAAGACGCCTTTCATCCGAACCAACTGGTGTAACCTAGGGGTTTGACCGCACGCCTTTTCTTTTGTATAGGTTTGAACCTCACAGGAGTTGACGGTTGCCTCGCCAGGCACGGAGCGAATGTGCCGGGCTGCGGATGCTGATCGAACCTGAGGTTGTTGGGCGCGCTCGCAACGGCGATGAGAAGGCCTTCAATCAGATCGTGCAGGCGGTTCGGAAACCGATTCTAGGTACGATCCGAAGGTTAATTGGCAATCCGGACGATGTGGAGGATGTGGCTCAGGAAGTTCTGGTTCGGGTATTTTACTCGCTCGATCAACTTCGTACCGATGAGGGATTCGAGCCCTGGTTGTACCGGCTGACGGTGAATGCCGCGTATGACTATTTACGGAAGAAACGTCGGCGTCACGAGTCGCGGATGTCGGATCTCGGTGAGGAACAAGTGACGCTTGCCGAAGCGGCTGAGGGTACCAAAATCAGTGCCGATGCGAATCGCAAAACGAAGGCGCGGGAATTGGTAGACTCTTTGCTAGCGGGCGTTTCCGAACAGGATCGTGTCCTGTTGTTGCTGAAAGAAGTAGAAGGGCTCTCTCTTAAGGAACTGGAACAGATCTACGAGGTCAAAGAGAACGCTTTGAAGGTCCGGTTGTTCCGAGCCCGCCAAAGAGTCCTGAAAGCGTTTGGAGAGAAGAAAGGGGAAGAATGAACGAGTTTCCAGAAGATCTCAAACAGGTGTTTCGCAACTATCGCGACGCCCATCCGGATACTGAAGTGAGTGCCAATTTCACCCCGATTCTCTGGCGGAAGATCGAATCTCGGCGGCGCATGGCCGGCTCGATGGCAATGCTCCGGCGCCTTGCGCAGGCATTCGCAGGGGTTGCAGCGACGGCCGCTGTCATCCTCGGCGTTTTTGTGATTCCCCATCTACAGGACCGCGCGGAAATCCAAAGCGTATCTTACGCTGAAGTGGTCGCCAACGACGATGCCCAACAGGAAATGGCCAAGGCCTTCACGATTCCTGCGGCTTACGAGCCACCTGTTGTGTTACCCGACGAGGCTCCTGAATAGATGATTCTGTCCCCCAAAGTAACGTTTCTTTATTCGGTGCTGATCTTCGCCAGCGGCGGGGTTCTGGGTGCGCTGACTCACCGTCTTTACACAGTGAGTTCGGTCACAGCTACCTCCCAACCTGTGGGTGGTCCCGATGAGTGGCGTAAGAAGTATCTGGCCGAGATGCAGTCTCGCCTTCGCCTCACGAGCGAACAGAATCTCAAGCTGAACATTTATCTCGACGAAACCCGGAGCCGCGTGCGCGAAACGCATGCCAAATCCAAGCCAGAGGTCGAGCAGATCAAGCGCGAGCAGCGCGAGAAGATCAAGGCGATGCTCGACGAGAAGCAGAAACCCGAATACGACAAGCTGCTCGAAGAGCGCGATCTTCGTGAGCGGCAAAAATCCGCCAACAGTCCTGGAATCTAATTCAACGCAAACAGCAAAAAGCCCCGCTGCCACGGTCTTTCCGTTTCGCAGCGGGGCTTTTCGGTTTCTGATTAGCTGTGAGATGCAGCCTAGAGGGCGATGAAGCGCGAGAGGCACTTGCGGCTAAGCCGGAACCTGCCCGCCCACTGTCAGCGTGGTCTGAACTTCAGCGGAAAAACAGCCTAAGAGTCGACCACCTCACGCGTGGACATCTGTGTTCTTGGACTACAATCGCTACCAGTACTCATATTGGACTGGACCACCTCCTTTCACAGTGATAAACCCCAATATAGGGCGAACTGTGATCGGAGTCAAGAGTTTTTTTCTGCCTTTTTTATCGCTCTGAAAAACGAGAAAGCGGGCGAAGGACCTTGATCCTTTGCCCGCTCCTTGAAAACTGAGAAGACTGCTTAGTTGACGGTCGGCTTGGCGCGCTTCGCGGCAATGTCCTTGGCCTTTTGCAGTTTCTTTTGGAAACGGTCGACGCGCCCCTCGGTATCAATCAGCTTTTGACGGCCGGTGAAGAACGGGTGGCACGACGAGCATATTTCCAACCTGATGTTGCCCTTGTGCGTGGAACGCGTCTGGAACGCAGCACCACAAGCACAATTGACAGCTACCACATCGTATGCCGGATGGATCCCTGCTTTCATGTCCTGTTTTCCTTTCTGTAAGATTTCGCGAGACGAACAACCGCCTCTCCTGTTAGTATAACCCGGCGGGGGGGTGTCACCACCAACCTCTTGGCGCATCTAGTAAAATAATGGAGTACTGCGAAGATGGGCATATCGGAACGGAAAGCACGCGAGAAAGAAGCATTGCGGCAAGGCATCCTGGATGCCGCCACACAGCTCATCGTCGAAAACGGCCACGAGAACCTTTCGATCCGTAAGATCGCCGAGAAGATCGAATACGCACCTTCTACAATCTATCTTTACTTTCAGGACAAGTTCGAGATCCTCGCCAGCATCTGTGTCGAGGTGTTCGAAGACCTCACAGAAAGCCTGGAAGCGATCGCCAACGAAGAATCCGACCCCATTGTCGGACTTCGACGCGGGCTTCGTTGTTACATCGACTTCGGCCTCGCCAATCCGTCCTATTATCAGGTCACGTTCATGACACCCATGCCGAGCCTTGAGGACAAGCAACTGCACCCGACCCCCGCTGGCGAGTTGAGTCCCGACCAAGCCGGTATTCGCTGTTACGATTGTCTGCGCAAAGCGATTCAGCGAGGCATCGACGCCGGTTCGCTCAAGCAGAGTGACACGCACCTGCTTGCTCAATCCACGTGGCTGGCCATCCACGGACTCACCAGCGGACTGATCTGCATGGGCCACGACACCGAATTCCCTTGGGTGGAACGCCAGTTGCTCATCGACGGCCAAATCGATCTCTTGTTGCGCGGGATGCTGAAGCAGTAATTGCTCAGCAGCCTCGGCCCATTTCTCTAAAAGCCAAAAAAATCGGGCGGCCAATCCTCTTGCGAGAACGGCCGCCCGGAAAAAGCACGGAACGAGTGAAACGGTCTCGGGCGTTAGTTGCCCGGACCAGGGATGGGTTGCTTGACCAAACGGACAATCAGCGTCGCCGTCGAACGGCGGCCCTTCGAGTCCGTGACTGTGAGATCGAAGTAATAATCGCCGATGAGCTGGTTCAACTGCACGATCGTGGTTGGCGAGTTCGGAGTCTGAATCGCCGCCTGTCCGTTGCGAACCGTCCACTGGAAGGTGAGCGGGCCGTCGCCGGACGGGCTTACCGTTTGCGAAGCGTCGATTGTGTTTTGACGAACGTTGGTCTCGAGGATCGGTCCGTTGGCGAACCTGATCACCGGGGCCAAACCATCGCCGATACCCGGATTTGGGGGCAGCGGCGTGACCTTCACAAACACTGTTTTGGTATCGCGGGAGCGAGGACCTACCGCAGTGCAGGTGTAGGTTGTATCCTGGGTCGGAAACACCTGGGTCTGGGCTGTGATGTTCTGTCCGTTGTTTGGCTGAATGTCGATGGTCGTCGCATTCTCCGCCAAACAGGTCAGAAGGACACCGGCGCCGGGCTTCGGAGAAACCGGGGGATTCGCAGTGAACGAGGTGATCCTCGCCGCCGGAATCACACTAACGGTCGCAACCGCTGTGATGGATCCTGTGGAGTTCGAAGCGGTGAGAACGTAAGTCGTAGTCATACGGGGAGTGACGTCGCGGCTGCCAACGGCATCCACATCGCCGACCGAGCTGATCGAGATCTGCGTAGCACCTTCCGTCGTCCAGGTCAGGGTCGACTTATCACCTTCACCGATCAGGGTAGGATCCGCCGTGAAGCGGACGATGCGAGGCATGCCGACCTTGTCGGTAACGGTCACGTTCGCGTTGCAGATCGATTGGGTCGTTCCATCGGTTCCGGTAGCGATCACGCGGTAGGCCGTGGTCACCTGTGGAGAGACCACAACTTGGCCACTCGGCTGCACCGCACCGATACCGGGCTCGATGGTCACGGACTGCGCATTCTCCGTCAGGTAGCTCAGCGTGGCGGACTCACCCTTAAAGATGGTCGCCGGGGAAACGAAGCAGCTTACCACCCGGACTTCCGGAACATCGACGATGACCGTCGCTGTGGCGTTCTCTTCGTTGACGCGGTTCTTAGCGGTAATGGTGTAGTTGGTCGTTGTGGTGGGGGTAACGGTTACGCGGCCTTCCGCCGCAACCTTTCCGATTCCCTGGATCGTGACTTCTTCCGCATTGATCACCTTCCAGCTCAGCTCGGAACTAAGTCCGCGGCGGATCCGATTGGGATTGGAGTTGAAGAAGAGGATCTGAACTCGCTCGTCAGCTCGGGCGGTCACACGAACGCGGGCCGATGCCTGCAGTCCGCTTTCATTGCGAACCGTGAGACGGAAAACATATACTTGACCAGCCGATGCCGTGAAGTTCGTCGCCGGAGAAGTGGATGCCGTAAGCGCCACCGTGGGACCTTGTTCCTGCAACCACTGATAAGTGAGCTTCTCTCCATTCGGATCATAGGAGCCCGATCCGTCGAGGCGAACCGCTCCGGCCGGGATCCCAATCTGATCGCCGCCAGCATCCGCCACAGGGGGCAGAGCCTGACCCGTTCGTACCGTGCGGGTGAGCAGTTCCCACCTGACGCGGGGTACATCTACAGGCACTGGTTTGTTGGAGGCCAGGAAGTTCTTCGGACGGAGCAGGTTGCCCCAGGTGATTCCGAAGACTGCGCGTCCGTTGGTCGAGCGTCCCATAAAGGTTTCGTTCACACCACCTTCCATTGTGAACGCAATCTTGTCATTGATGGGGAACACAAACCGGAGGGTTCCGCCCGGGCGATCGGCACCACCATAGGACCGGAGGTAACCGATATTGCCTTCGGCATACATGTTGCCCTTGATTCCGACGACACCGGAGACACCCGCCTGATCGACGATCCGGAGGTAGCGTTCCAACATCAGATTCGGAGCGATTGCACCGTTAGCTAGGATAACATTCGAGCGACCAATAATTGTGTTATCCATGAACCCCTTGGTGCCGAAGATTCCGACGCGTCCGCGCTTGAAGAGGTAGTCTGCAGTCATCGCTGCCTGACCGAGAGTTCCACCTTCGCCGCGGAGGTTCACATGCTTGAAGCTTCCGAAGAGTCCACCTTGGAAGCGGCCGATCCGATTTACGAGTCCGAGGTCAACCTGCGCTTCTTTCTGAGGACGGAAGTAGAGGTACTCGCCTTGTGCCTGGACGGCGAAGTTGTCGCCCATCGGAGCGAAGAAGCGTCCGCGTCCGGAGAAGGTCGTTCTGCCTTCGGAATCCGCACCGACGTTCAAACCGAGAAGTGAGAATTTGTCGCCGAGTCCGCTGCTCGACCGGACATCACTTGAGGTCGAGCTCTTCGATCCGGTTCCGCCTGCGTTGCCCGAAGCCGCGCCACCTCCACCAGGTGTACCGAGGTTCGAACCAGCAGTCCCGGAAGTGCCACCTGCCATTTGTGTATGTCCGCCAGCGGCGCCCGTTGCACCGGTCGCTCCTGTAGCACCAGCCGCACCCATGACACCGGCTCCGCTCGATCCCAGTTTCTGATCCATCGCGCGATGCTGATTCTTGAGTTCGTCAATGTCTTTCTTGAGGGATGCATTCTGGTCGCCGAGATCCTTCAGGCGCTTCAGAACTTCGTCAAGCTTGTCGAGGCGCTTGAGCACTTCGTTGCAGCAGTCGTCCATGCCGCCTTTGTTGTTCATCGCCCGGATCGCGTCGGCGGTTCCGCCGGCGGCTACGGTGCGGCCTTGGCCGTCCATCACGGTTACTACAACCCGACGGTTCATCCAGCGCGCCACATCGGTGCGGCTGTAGAACTTCTTTTCGCCTTCGACCTTGGGATCGCGCTTTCCCTTGGATCCAGTTTCAATCTGGCTGGCGGCTGCGCCATACTTTACCAGAAAGTCGCGAACCATCTGAGCGCGTTTCAAAGCCAGTTCCTCGTTGTAGCTATCTGGACCGATGCCATCGCCATGGCCTTCCAGTTTCACCTTGTAAGTCGGGTTTGCCTTTAACAACTCTGCCATACGAAGCAGGCTGGGAAAGCCGTCAGAGAGGACCGCCGAGTCGAACTCGAAGTTGATCTCTTCCCAATCATCTTTTGATGATCGCGTGTCAAGTCCCTGCGCTGAAGCCTGTGATAGCAACAGTATGAACGCTATCGAGACGAACGCGAAGCGGGTCAGAAAACGCTGAACCATATATGTTTTTTCGCTCCTGTGCTGACTACTGAAGTCTGGACTCAAGAAAAGATGCCTTTGACTACACTTCTCCCGAGATTTTGACAAGTCGTCATCAAACAGGATACACCAGAAATGTTTGCAGTGGAAGAGGGAGTTTTTGTTAATCAACAACTTGCAGGCAGACCATCGATAGGTAGTACAGGTAGGACTGCGACACTACTACCTATTGAATCAACAGGATATCCACAGCTAGTCCACAGAGTGGACTTTGCGTCCATGGGATACTAGGATTGAAGAGGAAAGACGGACTGGCGATCGCTGGCTTGCATCAGCAACGGTGTAGGCGGGAGGAAAGTCCGGTCTCCATAGGGCAACATGCCGGTTAATGGCCGGGGAGGTCCACTTCAAGGTGGACTGCACGGAAAGTGCCACAGAAAATATACCGCCTTGGGGATTCCTAGGGTAAGGGTGAAAAGGTGCGGTAAGAGCGCACCGCGCACCAGGTAACTGGTGCGGCACGGAAAACCCCATGTGGAGCAAGACCAAATAGGGGAGAAGAGGCGGCCCGCCTCGTTAAACTCCCGGGTAGGTTGCTGGATCGCACTGGCGACTGTGCGGCTAGATGAATGATCGCCCTCGCAGCGTAAGCTGCGAAGACAAAAACCGGCTTACAGATCACTCTTTCCTCTTCTTTTACAACAACCTATAGAACTGTAGTTAGAGTATTACATTTAATGTAATACTTTCAACAACATGACACATCTTGTTGATTTACATATGCTTAATACCAAATCTACTGCTCTCCGTGCCAGCGAGGATCAGAATCTGTGTCCACCGACATAATAGCTTTATTTTTCAACCACTTACACACAACCATCAAGATTCGACAATGCATTATTACTGTAAGTAATTGAAAATAATCATATTCGTCAAGTGGGGCCGAAATAACGGATCTTCGCTCTGACCACCCCACCACGGTGAGTGTAAACTACGACATCAGGCTGCTCCGGGTGCCACCTTTCTCTAGTGGTAACGGGTACCCGATCAGGCAAAATTGGTCGAGAGCCCACAGCACGACAGAGTCCTGATCCTTCCCTTCTGCGTACCGCACCTCCTTCAGCCAAGCGGTATACGGATCCATCACTCCGACCAGATGACTCCGCTGAGAAGGAGCAAAGCCAAGTGACTCGCCGAAGTCGCAACTCCGCCGCATCGCGTCCTCTAAGCGGCGGTCACCCGTGTAGATAAAGTTCTCGGTTTTCAGGTTGTCCAAGTTGGCTGGAATCCAATAAGCTGTCGGATAGTTGATGACCCAGTTGAAACGGCCCTCATTCACATCAGTCGGGTACAACACCTCAAACTTTGCCGTGGGATGGGTCAGGCGTACATATTCCATGATCTGTTCCGTATATCTTCCAATCAACGTTGGTAGAAACAGAGCCTCATCTGGATGTAATATAGGATCCACGTGATCATTCAAGATCAAGGCCAATGGGCGGCCATACGCCAGTTGAAACTGTTCCTTGGTATACGAATCGTAGAAGGTCATTCCCACTTCCACATCGCCTACTCGTTTGGGAAAATACCACCACTGCACCTCCCCAAACTGCAAGTAGGCCAACATTCCAACTTCCTGGTGAATGTCTGCCATATCACGGAACACCTCCCGCCAATATGCAACAGCTTCGGGCGAAAAATTGCACTGGATGGCCGGTGTGTTCAACAATACCGGCGTATCGTCCGGGTACCTTTGTGCGATACCGACCGAGGCATCAGGATCTCCGTGCTGCAATTCGGTCGAGAACGCTGAACACACCTGAATGCCATACCCCTGCATTGCCACCAGAAAACTCCGGCTCCAATCCCGGCAAGCCCGGTTGATGCGAGGACTGGAATTCAGATCCGTCCTCCAGTCGCCGTCCATACCCCCTGTAAAGGCCGAACTAGGTGCAGCGACAGCCACCTGGAATACACCTGACCCAGGTGTACCCACCACGCTCCAGTGGTTCCCATCTTCTCCCATCGTCCGCGAATACACGGTCAGAACGTTCCCGGACGCCTCCGCTCGGATGCCTGTATACCCCCGATTTAGCTCCAACTCGAAGGCCTTCGCTATGGTTGCTGGAGTGTCCGCAACCAAGTTCAGATGCTGTAACGTAATGGCTGTTTCTGGGCCATAGTCATCCCGAACCAAAGTCAAACTGGTGATCAGGTCTTGCTGCGGACTCCCTGTGAACGTAACCTCCTTAAAGGCGTACACATGATTTTTACGATACATCTCATAGAAAATCAGCGCACCCACATAGTAATTGTGCCTGCCGTGGAATCCGAGGGAATGGACCAGCCAAGCTGTCCGCTCTGGAGCCAATGGCAACGAATGATCCGTATCCCAGTCCGATGCCAGTGTTATCTTAGATTCAGTCGGAAACGTGGGCAACTGCGTCGTTGGGATCGCAGCTTCGAAGAAGTCGAAGTAGAAGTACTTCTCAGCCACGCCAACATGTTTCGCCGTCACCGTGTGAGTGCCCGCCGAAAGTTGCGCGATAGGACGCCGGACCAACACGTCTTCGCCAGCCAGCATTAAACTCTCCGCCAATTGCAACTGACCATCAACACGAACCTCAATCGGACAGCTATCGAAGGTGTAACGCGTGCCCAAATACAGATTATGCGGTTCCCCACATGTATAGGTACACGTCACCGAGGCTTGCGGCTCAATCGTAAGCTTCAGACTTCCACCAGAGTAGTTGCCCTTCTGCAGATGCCACGTTCCGTTGAACGATACCTCTGGAGAATCTACTTCAAACCGTTGACTTCCTCGCCCCGCGACTTTGTAGACCCGGTTGGAACCAATCACGGTCCAGTTCGAAATCACGGCAGCAAACTCCGACCGCTGGTAAGCCCCAGTTTGCAGTTCAGCTGCATAGGTCCAGCGGAGCTTGCGAACTGCAGTGGTCGGAACTACCGTAACCCCATCGCGATCAAGCAGATTGGCGAAATTCAGAGTATACCGCCACTTCGTCGGAGATGTCCCCCCCGAAAACTGCGTCGACGCCACATCCCAGCTCTCCGTACCCGCTCCGGCAACATAGGTGTATAGACCAATCCGATTCCCATTCAGGCCAGTCGTATTCCCAGCAACCAGATTGCGAACCCCACCCGTATTCCCCACGTAAGTCAATCGGATCTTCGAACCAACCCGCTCCGCACGGCACCAGATCGAAAAGGCCTCCACACTTGCCACAAGAGCATCGGTCACCGAACTCAAGGTGTCCGTGGCATAGCACTGGTACGTGTGATGCTCCCCCAAAAACCGGAACCCCACGTAGTCCCCAGCCGTGATGGTCCCTTGCAATTCAATGTCAGCGGTGGCACAGGAATACGAACCCTCCAATGGCGTAGCGTGATCCTTAAGAGGAACCCAGTAGATCGTATCCGCGGCCCCAGCCCACAATCGCAGATAGGGCCAATCCACCGTCGGAAACAGGTCTGAATCCATTGGCACGCAGTTCTCGCGAGTCTCGTCGTACGTCAGAGTCAACCCGCTGAGATCCCCATCCGGCAGGTATCGGAACGCAGGATGTTCAAACACGTTGTCCCGATTCCATTCCACAACGGCCCAGTCGAACTGCTGCCGCCAGGATCCAGAAACTGCGAACCCATTCGCACTTGCCGCACTCAAAGCCGCAATCGCGGATGGCCGAAAGAAGTAGCATTGCAGATCTCGATCCGGCCTCAGTTTTTCCAGCATGGTTACTTCTTCCTTCCTTCTATAGCCGGACCGTAACCGTCAGGTCACGCCCCGGGAAAGTGTTCACAGCCTGTGGCACAGCCACCACGTCCAACGTCAACGAGGCCCCTGCCTCAAGAATCGTCAGGCCTTGCCCATCGACCACATCCGACTCCGTGTCTCCATCTGGAATCACCAGCGTGCACAACTCCGCACCATCTTGCTTCAAGCGGATCGTCACTGCACCACCAACCACCGTGTCGCGCACCACCGCCCTCACGTCGCGAATCGAGTACTTCCGATCCACAATCAGCGGAGGTGTGGCGTTGTTCTGAATCGCCAAGTATCCGTCCACCTGCAAGGAGACCTGGCCACCAGACAGCGTCCTCAGGCCAAACGAGGTATTCCCCGACAAGTCGATCCGTGCCGTTTCACTGTCCCCGAAAATATTGGTCGCGAACAACTCCGAGGCACACACCCGAACGTTCGGTATCGCGATCCGGGTCGCGAAACTTCCGCTCGCGGGAGTACCAAAGAATCCGCGCACAAAAGGCAGGATCAAAACCTCCTTCCGCAGCCCATACACAGCATTGCCAGGATCGTGAGATTCCGGCATTGTCTCCGCGTATCCACGCGTAACTTTGTACGAAAGCCCAATAACCAAAACCTCAGTAATCTGCATCAGCTCTCGCCCGATCTGAAACAGTTGGAACACTTCGGCCGAACCGGCCACAGTCAACGTGATCGTCTCCGCAATGTCATCGACTCCTGAGGCAAGCACTCTGATCTCATTGGGATTTAACTCATCCCAGCGCCAAATCGACAGGGTTGCGGCTGAAATCGTCTGGGTGTTCTCCAACCCTGCGAATCCGATCGCACCCAGCTCAATCTTCCCGTCACCGATGGTTCCCATGCCAAAAACCGGTATCGGGGGGACACCACTGTCACCTACCCCACCACCAGTTCCAATCGTCCAGCGACGCAACGGCGACAACTCATAGGGAGCCTCTGCATTCAGAACGTTCGCCGCGCGCCCCAACAGCTGAACCACAGCTAGCGTCCGATTCGAAACCTCGAACTCCACCGGACTCACCGCACTCAGCGCCGCAAATTTCCAAGCGGAATCGCTCACGACGAACTTTGACGTCGCGTCCGGAACCACATCCCAAGGACGAACCGTCATTAGTTCAGTCTCCGTATTGGAAGCTACGACGCGTTCCTGCCCCGCGCCTTTACCTTCAGTGATTCGCACCGCTCCACCCCGGTGTTCGTTGGGAGCCATTCCCAGCCCCGTCGCGCCGATAACCGAGGCACCAAAAGATCCCGCCGCAGCCTCCGCAACCCGCTCCAACCTCCAATAGAAATTGGCGTGATCAAAGTGCTCATCTGGTGGACCGGCCAGAGCGGTCGTCGCGCTGCCGTTATCCGTGAATGTCGCGCCGATCGGCACATCACTTGCGATCCGCCGGAACTGAGAAGGGTTTGGCCCCCGATAAACCCGAAACGAGGCCGTCGCCGAAGAAAAGCTTAACCCTGTCAGAGTGACGACATTCGTAGAAGTCCCCGCTGGAATCCGCGCAGGCACAGAAAACGACAACGGACTCTCATTGCCCTCAGCGTCAACAGCACTCACGCCGTAGTAGATCGTACGTCCACCAGCCAGCAAACCTCCACTCACTTCGACGTTCGGATTCAATCCAACCAACGGAATCGAGGCTTTCGACAGGCCCACCTTCGATGGAGGAACAAACCCTACCCGCAGTGCGACCGTCGAACCGCCATCCGCACCGAACCGCACCGTCTCTTCCACCGAGAACTGCGGCTCGCCGTCCGGGCCAGCCTCATCGCCAACCAGCGGCCGCGGGATTCCCAACCCATTCGGGCTGCCTCGCCGCCCGCCTTGCCCGCCTTCGCCGCCCGCCGAATACCAGGCATCGTTGTGGATCTGCGCCGTGATCTGACAAGTCTTGAAATTCAACCCAGGAGACACACGCACGACCCGGAGCAACTGCCGCGCAAAACCCTCTTTCAGATACGTCATTGTGATCAGATCACCAGGCGCGATACCGAATCCGCGAACCGAAGTCTCAAACTCAACATAGGTGTTGCCGCGAACCGACTTGTCGAGTTGCAGTTTCGTGATTCGCGTCGCCTGATCGAAATTCGGAAGACCCAGCGCCATCAGCGCGCCGCCCACTTCCTGATCTGTCGCGATCGCATCCTCAACATCCACCAGCGACAAACTATCCTGCTGGTATTCGTTGAACTCATCCTGAAACTCAACGCTGAACCGGTTCGGACTCTCCGCTGAACTCCGCGAGAACAACCGTAGCGATGGTTCACCATTCGTCCGCTTCAGTATCCCCGAAAAGTCTGCGGATCCATCGCCAAACTCGTACGCAGGCCAGCCGCCAGCCAACGCCTCACCACTGTTCGACCCCTCAGGCGCAACGGGCTGTTGCTCCGCAATCTGATGTTCGATCATCAACTGCAGTGCACCGCCCGCGCCATACCGCAGAAATAGTGCCGATCCATTCCGGATCCCACGAATCACATCCGCCGCACTCCGCCGCTTGCGCAAAACAAGATTGCACTGATACCGCGGAACCATCGTCGCGTTTCCATGCAGATCCTTGACCGGAACCGGTTCGCCGCAGAATACAGCCGCACGCCCGAAACTCGCTAGATCCAACTCGCCAAGTGTCCACCCACTCCGGCGCAGCACATCCAACAACACCCAAGCAGGATTGTTCGTGAAGACATCGTCCACATAAACGCCCGCAGAATCGAAACGCGACAATCGAAGGCCGCGCAGCAATACCGTAACTTTCGGCAGTGACTTCCCATCGTTGATCCGGTTCGGAACCACCACCGACAGCACGGCCATACCTCCACGTGGCTCGCCTTCAGGAAACTCAGGGTCCACTGTGCCATTGCGCTCGCCACGGCTCACCAGGTGGTACCAACCCGTCGCGGTCATGTTCGCGCCACTTACCCCTTCGGGGATCTCCGCGTCGTTGACCAGCACCTTCACCGAGCCCTCAATTTCACCCATCCCCAACAACAGTTCCATCCGTGTCAGATTGCCATCGTTACGGGCTAAAATCACCGGAGGCTGGTACCAAGCCGTGCCATAGACTAGCGGAACCACATCGTTGTAGCGCGCCTCATTCTCGCTCACAGGCGAAACATGGGTGCCCTTCTCGCCATAACTGCGCACGAGAACGCTCGCAGGTACGAATCCATTGCCACCGAAACGCCCCTGTGCGAACATTCCACGCTCTTCGCAATTGGCCCGTGTATAGCTGCAATCAACATACTGTTGACCGCTACCATTTAAGTTCCCTGATCCGCCGGGCAAACCCACTGAATAGCCACATCGGTGAAAGGGTGAGTACTTGCCTTTCCCCCCGCCTGTCAGAGCAAGTTCACGCTGAGCCGCATCGGCGGGAAACGCCCACGGGCAACGCTTCTGAATCCGAACCTCTGGCAACAGGATCCTTTGATAGTTCAGCCGCGACCCAAAGCTCAGCCGACACTGTGTCTCCGTAATCTCTTCCGGTGGATTCGAAACGCCCTTGAACATCACACGGACATCCGATGCCGCCTCACCCGCCACAAAATCGAAGAACACGAACCTTACAGTCAACTGAGCGCCCTTGAAGCCAACACTCCGTTCAATTTGCGAGAAGTGGGAATCTGCGTTCGCCATCCGCAGCGACAGCTTGTTGCTGCCATCCAGGCCTTCGTCAAACGATGCGCGCAGATCGAACGCGTTGTGGCCAACCACTCGCGCCGAATACACAGAGCCGCCAACAGTCACCTGATGCGTGCTCCAACGTTCGACATCGCCATTGCGCAGCCGGCATTCGAACAGGAACAGCGGCGTCTCAGTCACTTCGAGTTGTTTCAATTCATGTACGGTCGGCATCTTCGTTACTCCACGCTCACCAGTCTCAAAATTCCCGCATTCGCTTGCGCATCCTGCGCGGTGACATCCAGCCCGTCATCCTCAAACCGCACTCGCGGATACACACCCGCATGATCGGTGCTCCGCCAGTAAGCTCCGGGAGCCATCTGCGCCTCCAGTTGCGGACCATACAAATCCACCTGCGCGCCGGATGCGAACTCAAAGCCCGCCACAAACGAATCGCCGGACCCGCTTACCGCACCCGACGAGTAAACTCGACGCCACTCCGCATCCAGCGCAAAAGTATTCCCGTCGCTCTGTCTCTTCACCGTCAGGCTCGACCCGCCAACGCTTCTCGCCCAGACGCTGCAGCAATACTGAAAGCCCGTCGGCCCAGCAATTGTTTGCCGCAGCGTCTGGGACGCTTGGCCGCCGTTCGTCACCCGGAACGCGGCCGTGCCCCCGAATGGGTCCGCGATGCCGGGTGCCACCACCAACATCGGGTCCTTCATCCATTCGGGTTTACTCGAATCCTCACTCCATTCGAAAAGGTTGCTGATCGGATCCAACAACGTAAACGTGCGCAAGCGCCCTTCCACGGCCTGATACAGCGCCGCGATCTCCGCCCACTCCGCGTTCGTCAATCCTTGCAGCCGCAACTCCCACCGCGTCGCGATGCCACCGGCGTCCGCGTACTTCACTTCGCGCCCATCGGCCAGCGTGTTCAGCGCAGTTCGGAACACGTCCGTCCGCACCAATGGATATTGTGTATTCGCCCCCGATAGGAGCTGAGGAAACACCAGCATGACTTCAGTTCCTGTTCTGCCGAATCACTATCCGTGTCCGGCCCATCTCTTCGCCTTCCCATCGAACTTCGTTTTCGTCGCTTTCGAAACTGCAATTCTCATAGACCGTCGCATCCCAGGGATCTTCGAACTGAAACATTCCAGCTCGTCCTTGTTCACCAGCGAAAAACTCTCGAATCGCAGCGACCTCGGCAGCAGTAAGCATCCGCAGGTCGATCAACCATCGGCGCAATGCCGATGGATACTCTCGAAACCGCTGCTCTCCTCCGCCAACGAACTGTCCAACCCACGTCGAGTAAACCGTCCGCCTTCCGGCCGGATACTGCGCAATCGCGCCGCTTTTGAGTCTTGGAAACGGGTTCATATCTCAGCCACCACATCGTTGATCGCGTGCGACTCGAGCATCGCCAACCGCACCGCTTTCGCGATATCGTCGCTGCGATCCAGAAACGAACGACTGTCCATCGCGTTCACCTGAACGGTCACATGCATCGTAGAGGACGCCGACCCGCCAAGGATCCGTACTCGATCTCCAACACCACGGTCCACTGCAGCCAGTTCACCGCCAGCCAATCCAGCATCAAGCCGCAAGGAGTCAGGAGCCGCGTACCTCGTCACCGGATTCTCCACCGGCACCGAAGCCCCGCCTCCGAACAACTTCAGTAACCCGCTCACAATCGGCGAGATCCCAAAGCCGTTCAACAACGCACCTCCAACGCCCTTCGCCGCGCTCGCCACGGCGGAAGCCGTGTTCTCCGACACAGCTTTCGTGTTCAACCCAACCAGATCCGCCTGTGACTGTTGGACCGTCTTCAGCAGATCCAACTGCTGTGTGATTACCGCCAATTGATCGCTCACCCGCGAACGCGAAACCCGATCCGTCGGCTCATCGCCACTTGCAGGGCTCAACACCTGCACGATCTCCCGCTGCACGCCGGCCCAGGAATCACTCGATCCACCTGCCGGCGGTTTCACCAACGAATACAACTGCGACAATGCTTCTTCCCGTGTCACGCTTCACTTCCTTTCCTCAATTGCTGCTCCAAAACCAGAAAGGCGTCGCATTGTTTGGACCACATGTCCTCCCAAGCGACGCCTCCCATCACCTTCCACACAAAAAATGCCTCTAAGAACGCAATGCTCTGCGCCGTCACCAGCGATTTCGGACACTCCGTGACGCCAACGCCGCCGCCCGCCCAGACCGTCTTCGATTCACCAAGCCGCTCCACTGGTAAAAAGCCGCATCGCCTCTTCACATCGAGTCCCTGCGGCCGACATGTGTCGCACCTCCACGCGGCTTGGTTGCCCTTGTAAAAGTGGAATGCGACGACTAGTTTTTTTGCTCACCTTCAGACAACTGGATGCTCTGCTTGATCCGCTGCAGGATCTCGCGAGACAAGTCTTCCGGCCCTCTCTCGAACTGCGTGTCCGGAGATGTCTGCTCCCCGTTGATCTCCATGCCCTCAAGCGACTCAAGCCCAAAATCCCAGTAAAGTCGGTCCATCTCGCCAGCGAGAATCGCCGCATCCACCTTGTCGCCAGTCGATCCACCCGCATTCAGAAACTCCATCCGCTTCATCAGATCTTTCACCCGGCGCGTCAAGTCGATCCGCCGCCCCATCGACATCCGAATCACCCGATACTTGACGCCCGAATACTTCGCCGACCTATACTCCTCAGCCGAACGCCATGAATAACTCATCGTCGATCCCTCCTTGCGCGACGCAATTGGTAAACTTCCACTGCAACCGTGATTCACCATCGTCAAACTCCGGAACCTCAGGTACAACATTGTTCATGTAGAACCCAAACATTTGCCCCGCTTGCTGACCCAGTTGGAACATCGCAGTGATCGGCGAACGCTGCCGCGCCGCTTGATAAAGAGCCTTCGTCGCTTCTGTATCCATCTCGAAGATCGAAAAGCTCAACTTCACCGAACGCTGCCCACCCGCGATACACACCGCACCCTCAAGCCCAAACTCACGATCACGAGTATCGATGTTGTTCTCAACAACCAACACCGCTTCGGTCAGCGTGTAAAAGCGATTCGCCGGAGTGCCAAGCCAGACCTGGCCCAGATGCCCCGGAATGATCGAGTAGTCGAATCCGCCCAGAGCCGGCTCTTCCGGAAACTGGGTCAATCCGCCCTGTCCACTCTCGAAACTCGAACTATCGAGAATATCCTTGGCGGGCCCTCGGAACTCGAACTCGTGAAAGTCCGCGTTCACTTTCACTCGCATCTGATCCACCGCGGCACCCGATACGATGCGATGCACTGTGGTCGCCGGACTCCAATAGTCGAACAACGAGGCGCTCCCCAAGTCCGTCGATGGCGCGTAACTCATCGTCGCTCCAACCGTCGTTCCAGAAACCATGGAACCTGTGAACGGTGCGTTCACCTGAACGGTCGTCGCATTGACGATCGCAATCACGAACCGCATCTCGCTACCAATCGTGATCGCCTGGCCAACCGACATGTTGTGCGTAGAGGCAAACTGTATGTTCAACCCAACCACGCCAACGACAGTGGTGGATGCGAACAGCTTGCCCGTACCTCCCAATGCCGCACGAAACAGAGGCCCGTACCCCGGTTCCCTGCTCTGATCCGTCCATGCCGTGAGGTATGTCGCCATCTCAAAACTCGAGCGTCGCCTCACTCCAGGAGGCAAACCCGCAAACGTACGGCTACCCGTCTTATCGCGCCTTTGCACTCGATCCGCCGCCTGCCGCGCGCGCAACCGCAGCGCGGGAACCCGGTGTTGCGCCTCGATCGAGGCCACTGCGCCGTACGCCGTCTCTCCTGCGACGTAGAACCGGTTGTCATTCGATGAAACATAACAACTCATTTTTGTATCCCTCTAATCTGTGCTGATCTCTACTTCGAAGACCACCTTCGCGGTCTGCAGAAAGTTCTTGCCGCCGTGCTTGACCGCGCCGAACGTCACCTCGTAACCGCCTGTATAGAACATCCCCTGTCCCAAATCGCCACGGCTCACATCCAGCAGGCTCGTGATCGCGTCCACGTAAACAGACAGCCGCTCTTCGAGTCCCTCGATCCGGTCTTGCGACGCTCGCGCTTCAACCGCCATCCGCGCAGTCCCCGAAAACGTCCGGAACTTCTCCCGCAACGAGTTCGTGAGCTTCTCACAGTAAATATGAAACGACGGATAGGAAACTCCGGTGCTCTTCTCCGCGATCTCCGCCGAAACGTTCCGCACCAGCAGCTGAGAGATCCCCAACCGCTGTTCCGGAACTCCCGCCTCTAAGGACAACCTCGCGATCTGACCGGGAAGTGCTTGCTCGCTTGACAACACCTCTCGAACCCGATTCGCGACAATACCCGCAAGTCGTGCCATCGGTCACCCCCTCGGCGTCGTGCGTGACGACGCCGCAATGTACACGTCCGCGAACTGCCCATTGCTTGGCATCTCGCCCGACAGCAACGAACTCGACGAGGAAGTCCACGTGGATCCCAGCGCCAAAGTGGAGACATTCTGCTGGAACGCATCGCCCCCCACCTCGCCAACATACACATGCCATCCAATCGCACCGGCAGGAGCCGCCCGCATCGTCACCGCAATGCCTCCGCCGTTCGCCAGTACAATCGCAACTTCATCGCTCGGAGCACTCACTTGCCCCTGCGCGTTCACCCAGGCAACTTGCACCTGATAGGAACCAGCAGCCCACTGCCCTGTTCTATCAGCTACCGTCGGATTTGAAGGTCTTGGCAAAGGATTCAGCACGAATCCCAGTCCAATCCGCAACAAAACCGACCGCGCCTCAGCCGACGCCGACACATAGTGCCGCCAGTTCTCGCGATACCGGTCGTTCACTTGGTTGTGGAACGCATCCCGGAACGTTAGCTCCAGCGTGCGCAACGCATGCCAACGCCGCATCGCCGGCGTCACAACCAGCGTCGACAGACCGATCGATCGCCTTTTCGACGCCTGCGGATCTCCGCTCCCCGGCTGCAGCAAATACATCAGCAATTGATCGCCAATCTCATCCGCAGCCACCTTCAGCTTCGCTTCGAGGTCGATGCCTTCTACGCTCGCGACCTCATGAATGCCCGATTCGAAGACGCGAAGGTCTTCCATCCGGCAGGGATTCCCGTCCGTAAACAGCATCGCCCTTCACCTCAGCCTTTCTTCCTGTCCTTGATGAAGGTCTCAACCTGTCGGTCCGATAGAATTGCGACCTGCAGGCGTCCCGCGGCGTCCCGCTCCGCAAGCTGACGCCGACGTTCGTCCTGATCGGCTCGATGCGCAGTGGCTTCCTCCGGAGTCGCCAATCGGACCTTCCCCTCGACGATTAACTTCGCCGCCAACGCCCGCGGTACTTCGGACTTGAGGTCCTCCAGTCCGCCATCGTCGGTCGCCAAACTGATCGTCAACACAGCATCGCCCTCGATCGAAGATTCCGCCGCACGGATCTTCTGGAAATATGCACGCAAGTTCATGACTCGTTCTCCTCTTCGTTTTGAATTAGTTCAAAAAGTGCACCGGAATCGGCTTCGCGTTCGCCAGCAGCCCCGTGTCTGCACAAAATGTTGTCGGAACCGACCAGCCCCGGATGTCAATCGGGGCTCCTGGCCGAACCCGAAGCCGACTCCCGTATCGCGAAAGCCCGAACGTTCTGGTAAGAACATCCGGGCTTCGTCTCTCAGCCGCGCGCCGCAAGCGACGCGCATCCCAAACTAGGCTTCAACCTGCACGCCATGCTTGCCGCGCAGAACCGCGGCGCCGTACAGGACATCCACCGTGAACTGCTGCGAGAGCGTGTCGGGCTTGTAGCTCATCATGACGCGGATACCGAAATTGCCGAACTCGGCATATTCGGCAATCGCACCCGTTCCAGGCAAGGGTTGCGGCAGGCGGCGCATCACAAGACCGATGGAGTTCTTGGTGAACGCCAGGTTGTGAGTGGTAACCGGCGCGGTGCCAGTCTTGCCGACGAACTGCGAACGGAAGACATAGAAGTCCTTGATCTTTCCAATCGATCCGTCCACAACCGCCCGCAGACCGGCTTCACCGGCGGTACGGTACTCGCTGAAGCGCGGGATCTGACGCAGGGCCGAGTACGTCGCACCGTCAACCACAAGGTACTTCGACTCGCTGGCCGGAACCTTCTGGTTGAACAACGCGGTTTCCGCCTGATCGATCACGGCTTCCGTAACCGCGGTGCCCGGAAGACCAACGATCGGGTTGCCCGTGAACTGCGGATACAAGGCCAGAAGATCGCTCTCGATCTTCTCCGCCAATGCAATGACTGCCGGCTGCATGTACAACCGAAGCAGATCCGGAACCGCCAACACCTTGGTGACGTCCGGAATCTGGAACGTCGCTTCAGCATGCGTGTTCATCACAATCTGCGCATTGCCGAGGTTCGGATTCTGCGTTTGCACGCTGCCGCCTTCTGCAATGTTGTTGGCTACCAGCGTCGGGGGAATCGGGATGTTCACCGTGTCCCCGGGCTGGGCCAGAGTCGATTCATAGCTGCGATTGACGAGGTTTCCCATCACAAGGTTCCCCACCAGCGCCGGCAGTGCATCCACTGCGACAAGCTTCACAATCGCGTTCGCTACGTTTGCCGATGTAATCGATGGCATTTTCTACTCCTTCTCTCTCTTCTTGACTTGACTGACTTGTATTGCTTGATTGTCCACGCACGCAGACGCCGCACAACGGCCAATCTACCAGCGCTTCTTGCAAGGTTTCTAGTATCCGCGCAGCGTCTGGCTGGCGACTCTCGAAACCTCTTCTCGGATTCGCTCGAGATCCTCCGCGCTCATTCCTGGACGAATCTTGTCCAAGTCCATGCCCGGCGAACTCTGCGTCACTCGATTTCCTGCGGTCGCTCCCGATCCGCCCGGGATCCGGGCCGGAAGCAGTTCCGGATTCTCCGACACGAAGTGCGTCAGAAACTCACGAACACCCATTTCCCCTTGCTCGCTCCGCGCTACCAGACGGCCATCGTCGGTCCTCCCGACGTCGTCTTTCACTGCCTTATAAGCTAGGTCGATCTTCGCCACACCCAGTCGCTGCAGTTCTGCGCGGACCACCGATTCCCTCTCGGCTTGATCCGCTTGCGCTCTCGCTCGCTTGTTTTCTTCGACCAGTTGGTTGACACGCCCTTCCAACTGTTCACGCCGCTTTCGCTCTTCGGTCAGTTCCGCCTTCAAAACCGGCTCCTGACGTGTCTGCTCTGCCTGCGCAAACTGCCTGATCGCTTCGAGGACGACCTGTTGCATGTTCTCTTCCATTGAATTCTCCGTTTCCTCTTGTTCTTCCGGCCCATCCTTTGGACCTTCGAAGCTCTTGGGCGGGCTCCCTGCCCGCTGCCGGGTGCCTAAGTCCCGCTTGATCTCAAAAAGCCAACGGCGCGGAACCACCGGTCTTCCCGGTTGGCCCGCGCCGTTCAGTTGCACCTTTTGATTCGCCCTGCTAAAGCTTGTAAGGGCCGCCGCAGCCCCCCAATCGGGCAGAAACAATCGCGGCGGACTCTGTTGCCCGTAGGTTCTTCAGAAGCGCAAGGGATCCGCCTTGCGATCCGCCAATAGTTCAAGAACTCTCGACGGCGGTCCCGTTTTGCGCGAGTTCCTCAGAAGCGGGCAGGGGCCGCCGCGGCCCTCCAGTCGGTCAAGAACCATCGCGGCGGCCTCCGTTGCCCGCGGTTCCTCAGAAGCTCGCGTCGATCTCGCCAGCGATCCGATCCTTGACCTCTTGCCTCACGTCACATAGGTACTTGAGTGCGAGCTTCTTGAAGATCTGCTGCTTCAACGTCGGGGACTCAATCCCAAGCCCCAACAACCGCTCGGCATCCGCGAGTTCCGTGCCGAAGTCTCCAATGTCGAATTCGTCCAACCCAGACACCCCGATCGTGAGGCCATCCTCGCGTGCCACTTCGATCGCCTTCAAGACCTTCTTCAGAACGTCCTTAATGGAATCGCCGTAAGCTCGCAGGATCTCTTGCGTGATCGCAAAATCCCGCATCTTGCTCAATGCCGATTGCTGTTGTGCACCCGCCAACGATCCACCCATCTGCGTCAGGTAACAGACCCGGTATATCTCGTCCTTCAACCGGTCCAGATTCTGCGCCGCGATCTGGTAAACTTTGCCGTCCGGCTCCGTCCATCCAAACCGATCTCCAGGACCCAATTGCAGAAAATACGCCTCGCCCATCGTCTGAGTGAACTCACGCTCCGAGAACACCACAGGCATGGCAAAAAGCCCCATCGTCAAACCCCACGACAACGCGTTCGACTTCGAGAAGTGCTCGATCTGCAAAGAACCGGCCTTGTTCAGCAACCACATCCCTTCCTGGATCTCCAAACCAAAGAGCGGAACACGGTTCTGCTTCGCCATACCATGGACACCGGCATCGACAAGCTCGATCCGGCCTTCACCCGAGTCGCCCGTGGATTGCCGAAACACCCGATAGTTCTGCTTGTCGTAGTAGGACCACGTGACCACCTTCTTCCATTCGACGTCCTCGACGTTGTCCTTCCGCATATTGGACGTTCGCAGCACAACCCAATCCAGATTGCCTTGGTCATCATGACTCCAATTAATGACGTCTTCCACCGCATACCCAACCAGATAGGCCCGACTGCGGCCGGATGCATCTTCGGCAGCCCTGCTGTCCACGATCCCATCCACCTTCGGAAAATCAACCAGGATGTAGCTAGCCCCGCCGATCAAGGCCTCCACCAGCCTCGATCGCAGAAAGTCGCTCAAAGCAGTTTCTCTCCGGTCACAATCCTCAACGAAACCAGCAAAGAACTGCTTCCCCGTGTCGTTGTGCCCCTCGAAGCTCAGCATTGGCTCGCGCCGGAACAACGTCGCGGCATACCAGTCAACAATCGAACCCACGTAGTTCTCGTAAAAGACCTTGTTCAACCTTTCCCGATAAACTGCCCCAGGTTCTCGTTGCCGCTGCTCCAGATACTCCGCTGCCGACTCCCGCATCCGTTCGCCGCCGGCATACAGGTCCCGATACATCTTCCACGTTCGCTTCCGCGCAACGTAGTCCGGGTGCTCTCGCGTGATGTCCATATCTTCGTCCTCGCTAAATTAGCCGTCTTCCCTGAAATCCAAACGGACTCTGCGGTCTGCACCGCTGCCAGGCCAAATACCCAAGGGCATCCGACAAGTGTGTCCGCCTCGGATCCGCCTCTTTATCGATCACCGACGAGTCCGGCTTGAAACAAACCTGCTCAAAGTCTTGAATCAGTTCCTTGCATCGTGGATCGATCAGCAACTTCGCAACACCCTCCGCGTTGGCCAACAATCCGTTCATCAGCGTCACCCGGTCCTTCACATTCGGATTCGCCCGCGCAAGATCCAATCGCACATTCCCATACCGCACGCTGCGCAAATACTCACGAACCATCTGAAAGTCCGAATGCCCCGTTGTCTGCATCCGCTGTCCAGAAGCATCCCCATAGATCACAAGCCCGCCCGGATGATCCGGATACCGCTCCACAAACTCCTCGCACGCCTGCTCCGTCGTCGCTCGCCGCAACACAATCTCGTCAAGGACATGAACCTTGTCTCCAAACTGCTGCGCCACAATCGACGACATCGGATCTACGTTGAAATCCAGTGCCCACAGCAGCGGTGCCATCGGATCTTTCTTTCCGCTAACCAGATTGCGCTCCCGTTCGAACGCTTCATAAACCCGTCCCGCCTGGACGTTGAGATACTCGCCCAGAACTTCCTGTGCATAGAATCGCGAATCGTAACTGGCCTTCAACCGCTCGTAGTAGTCAGGAACCTGCTCCAACACGTGCTTGTTTTCAAACGCCTTGGCCACAAAGGTTTCGTAACCCTTGTACTCGCCGCTCATGAACCGCCTGTAAACCCAGTCGAAACCCCTCGGCGTCCAAACCGCAAATCCGCCCAACCGCGCCGCCTTCGGATCTCGCAATCTCGCCTCAAGTCGCAACCAAGCTTCCTCTGACGCATAGGTCAACTCGTCCACACAAAACCACGCAAGATTCGTACCGCGCAACCGCTCCGAATCGTCCAGCGACCGGAACAGAATCTTCGACCCGGTGTCCTGCAACGTCAAATGATTCTCAGCTTTGTTGATGTCGAACGGAATCTTGTTCTCGTCCAGCACCGCAAGCAACCCAGCCTGCGTCGAGTCCCGCAACATCGGAAATGTCGGCGCGCCAATCAGGCCCGTCCTTCCCGGATTCAGGTAGCTCATTCGGATCGCTTCCTGGCAAAGTGCCTGACTCTTGCCAGATCCCACCGGACCCGAAAACCCCTTAAACCGCTGCTCCGACAAATGGAAAAGCCGCTGCGTTGGCAGCGGCTCGTAGTGGATCCCGCGATGGATCACTCCTCTTTTTTCTTCGTCTCCTGCCATGTCACCTGGATCTCTTTCACCTGTTCGGCCTTAAGTTCTCGCTCCAGTTGCAACAGCCGTATGAAGTCGCCGACGCTACACTTCACGTCCGAGTCGATCTTGCTTTCGAGAACGTTTAACATCCTCTGTACGGCTCGCAATGCGCGTTCCCCGCGCGGGTTTTCGTTTTCCTTCATCTCTTGCTTGTCGCCCCTTCCCTGCTTACCTTTTGCAAGATGACCGCGAGCAACAAAAAGGCGGCACCCGTCTCGGAGCACCGCCGCCGCACTCGATCTCTTCTCTGACTTGAAGATAACAGAAGGCCCTCCCAGCAAAATTTGCCGGAACAACCGCAAGATGTTGATAACAAGGAAGAAAAAAAAATAGCAGAGTGCGTGAACACGTCCCGCGCATCTGGCAAGTTTCGAAAAATAGCTGCTATCTATCTGAAAGGAAATGGTTTACGCGAGAGTACGGGCAACGGCAGCAAATAGCTCGCTGGCTTGCACTGGTTTTGGCAGAAAACCCTGCATCCCGTTCTGTCGGCATAGATTCCGGTATTCATCCGCCGTATTGGCGGTGAACGCAAGGATGGGGACGCTACCATAGCCCTCAATCTTCCGAATCTCCTGGGTCGCTTCAAACCCACTCATCTCGGGAAGTTGAAGATCCATCAGAATCAGCGAATACATCCCTTGCTTTGCACGCTCAATCGCCTCGGTACCACATTCCGCACAGTCCACTTGGTAGCCCCGGGGAGTAAGCAGATGATGCACCACTGTCCGGGACACCAGATTGTCTTCGACCAGCAGAATTCGATGATTCGCGCCTGTACCGGAATGAACCGGCGTCTTTGCCTGTGACTCGGGAACCTTCAGAGCCAGAACGACTTCGAACTTGCTGCCCCGTCCCGGTTCACTCTCCACCTCGATGCGCCCCTTCATAAGTGCCGCGAGTTTGTTGGCAATCGCTAGTCCCAAACCGAGGCCAGGATAGGATCTCGAAAGTCCACCCTCTAACTGACGAAAGGATTCGAAAACCAAAGCGAGATGCTTCGCCGATATGCCAATGCCGGAGTCGTACACGCCAATTCTCAAAACATCGGAGGTCACCGTTGACCGTACATCGACCTGTCCGTCCAGTGTGAACTTCACCGCGTTCCCAATCAAATGGGAAAGTAGCTTTCGAAGGCGAGGGGCGTCTCCGACAATCGTCTCGGGAACCTCCCCGTCGAAGGAGCGGAGAATCCTTAAACCCTTGCTCCTCGCCTTCAATGAGTGCTCCGCAATCGCAGACTCAATCGTCTCCTGCAAGTGAAACTCGCACTCGTCCAATTCCACCGTACCTGACATCAACGCAGAATACTCCAGCGTGGCATTCAACACTTCCAGGAGATTTTCGGCGCACAAACGCGTTGCCGTGACATACTCGCGCTGCTCTTCATCCAACCCGGTTTCAAGCAATAGATCGGTCATTCCAACGATGCCGCTCAGCGGAGTTCGGATCTCGTGATTGAGACTCGCAAGAAATTGGCCCTTCAGCTTGGTCACTTCATCGGTGACCTCTGCAACTTCCGAAAATGGCGCGCCAAGTCTCATCCGGTATTCGACACCTGTCCTCGTTTATCGGCCAAGCCCGGCAATAAGTTTAGGCAAGTCCCTCTACCATCTGCTGCACCATCCCGCTGGTCCGCCCCTTCTTCTCTTGTTGTTGCACCAACACGAACTTCACGTCGAACTGATGGCCTTCCACTTGGAACGGTACAACCACTCTCGGCTTTCCCATCCCATTCAAAGCCTTGTAGTTCCGCCCATAAATTACCGTCGGGATGCTCAACACCATCGGCCCTAGATCGCTTTCAAGCGCCGTCTTCACGTTGCCTACGATCATATTGGCCATCTCCGCCATCGCGTCCATCACCTCATCGTTTACAACGGTCTGCTCCGTCATGAACATCGTGCCCGTTAGTTTGAGCGCCAAATCCGTCCCGCAGTAAACCGTTCCCATGCCTGTCCACGGTCCACCCATCCCAACGAGTGCGACAAGTCCATCGAAGCTCTCGGTCGTTCCTTCCTCTTCGTAAGAATCGGACGCCTCAATCTCCAGTCCCAACATCATGGAGAAGACGTCCTTGGTCGAAGACACGATCAATTCAACAACTCGCTGATTGTCCATCTTGTCCTCTTCCTAGAAAACCGTCGTCAACTTCTCTTTAATCTGTTCTGGAGTAAATGGCTTCTTGACATAGCCGATGGCGCCCAACTGAAGCGCCTGAATCACCTTGGCTTGTCCGCCTTCCGTCGTCACCATCAACACCGGAATCGACTTCCACGATGGATTAGCCTTCAAGTTCTTCAGGAACTCTAAGCCATCCATGTTCGGCATGTTGATGTCCGAAAGGATCAGACCGACCGTCTCGGTCGACATCCGTTCCAAGCCCTCCTTCCCATCATTCGCCTCGTGGATCTTCCCCACGCCAATGTTCGCCGCCACTAGGACTCGTTGCAAGATTTTCCGTATTGCGGCTGAGTCATCCACGATGAGCACGTCCAACGCCATAGATATCCTCATCGGTACAACACGTTCAACCCTTGAAACTTTCCTCCGCTACCACTGCGCAGAGGGCGTACGCTTCGCGCTGTAACCGAAGTAAATCACCAGCCCCACCGCCATCCAGATGAAGAACACAATCCAGGTTTCAAGCGGTAAGCTCAACATCAGCACCGAACAGCAAACGATCGCCAGGATCGGAATCACCGGTACCCACGGAACTCGAAATGCACGCGGTCGCTCCGGCTGCTTCTTCCGCAACACCAACACCCCGATCGACACCAGCAGAAACGCGAATAGCGTCCCGATATTCGAAACATCGGCCAACGTTCCGATATCGAAGACCCCCGCCGGAACCCCCACAAAAATCCCCGCAATAATCGTACTCACATGCGGTGTCTGAAACCGCTTATGCACCTTTGAAAAGATGTCAGGCAAGAGCTTATCTCGACTCATCGCGAACCACACCCTGGCCTGTCCGTACTGGAACACCAGCAACGAGGACAGCATCCCCACAATTGCACCGAATCCCACCCAAAACCGGATCTTGTGCATCCCTAGCTCTCGCAGCGCGTTCACCACGGGTGCCGCATTGTTCAGAGTCTTGTAGTTGGCGATGCCCGTCAACACCAACGCTACCGAGGCATAGAGAACCGTGCAAATCCCCAGCGTGATCATAATGCCCCACGGCAAATCCCGCTGCGGATTCTTACACTCCTCCGCCGCCGTCGACACCGAGTCGAATCCGATATAGGTAAAGAACACAATCGCCGCGCCTGTCAACAAACCGGTCGCACCATTGGGAAGAAAAGGATGGTAGTTGGAAGTCTGTATAGCACCGGCCGCGCCAAAGACAAACAGCAGAATCGCGGCGATCTTCAGAATCACCATTCCATTGTTGGCGCTGGTACCTTCGCGCACGCCCCGCACCAGCAGAATTGTCAGGATCCCCAGAATAATCAGAGCAGGAACGTTGAAGTACGATCCAGTTGGCGACAGACTCTGATTCAGAATCGGCTCGCTCCACTCTTTCGGTATGTGATAACCCGTCAGATTCTCGACGATGTCTCGAAGATAGGCGGAAAATCCCACCGCCACCGCCATGTTCGATACCGCGTACTCAAGAATCAGGTCCCAGCCCAGAATCCACGCAACTAGCTCGCCCAACGTCGCATAGGCGTACGTGTACGCCCCGCCCGCGATCGGAATCATCGACGCCAACTCCGCATAACATAGCGCCGCAAAACCACATGCGATCGCCACCAATACGAAGGACAAAGAAATTCCAGGACCCGCGCCGGGTCGCCCCGCCGTGGACACCGCCTGCCCGCCATTCATCAGAATGTCGATCACCGGTGCATGGATGATGGATGGAAACTCTAAGGTCTGCCCCGCTGCGGCCGTCCCCGTCAGAGTGAAGATCCCGGAACCAATTACGGCACCGACTCCCAGCCCGACCAGACTCCACAGTCCGAGTGTTTTCGCAAGTTTCTTTTCAGGATGCTCTGCCGATGCCAGCAATGCATCGATACTTTTAGTGCGCCAGAGTGGGCTGCTCATTATCTCGTGATGATAGAGCCTACCCTGGCGTCACCGCAACTCTTACAAACTCTTCTTAACGCTTACGCTGGCCCTTCGTAATGGCACGGACCTTCTTCTTCATCGATCCTCTCGGCACCTTGCGCGCAGCCTTCGGGGCTGCCTTCTTGCGCGCGATGCGCTTCAGCTTCTTGCGTTCAAGCTTGTCTTCAACAGTCGTAGTGTTCATGATTCGATCTTCAATCCTGCAAATTTCTCAACGAGTTTCTTCAACCCATGGCCTGGGAAATTGATGGTCAACTTCGCGTCGTCTCCATCCCCTTCCCTTTTCAATATCGTGCCCCTTCCGTATCGTGGATGCTCCACGAAACTACCAGGACCCAATGGCTTCTGTTTCAATTGTCCACCAACTGGACGCTGCGCGCCAACTCCCGGGCCCCTCGAAGGCATCTGCGTGACACTTCCCGCACCCCCCGCCCGGAACCCACCGGCCGCCAGCGGGGGACCCGTCGGAGGCCGCGGTGTACCCACCTTCGTCCCCGGCGACGAATCCAGAGGACTTACCCACGTCGTCGGAGTTCTCACTTCCGGAACCTTCGTTCCTGCAGTTCGACCTTGCGATCCGAGCACCGCAGGAGCGGGATCGTCCAGACCACCCAGCAAACTCATCTGCATCGCCCCGCCACGCGCTTGCGAAGCCGCAGGAGGCTTCGCGGCGGGTTTGACGGGTGCAGATGTAACCGGTGCCGCCGGAGGCCGCACAGGCCGCGCTGCTGGCGGCTCTTCACCAACCACCCGTCGCGTCCCCACCAACCCGCTTACCCGCCCCGTCCCACCGATTCCTCGCGGAAGCGGCATGCCCCTCTCCGCAAAAAACTGCGAAATGTTGTCCACGGAATTGTACGTCTTCCCCGTGAACATATTCTTCTTCACGGCCTCGCGGACTTCGTACCGCTCTGACCGCAAATCCATCTGCGGGATGTCCGCCGGCGCAGCCTTATCAATCAAATGCTTCGGGATCTCCGCCAAAAACCTCGACGGCAACGTCGCTTCCGGAGCACCACCGCCATAACGTCTGCGATACTTCGCCCAGCTCAGCGTCAGCCGCTTCTCGGCACGGGTCAACGCAACATAACAGAGCCGCCGCTCTTCTTCCATCTGGCTCTCGCTCTCGCGGCTGCGCGAATGCGGAAACAATCCCTCTTCCATTCCCGCCAAAAACACCGCGGGCCATTCCAGACCCTTCGCATTGTGAATCGTCAGCAGCGAAACTTGCGCCTTCTCATCGAGATTGTCGGAATCGGCAACCAACGCCGCATGATCCAAAAACTCTTCCAGCGTCTCGCCACGTTCCGCCCCATCGGCCCCCGCATTCACCAATTCCTGCAGGTTCCCCAAGCGATTCTCCGACTCAGGCGAAGGATCCGTCTCGATCATCTTCTTATAACCCGTGCGGTCGAGAATCATATTCAACGTGTCGTGTACCTTGCGCTCGCCCATGCCCTCGCGCAATTCATCGATCATCCGCTTGAACGCCTGCACTGCTACTTCTGCGCGGCCCGGGAACAACCGCCGCTCCAACATATCGTCGATCGCCGCCCAAACTGTCAAACCATTCGTCGTGGCGTGCTTCTCAATCTGCTCGAACGTCGTCTTGCCTATGCCGCGCGCAGGAACATTGATGATCCGTTCGAGACTTACCGAATCCACCGGATTCACCAGCGTCTTCAGGTAACACAGCATGTCTTTGACTTCCGAACGGTCGTAAAAGCTCAATCCGCCGACAACCACGTACTTCCGGTTGTAACGCCGCAATGCCTCTTCGAACTGCCGCGACTGAAAGTTGGTGCGATACAAAATCGCCACTTTTGACGCCGGATTCCGCCGAAGCTCGCGCTCCACCGCATCGGCAACGTAAAGAGCTTCGTTCTCGCCATCCTGCGCTTCGAAAACGGAAATTTTGTCGCCAGATCCGGAATCCGTCCAAAGATTTTTGCCCAATCGTTCCGTGTTGTTCGCCACTACAGCGCTGGCGGCATCCAGAATGTTCTTGACCGACCGGTAGTTCTGCTCGAGGCGGATTACCTTCGTATCGGGAAAGTCTTTCTGAAAATCCAGTATGTTCTTGATGTCCGCTCCGCGCCAACCGTAGATCGATTGATCTTCGTCGCCAACCACCGCCACGTTTTCCCGTTCGCGCGTCAACAACCGCATCATGTCGTACTGCGTCCGGTTCGTGTCCTGATACTCATCGATCATCACGAACTCATAACGCCGGTTGCACTCCTCGCGAACCCGCTGATCGGTCCGCAGCAAACGCACACTCTCGAGCAATAAATCGTCGAAGTCCAAGGCGTTCGCCTGCCGCAGCCTCGCCTCATATTGCTCGTAGATCTTCGCCATCCGCTCAGCCTTCGGATCGGTGGCGTTCTTGTAGAAATCGTCGGGCGTCTCTTTGTGATTCTTCGCGTGCGAAATCCGCGAAAGCATCGCGCGATACTGCATGAACTTCTCATCGATCCCCAGATTCCGGAAAACACCCTTCACAATCGACAATTGATCCGCGTCATCGTAAATGTTGAACGAAGTCGTGAACCCGGGACGCACTTCCGCTGCCAAACTCGCCCCATCCTTGCGAAGTAGCCGAACGCAAAACGAATGAAACGTCGAGACAAACGGCGCACGACGCGTGGTGGCTTCGCCTATCAGCGACATCACCCGCGCACGCATCTCTCCGGAAGCTTTGTTCGTGAAAGTAACCGCTAGAATAGCCGGACCCGGCACCCCATGCTTCGTCACCAGGTGCGCCATTCGATGGGTAATCACACGCGTCTTTCCAGACCCTGCTCCTGCCAATAGCAGCAGCGGACCTTCGACGTGCAATACCGCTTCTCGTTGTTGTGGGTTGAGACCTTCGAGGAAATCCAAGACTACCCATCAGTCTAACATCCCCACCCAAAAATGCTTTATGGTGAGAAGTGGCTTCTCTTCTTCTGATATCGATCCTCGCCGTTGAAATCACCCCTCACTCTCCATCCGTCTCACCTTTCCGGCAACCGCAAATCGCCGCCCGCGCAAGCTTCGTGGGTGTCACCTTCGGCTCGGCCAACGCTATCTACTTTGCTGCCTCCCGCAACTTCGGGGAGACCTTTCAGAATCCCGTTGTTGTATCGGACAAAGCCGGGGTGCTTTCCCTCGGTCGCCACCGAGGCCCCCGTATCGCAATCACACCCAAAGCGATTGTGATCTCCGCCATCGCAGGACCCCAAGGCCGTGGTCGCGATGGCGACGTCCTCGTGTGGCACTCCACCAATCATGGCGCGACCTGGTCAGAACCTTCCCGCGTCAACGGAGTTCCCGGGTCGGCCCGCGAAGGTCTCCACTCCATGGCCGCCGGACCCGATGGAACCATCTACGCCGCTTGGCTCGATCTGCGCTCGAAAGGCACCAGAATCTATGGCTCGGATTCCAAAAACGATGGAAAGACCTGGTCGAACAACGAGCTCCTTTACGCCTCGCCTGAAGGCAGCGTTTGCGAGTGCTGCCATCCAACGGTCTCCATCGGCGAAAAGGGGGAACCCTACGTCATGTTCCGCAACTGGTTCGAGGGCAACCGTGATATGTACGTGGTTTCGGTGAGGGACAAGAAGGTCACCAAACTCGGCACTGGCGCATGGCCCCTCAACGCCTGCCCCATGGACGGTGGCGGCCTCTCGAACAATGAAGGGAAACTCTACGCCGCCTGGCGTCGTGATACAAACGTTTTCTGGAACGAACTTGGAAAACCGGAAGTCGATCTCGGCAAAGGCAAAGATCCCGCCATGGTCGCCACGTCCACCGGTCCGATGGTGATCTGGAACGCCCCTGAAGGACTCCGAACGAAAGGCCGCGTCCTCGACCCGGGAGGAAGCTACGCCTCGGTCACCGCAAGCGGAATCGCAGTCTATGCAACATGGGAAAGTGCCAAAGGAATCAGAGTCGAGAAACTGCAGTAACGTACAAAAGCCCCGCGGGAAATCGCGGGGCTTGTCAAAAACTCTGTGAAAAACTACCGTTCCCAAGCCTGCTTCGGAACACCGCCATCGCGCTCTTCGACGCGATCGTACAGATGGGACTCGCATGTCGTACCCAACGATGTGTTGTAGAAACTCTTGTCGCCAATCGCTTCCACGATGTCCTCGGTAAAAGCATGCAGTGCCGTCAACTGTTCCGCCCTCGCTGGCTGCATCACACCGGCTTCGGTGCGGAAAAACATTTGATAGCCACCATGCGTCAACACGCCGATATCATTACCGATCACAAGACCCGGCTTGTCCATGACGATCGAATCGCCGTCCCAAGACATCAGCATGGCGCATCCATTTCGACTCACTCTCGTCTTGCCACTTGAGGCCGACTCGGTCTTACAACCCAACTCGCGCAGTGTCTGCAATCGGTCTTCGAAGCTGAAGGTTTGGGGTTTTTTTCGACGAAAGAACATGCCATCCCAGTATATCAGCGACTCACTTCAACAAGTACCGGGGAAATCCGCTCGCCAGCATCCCCAGCGCAGGGTTCTGGCCGGCGGATTCCATCGTGCAAGTTCGCTGCCCTTCCCTCGCCAGCAGCTTGACCGAGCCACCTTCACCGCTCATCACGCGATAAGCCATGCAGGCTCCGTGCAAATCCTGCAGCGACTCAAGACTCCAGTCGGTTCCCTGCACAATCCGGATCGAACCTTCATGGTTGATCAACACAGTGACATCGCCCGAGCCTTCCATGCCTCGAACCCGCTCCGCAGCTTCCAGAATCCGTGTCGCGTGTTCATAAAATCGGCTCACACAGAGCTTATCGTTCACCTAGGGGATTTCCCCAGAACAAAAAATTAGACTTGACTCAGGCCACCGTCCACCGCGATCAACTGGCCGGTCACAAACTCACTCGCCCGCAAAAAATACGACACCGCCTCCGCAATCTCATCGGCCGTGCCAGCGCGCGCCGCCGGCGTCTGCTCCACCAATCCGCGAACCCGAACCAACTCCGCCTCGGAAAACGGAATCACTCCCGGAGCCACACTGTTCACCGACACACCGAACGTCGCAAACGCCTTGGCCAAAGCCCGCGTCAAGTGAATCACTCCAGCCTTCGACGCGCAATAGTGCGAGTGTTCCGCCCACGGCCGGATGCCGCCGAGCGAACTAATGTTCACAATCCGCCCTCCCCCGCCTTGCGCCTTCATCAGCCTTCCCGCCTGCTGGCAACAGAAGAAAACGGCCTTGAGATTGACGCTGTGGATGAAATCCCAATCGCCCTCCGTGACAACCAGCGGATCGAACCGCGTGAACCGCGCTGCATTGTTGACCAACGCATCCACCCGGCCATAGCGGGCCACCACTTCGGTAAAGAGCCGCTCTATCTCCGCAACCTTTTCCAGATCTGCACGAAAGATCGCAGCCCCGTTCCCACAAGCGCGAGCAACCTCCCAAGCCTCCGCTTCGGATTCACCATAGTGGATCGCAACCGTCGCACCCTCAACCGCAAGGCGGATCGCGATACACCTCCCGATCCGCTTAGCGGCACCGGTCACCAGTACAACCTTCCCGTTCATTCCGAGGGACTCTCAGACGCCTTTGACTCATCGCCCCCCACCACGGCGGCCTTCGCCAAAGTCAAATCGCCCTGCCACAATGCGATCCGCCGAACAAGTTCATCCGCCTCGGGATACACCCGCAAAGCCGCCCGGATCCGGGACAAATCCCGCAACGCCTCGGCACCGGCAGGCTTGCAATCCAAATATCTGTGGATCCACTGGCAGGTCTCCGCAAAGATCTCGGGATCCTGGCCCAAACGGACAAAGTCTTCCAGCGGCTGCTGGCCGCCACCCAGCAACCATATTCCACAATAGTATCCAGCCAGCGCCATCGGATCCTGCTCGCGCTCGATGAACCGCACTAGCCGGTCTTTAAAATCGAGATGCCCACCGATACCCAGACCCACCGCGGCATTCGCACGCACCACAGCATCTTCATCGCGAAGAGCGTATTCGAAGAACGACCGGTGCGATGGATCGTCAAAGGCGTTCAACATCCGCGCCATCGCCCGCCGAACCGTCGCATCGGGGTCGAAACACATGACTTTCTGCAGCTCCGGAACCGCGGGTGTATAAACCAGCCGCCACAGCGCAACCGCGGCCTCTTCCCGAACCGTCGCATCGGGATCGTAGAGCAACGCCAGCAGTCCCTTGCCTGCTTCGTCACGAATTTCATAGCCGATAAAGCCAAGTGCTTCCGCCGCATCGCGCCGGACTCCAGGCGTCACACTCTTGAGTAGATTCAACAGCGACGGCGCAAGATCTGCGCGACTATGCTCCTGCATCTTCGCAACCGCGCGACGACGCCTATCCGGCTTCGCCGACGACAGTTCTGAGATCAGATCCCAAACGCCGGCCAAAGGCGAATCGTCTTGACTAGGGTAGGAACGGATAATATCCCTTGCGGGCTCGAACCACGGCATTGGAAAGATTCACTTTCACCTCGATCTGGCGAAACTGCTTCGCAGCGTTCCGATCCGTGATCTCCGGTATGTAGCGGATGATGTACTGCGTCGTCACCTCGCCGGTGACAGCGGCAATCGACTTGAAAATTCCCGTGGCAATCGCCGAAGCGTAGCCACCTGTTCCAACCTTCAAGGCATAGTTGCCTTCATCGGAAGGCGTCGACAGATAGCCGGAAACATCCTTGTAGGTGCCCTGCAAAGGATACTCGGTGCGTCCCCCGGTCTCTTCCGTGAGGCGCTTGAGAATCGAATCGCCAACACTCACAAATCCAAAGCCTGTCGTCGACACCGCATAAACTGTCACCAGGTTGCGCTGCGCCAACTCAATCACCTGATCGAGCGTATGTCTGCTCGCATTGTCATGCCCATCGCCAACGATCACGATCACCCGCCTCGGCTCGATCGGCTCGCCCTTCACAAGATTGCGCGACGTGCACGCCATGTAGATCGCATCGAACAACGCCGCGCCTCCGCCCGGCTTCATCTTGCGGATCTTCTGCAACAGCTTCTCCGGATCGCTCGTGGTATTCTGCTTCAGTTCGGCTTCATTACCATAAGAAACCAGATACCCCGAATACTTCGGATCGCCGGGCATCAACGTCGTAATCAGGTCCAGCGCCGCTTCCTGATACGTCTTCCACTGCAAAGAAACCGCGTTGCTCTGGTCGATCAGAAAACCGACGACCACCGGCTGACTCCGCTCTCGCGAAAAGAACCGTATCTTCTGTGGCTTTCCTTCGTCGAGAATTTGAAAATCGCTCTCTGCCAAATCGGAGACGAACCTGCCCGCCGAATCGGTCACCGTAACAGGCACAATGACTTCCTGCACCTGAATCTTGATGGGAACCGGTTCTGCCTGCTGCGGAGCGGCAGGCACCTGTTGCGCAAGCGCAACCACAGCGAAGCCAAGTAGCGAAACCCAAAGCCTAATCATTCGTGAAACCTGCTCCGATTATAACGCTCACGTCGTTGGTCACTTTCCAGGCATCTCGATTTCCAGCGAGAACTCGACCTTACCCGCCGCGTTCTCCGCCTTCAGCACAAACGTCTCCGTCTTCGCAATCGTCACGGGCGTCGTGCCTTTCGGCTCTACCTTACCGATCAATGGCTCAATCGTCACCTTCTCGGCGTTCTCCGTGTCCCAGACAAGATCTACCGTATACTTCTTCGCAGCCTTGTCCTCAACCTGCCTTCCAATCCGGAACTCCATCACCTTAGGTGGCGGAATCCGCTTCGGGGGTTTCCCGGTGAACACAAAGTACATCAGAACCAAGGCCGCCGGAATCGCAACCGCTACGCTGATCTGATTCATGGTCCACTTCTGCTTCGTGCTCACTTTACGCCCGCTTTCTTGAGATTCGCCGCATCCAGAACCCACGTCCGCAGCACTTGGTAGGCAGCATCCCCCGGTCGGTAACGAACGCCACCTTGATGCCCATCTTCCTTGCCGCTCTGCACATTGAGAGGCTTGCGCAGAAGCTTACTGTTTTCGACGTCCCCTTCGTTCACACGTTCCAACAATTTCTGATAGTTCGAATAGAGATTCGCCATCTTCACATACCCGCGATCGTCGGCCGCACTCAACTCCAACGAAGGAACCCGCCCCGCAACTCCGTGGCAAGTAAGACAGCCGTTCTGATCGTCCCGATTGGGACGCACAAACTCAGGAGCCACCTTGTCCCGAAAGAATTGCCAGTTCTTCTTCCAGCCCTCGCTCACCTGCACAGGATCCGCTTCATAATACTGTGGCATCGCCTTCTGCAACGCCGGCATGATCTTCGGATGCTTCCGGATGTTCACGTCCCCGGCCAGATTCAACGCCTGATTCCGCAACCGGTTGTCCACCTTCTCGCTGATCGCCTTCACATAAAGATCCACCAGCTTCGGACTCTCGATCCCTTTCTCCAGCGCCCATTTCACACCCGGAAGCCAATACATCTCCTCCATCGGTGCCTGGAACCGATCCGGAACCATCGACGCCGCATAGCTCGTCTGCAGATCGGGATTGCCATGCAAGATTCCACTCAAAGCCCGCGCCACATACCAGTCGTGACTGTCCTTATCCATCTGCTTTAACTCTCGCGTATTCTCTTCCAGCCTTCCGCGAGCCTCCGAAAAGCTGGGAATGATCAGCTTATAGAACACACCCAACTGCTCATCCGTCTTCGGCAAATTCCATCGCGAACGCGTAAACAACTTCACCAAAGGGCCCGCCAACTCCGCCCGTCGCTCCTCCTCCGCCGCACCCCGATAGAACTGTTCCATCAACGGCTCCACAAACTCCTGCGCCGCATTCAGCGTAATGATCCGAGGATCCGATATCGAGGTCGCCGCAATCGTCCGCAACGCCTCAGGGCCCGTCGACGAATACTGCAGCAACTTCTTCTGCAGAGGCTCGAACACAATGTTCGCCGCGCTCTCCACCGCCAGCCGAAGCTTGTCGTCCTGCTTCGCCGCCTCGACCTGATTCCAGTATTTGAGAACAGCCTTGCCCATCATCTCGGATGCGCCGGGCGTAATATAGCCCATCTGACCCGGTCCACCATCGCCGCCCGCCTGACTATAGTAAGTGGCCGCAATCCCAACCAGCCGATCGATCATCCGTTCGTTCGCGGTGCCGCCATCGATCCGTTTTTCAATGGACTTGAACAGCTTCGTCAACTCCGGATACTGATGCTCGGCTGAAGGATTCGCCTTCTGTCCATTGGCGATGAACAGCGCCTCCGTCTGATAACGCATGGCGTTTTCCGTCAGTATATTCGGCTCTTCCCGTTCCAGCATGCGAACCATCGACGCATTGATCGCCTCCCGCACCGGCGGATTCCAAATCCACCAGTTCCACGCCGCCCGCGCCGCCCACGCCCGCACTGCGGGACTCTTGTCCTCATTCATCATCCGGTCCAGCAGTCCTGTCAATTTCGGGATACTCACCGCAGAACGCGACATCACCGTATCCACACGCATGATCAAGGCAGCCGCTAGTTGCTCTCGGGCAAGGTCATCCGCCTGGTCGTAAAACGGCAACACATGATCCCAACCCTTGTCATCGATCAATGTCTGCCGCAAACCCCAACGTGCCGCCTCGCGCACCATTTTGACCGGATCGCTCAACCCCGCAAGCAGCGCCGGAACTGCCAGCTCATTGTGGAAAGCACCCAGCGCCTCAAACGCCCAGAACCTTACTTGCGGACTCGCATGTTTCGTCCCAACCAATGCCTCAGACACGAGGTTGTTCCCTTCTCCGAACAACCCCAAATGAGCCATCGCCCGAAACCGCGCAATTGTATCCGCAACACTCTCATTGGCAGCCGGAGCATACTCAGCCGGACGAAATAGAGGAGCCTCCACTGGATACAGTCTCGACAGTGCGTGCACCGCGTACGCCGTCGTCACAAAACCCGTCAACGCATTGTTGTTCCAGCGCCCAAAGCTATCCTGCATACGCAACAGCGCATCCACTCCGCGCTTCACCGCCGGATCCCGATCATTATGCCCCAACGCCGCAAGTGCCGTCACCGCCAAAGCCGTTGGCGCAGGATCGGTATCCTTCGCCTCCGTCGAACCTTGCGGATTGAATCCCCAAGCGCCATCCGCTTTCTGCAGACGTCGCAGCTCTTTTTCATCCGCCGCAACGCGATCCTGAATCTTCTTCCAAAACGCCTTCGCTTCATCGGTCTCGCCACGAAGCTTCACGTAGTCTTGCGGAAACGCCTTCACCAGAAACTCAATACGATTGGAAAAATCATCGGTATAGCGAGGCTTCACGTCGATCAGTTTCGCGACCTTCTCTTCCACCGCCTTGAAGTACTTATCGTTGCCCGTATCGCGCCAAGTCCGCAGCAGGACCTCACCGGAAAAGCGATACACAACCGACTGCCCCACGTTCGACCCCGGACCAGCGGCATTGATCCCACTCGGATCCGCCGACAGCAGCATGTAGTTCCCCGTTCGCAACTGCTGCGCCGAATGCAAACGGCGCGGGCGAACCATCTTCTCTACCGTCGCCAAATTGAAGCCCGCTGCTCGCGTACCGGCCGGCCCATCGCCCAAATCGAGCGGCGACAAAGATGTGTTGTTCGCAGCCTCCGGAAGCTCATTCGTCGGACGCAGGCACTCGTACATCACATTCATGAGATGCCGGTAGTTCATGACGTTTTCGACACGATAGCCATACAGCATCGCACCGGCGGAACCCCATACACCCGACTGTGTGTGGCAACTCATGCAATGCGTCCCCAGCAACGATCCCGTGTCCCGAATGCGTCGGTCCACTGCCGCGCCCCGCGGACGGTTCAACAACCAGGCGTCCACTTGACCGATGTGATCGTACATCGCCGCCCTCACCGCCTCGCGCGGATCGGCGTGCGGAGCCAAATCGCGAATCCTCAGTTCCAAATCGTATCCAGGAGCATTCGATTCCACGCGAACGTAGTAAACGCCACCTGGCTGCAACGTCCGAGTCATCGCCGTTCGATGCCCTTCCAACTGTTGGTGAACACGCTCATTCGGATTTGCGCCTTCACGAAACTCCTTGCCATCCTCAGTGAAGCATTGCACCTGCGAAACCACTAACGGATCCGTTACATTCAGGTTCGCCGTAAACAACTTCGGCTTCGTGCCCTTGAATTCAATGCGGAACCAATCGTCACCAGCCTTGCCTGCGAGTCCGTTGTCGAAGTATTCAAGGTCATCCGCGCCGCCAGTGACACGAATCGTCTCGTTGCCATTCGCGCCAATCGCGATCGGTTGAGCGGAGGCAATCGAATCATTCGGCTCTGCCTCAACCACTTGCCCTTTCGTCGAAACTCCATAGGAAACCGGCTTCACCGACATTCGGAATGAAACCTTGTGCCCCGCAGGCCATGGAGTCCGTTTCGGAAACCGCGAGATCTTTTGAATCCAACCGGATTCTCGCCAGCGGTTGAGATTGAAGATCGGCTCCTCATCCTCGACCACCTGAGCCTTCAGCGTGAACGCGCCAGCCTTCGGTGCGCGAAAGACCATATAGAAGTCCGGATCGAGGGCGTGGAGCACCTTGCGGTATCCGCCCCATTCCACGGCGATGCGCCCGTTCGGAGGCAGTTGCGTTGGACTCGCGATTCCCGCCGAGACCTCAACAAGGTCACCGGCCTTTAGCGAAACGGCCGTCGCACGTTGCCGATCGAACATAGTCACCGTTTGCGCGACCGCTAAGGAGCCTAGGAAGATACTGCAGTAGACAAAGTTCCACATAGACCGGATTTTATCCTAAATCCCGCCGTGCGGTCGGTGACAGGTTGTCCTTGGGTGCCTTGACCGTGATCATCGCACCCTCGATTGGCGCGTTCGAATACCGATCGATCCAGGTCCGATGAGTTAACCGCCAGCAGGCTTCGGATTCCAAGTGATGCGTTCGAACTTCTCCGAAGCGAGATTCTCGCAGAAACGGAAGATGCTTGACGTTCTCCTTTTCTTCGCCTATAAGTAGAGTAAGGAGTTTTCAGTTCAAAATGCCGGTCACCAAACGCCAAAAAGAAGTTCTCGACTTCGTCTCAGCCTACGTGCAACATCATGGTTATAGCCCCAGCTACGAGGAAATGGCCGAAGGGCTCGACCTAGCCTCTGTCGCCACGGTTCACAAGCATGTCTCGGCACTCGAAGCCAAAGAATACCTAAAGCGTGCCCCAAACATGAGCCGGTCGCTTGAGGTGACAGCCAAATGGATCCAGGAACAGAACGCCCGTAGCGGCTCCACCGTCCTTTCGATGCCGGAACGCGAAACGCGGTCCATTGAAGTTCCACTTCTGGGGCGCATCGCCGCAGGTACTCCAGTTGAGGCGATAGCCGGCAACGATACCTTGAACTTCGCCGACTTCACCGGCAATCCTGGAACCTACGCCCTTCAGGTACGAGGCGATTCCATGATCGAAGACCATATCTGCGATGGAGACTTCGTCCTCATCCAAAAAACCGAGCGTGTCCGCAATAGCGAAATCGTAGTCGCACTCGTGGACGGCATGGAGACCACCCTCAAGCGCTACTACGATGAGGGAGACCAGATCCGCCTGCAGCCCGCGAACTCGTCCATGAACCCCATTTACGTCAACCGCCAAAACCTCGAAATCCAAGGCCGCCTGTTGGCTGTGCTGAGAAAATATCGATAAAATCTTGTTTCCGATTTTGCAAACCGGCACTGGACCAGCTATAATTGAGCCATGGCAAAGGTGTGTCAAGTCACCGGCAAGAGGCCCATTTCTGGCAACCGCGTCTCCCACGCGAACAATAAGACCAGACGCCGGTTCGAGCCGAATCTTCATGAAAAGCGTTTTTGGGTACCGAGCGAAAACAAGTTCGTCAGCCTAAAGGTCTCTACCAGCGGTATGAAGACCATCGACAAGGTCGGAATTGAAAAAGTTCTGTCCGAGATGCGCAAGCGCGGCGAAAAGGTGTAAGCTAGGGGTAGCTACTTCCAATGGCGCGAATTATTATCAAGCTCGTCTCAACCGCAGGTACCGGCCACTTCTACACGACGACCAAAAATCCGAAGTCGAAGGCCGAGAAGCTGCTGATTAAGAAATTCGATCCTAAGGTCCGCAAGCATGTGGACTACAAGGAAACCAAGATCTAACCGGTTTAGACCTGGAGGTCTTACCGATCTCTGAGTCTCCTTTCATAGTTGCACCTCCTTTCGATTCGGCCGTCTCCCTGAAAAGAGACGGCCATTTTCACGTCCGCACCCCTTGCAATACAATAGGCGAGTGCTCCTCGCGCTCACCCTTCTTCTCAACCCCGCCTCGGACTTCCAAGCCGGAACATCCTCCGTCGACATCACCCCTCCTCCCGGAGTCCCCATGGCCGGTTACTACTACGTCCGCTACAACCAAGGGACCCACGACCCACTCCAAGCCAAGGCCCTCGTCTTTGAAAAAGATGGAGCCAAAGCCGCCCTGGTCACCATCGACCTCATTGGCATGCCCCGCAACGTCGTCGAGAAGACCCGCAGGCTAGTCGAAGGG
>ENA-ORBV01001180-ORBV01001180.1-microbial-mat-metagenome-genome-assembly--contig:-NODE-1180-length-58738-cov-14.541245_pt1 | contig 58738 bp, 52 predicted proteins | sample MGYA00237777_ERZ505514 | MGnify/ENA primary metagenome ERZ505514 (study PRJEB26160, sample SAMN06269048) | microbial mat metagenome | isolation source: Oligotrophic lake microbial mat | place...
AGGAGACATCGGGGCGGAAGCCCCGCGTAGCGGCGAAGCCGCCGAACGAGGGCGTGCGCGATTCATGAAAAGTCCGGACTAGAGGCTTCATTGTCCGAAGACGCCGAGTAGCGCGTTCGCAGCATTACGCAGGCCAGCGCCGCGCTGCGATCGCCGACCATGCGTGACGTGATCAAAGTTGCTTACTGAGCCCGCGGCTCACTAACGGGAGCTAACCGAAGGCCGTTGCCCACGTTGCTGCGGGCAGCTGCTCTCAAGGATCATGAAGGCGCGACTGGCGTTCATTCGAACCCAGCAATCGACTGCCGCCATCGGGACGACTTGCATTGATCAGCGCTCGCAGGGCCTTGCAGTTTGCGGTAGTCCGCGAAGACCCCAGGGTCGAGCTGGAAGTGCTCGCCCGATTCCCTTGCCAACAACTGTTGTTGGTAACTTCTGGAGGCTGCACCGCGCTTGCGTTGCGGGCGGTGTATCCGCAGGTGGGGATCACTCTGGTGGACCCCAATGCCGAGCAGTTTTTGCACTTGGATCGAAAGCGTAGGGCGCTGAGTGAGCTGAGCGGAGACGCCTTGAAGCAAGCCTTCAACATCGGCTACTCGGACTCGACCGGTCTCTCCGAGTGCGGCAACTTTGAGGCGCTGTTTCGCGGCTTGCGTCGCTTTCTTCACGACTTCGTGATGCCCTACGAAGCGTGGTCGCGAATGTTCAGCGATCAGGATCAAGCGTCACAGATTCTCAGCAAGGCGTTCGCCAATCCGTATTGGCCAGTCGCCTTTCAGCTGTATTTTTCAGACGCGCTGCTCAACACCATGTTCGGCGTTGACGCGACACAGCACGCAGCAGCGGGCAGCTACCCTGGCTACTTCCAGGCGCTGATCGAAGATGGTTTGCGACGCGACGACGCGCATCGCAATCCGTTTCTTCACCACATTCTGTTGGGCCACTATCGAGATCACAGCGAGTGCTTGCCGGTGTTTCTCCAGACCGCGACCCCTTCGCGCGGCAAAGGTGAGTTCGCACGCGTGCACGGCCTGCTCGAAGATGTAGCCAATCTTGGCGAGCACGACTTTGTCGACCTTTCCAACATTCTTGATTGGAGCTCGCCGGCGACCGTCGCTCGACTTTGCGCGCAACTGGCGCACGCGCTCCGCCCCGGCGCCGTCCTCATGTGGCGCCAACTCAACAACTGCCAGGACATTGAAGCCTGCTTCAACGGCCAATTCAGCTTCGACGCCGCATTCGGGCGCGCGTTGCAGGCAAAAGATCAAAGCCTGTTCTATTCAAGCATCCATGTCGGAGTACGCCAGTGATTCCCAATGCACTGAACGGTTTGATTGACCAAGTCCTCGCCGAAACGCCATTCCGAGACAACGCCTACTTCGCGGCGCTGCGAAACGGAGCGTTTGATCGCCAGGACTTCATCGAAACGCAGATCCAGTTTTACTTTGCGGTTGCGTTCTTCGGCCGACCGATGGCCGCTGTGGCGGCGAAAATTCCCAGCGCAAAGCTGCGCGTCGAGATTCTGCGCAACGTCTGGGAAGAACACGGCGAAGGCGACTCGGGCATCACCCACGGTTCCACCTTCCTCACCCTGCTCAATCGGCTCGACGGCATCACGCAAACGGAGGTGGACCGGCGCGTGCTGTGGCCCGAAGTACGCCTATTCAACACCATGCTTACCGGCGCCTGCGTGATCGATGACTACTTGGTTGGCGTTGGCGTGATGGGCATGATCGAACGCATGTTCTCGGAGATCTCTGGCTGGATCGGCGCCGCCATCGTCGAACGCGGCTGGCTTAAGCCTGAGCAAATGATTCACTACAACGTGCATCAGGCGCTGGACGTTCGTCACTCCGAAGACTTTTTCGCGGTGTTGGCAGGACCGTTTGAACGCGACGTCGAAAGCCGTTACCTGATCGCGCAAGGGCTGCGTTTAGGCGCATTTGGCTTCAATGGCCTTTACGAAGATCTGTTTGCCGCTCGTAAGCGGCGCCTGTCGGCGGCGGTGCCTATTTCGCCGGCCGTTGACGACTGGGGCGACTGAGTGGGCATTCGGGTTCTTGAATTGTCCGGCGACGAGTACACGAAGCATCAGGACTCAATACGTGCGCTAGAGCAGGGCCTGACGTATCCCCTCGGCAATGATCGCTTTGTCATCGACCACGGCCAGGACTACTTCGCTTTTTTCCGGCGCTTGGGCGATCTCGCCTACTTCGTGGCGCTCGACAAGGAGCGCGTAGTAGCCGTCTGCGCAGCAGTGCTGCGGCGGCTGTCGCGCTTCGCCGGCGCGATTGCTGAGAAGGTTTGGTACGTGTGCGACTTGAAGGTGCACCCGGACTACCGAAATCAGCGAATTCCATGGCAGATCTTTCTGCACGGCTTCCCCGCAAAGTACGCTCGCTGTCAGCGGGGATATGCGATCAGCATGAATCCTGGGGATGGCAGCGCCAATCGAGTGGTGCAAATGGCGACGCGCTTTCAGCTTGCTCCGATTTCGTTGGCGACTACGCTTGGAATCTACTCACTTTCGGCGCAGGAAATGCGCCAGGCCGAGGGTATCCTGGGACCCCGACTTGGCCGGTTTTCGTATCTCAACTTGGCCGGCGTGAAAGAGATTGTGCTGCAAAGCACCGGCACGCCAATGCCGTTGCTGCACCTGCAATACGGGCCTGGGTTGGATCAGCGAGCGGCGCGATCAACCGCACCCGTCGATGGCCACGTTCACATGTTCTGCTTGCCGGCTTCCGATCCGCTGTCGCTCGAACTTGTTGAAATTGGGCTGCTTGCGGGAGCAACAGCGAGTGTCGTTCATCACCGCATGCCGCGATGGAGTTGGCGATGCGTGATGACCAGCGACATCTGAGTCAGGGTCGATTGTGTGCCGCAAACGATGAGCCAAGCACAGCTCGCTAAGAACGTAGCTCGCCAACAACGATGGCTCGCCAAGCAAGAGGCAAGCAAGAGGCAAGCAGATCAAGCCGATTGCTTCACCGACTCGCGTTCTCAAATCCATCATAGAACGGCGGCGGCCTGGGTCCGCCTTGGCTGTCGCGACAGGTTTGACCGCCGCCGAGCAAGGCGATGTTGTCGAGTGCCCAACCGCTAGCAGCGATGTCGCCATCGCTGCTGAAACGAAAGCGGATGCGCGCGTTGGCCACGCCCGCCAACTGCGGCAGTGAAAGCTGCACGCGACGCCAACTGGCTTCGCCATCGCAACGGAACACTTGGCTCCAGTTCGAGCCGCCATTGCTGCTGATCTCGACCCGTCCAAAATCAAAGCCGGCCTCGCTGGTACAGCGTTGATCGAAACTCAATTCGGGTGAGGTGTAGCCGCTCAAATTCAGGTTGGCACTGGTCAGGCTGATGTTGAGATTGTTGGCGTAATTGCCGGTCGCGCTGGGCAACCACACCGCGCCTCCATCCACGCCGCCGCTGCGTCGTGTCCACGGCGTTTGCGCGGTAAACGGTGATGAGGCAGCCAGCTCGACCGGGTCGGCGATCAGCCCACACAGGCGATACAGTTCGACATCGCGGATCAACGTCTGCCCGCCCTGCCCGCTCACATTCAGCTGCGCTGATTCGTGGCCGGGCGCTGCGTATTCGAGCAGGTGGCTGCCGGCCGGCAAAGGGCGACGATACGCGCCGGTGGCAGGTTGGGTCGCACTGGCATAGGGTGCGGCGCGCACCGTCGCGGCGAGCGGCGTCAGCGTGCTGAACTGGCGCACCGTGCCTTCCACGTTGCACAGATCCTGCGCCGCCAACACGCTGACAAAGACGGCTGCCGGCGGTCCGTCATTGCCAGCCCCATCGCGGCCTTGCAGCCACAGCAAGTGACGACCCGCCACCAAGTTGCTGGTATCGATGCTGCGCACGGCCTGCTCAATGCTGCTGTTGAAAGCGCCGTCGCTGGCCTGCATTGACAGCGCGGTCGCGCCGATTTGCCAAGGCGGAATGCTTAAGTAAGCCGAGCCTGAGGCAATGGCTTGGGTCGGCGGTTGTGGCCCTGATTCATCGAACACGCCTTCGCGCTGACGCAGGTCGTCGAGGGTCGCGGTCACCTGTACCGATTCACCCACCGCGACCAGATCGGGCTCCGCGCGCAGACTGTAAGCATCTGGCCCGGCCGGTAATTGGTAGGCCGCTCGCGCGGAGCGCAGGGCATACAGCATCGCCGCGCGGTTTTGCGGGTAGATGGTGTTCTCGAAGTTGGCGCAGTCTTGAAAAAACGCCGTGCCCAATTCAAAGGCATACGACGGCAGGCCGAGATCGCCGTAGGCAAAATCGCTGGTGGTGCCATCGGTGGAATACAAGCCCACTGCCGCTTGCGGCGTGTAACTGTTGAACCACGCCATGCGTCGACCAAAGGCCTGCAAGGCGCTGGCGTTGGGTGCGCTCATGGTGTCGAAACCCCATGGCCACAGCACCAAGCCGGAAAAGCTGTGGATGTCGAAAAACACGCCCGCCGTGGCGACGTCTGCCAAGGCAGTTAGCGGCGCTTCGCGACGATCTTCAAAGATGCTGCGCACATAGACAACGATGGCTTGGGTTTCCGGCTCAGACAGCGCCGCTGGACCGCGGAAGGTGCCGTCACAGGCCACCCCACTGCTGCCGTTCCAATTGCCCCACTCGAACGGAAAGTTGCGATTCAAGTCGATTCCCGCGCTGTTGCCGCCGCCGCAATAGTTGCTGTTAGTGTTTTTGCGCCACGACAGTCCCGCTTCCGCGCGCTTGCGGCCATCGGGGTTGGCCTGCAACAGGGCATGCACTTCGTGGTGATCGAGCAGCCAGGTCGCATCCGCATCCACCCCGTAGCCTGCGACCAGTTGCTCTACAAAGCGGGTGCTGAACTCGGCCGGCGTGTACTCGCGCGCGTGCACCGAGGTCATGATGAAGACCTTGGGCTTGGGTCCGGCAATGTTGCGATTGGTCGCCCGCAACACTTTCAGCTGATAGCCGCCGCTGCCGTTCTGCGCCTGCCAGCTTGGACCGATATCAATGATCTCGGCCAGATTGGGTGCGGCGGCCACCATCGCCTGCATGCTGGCGGTAGTTTCTTCAACCGTGCGATAGCAGGCGAAGCCTGGAATGCTCTTCATGCCGACGCGCTCGGCAAACGCGAGGCGCTGTATCGACTGCGTAGCTTCGACATCGGTTTCGACCCGGAACCCGGCGGCTTTCAGCGCGTTCCGCAACTCGGCGTTGGCTTCGGTTCGCAGCAGGCCCTTTTCGCGATCAATCTGCGCATGCCCAAGCAGGGGACTGACCGCGCGCACGCTGGCCTCATCGTCGAACCAGGCCCTCACGACGATCTCGTCGTTGAGGGCTTGAGCGACGGCGCTGCCGCTGAGCGCAACCAGAGATAAACCCAGGCATCTCTGCAGCACAGTGGATCGCAGCGACAAACGGCTGGACATCAGGAGGAGCAGCCTTCGGTAAGTTGAGCGTGACGAGTCACCGGAAAGAATAGTGGAATGGGCAAACGAATGAGACATCGGTCCGATTTTCGAACCCATTACTCGAATACACGGCCTGCGGGTCTTGCGCTGGCCGGTTTCGTCTGAGAAACACCGTTGGATTGGTTAGCCGCATCGTCGGTCCCACTCACGAATTTCTCCCGCAAGCCCGAACGCGCAGGCAAATTTTCAGCTTTCGACGTCGCCCCTTTGCCACAGCAAACAGAAATTGTTGGCTGGCATCGGCACCACTTCCAAGCGATGAAAGCCAATGCTGGCGGCCAGCGTGTCGACCGCCTCAAGGTCGCGAATGCCCATTTCAGCACTCTCCGCGCGCAACTGCGCATCGAAACGAAGGTTGCTCTCGCTGGTGTGATCGCCGGCGCGGCGGAATGGGCCGTAGATCGCGAGCTTGGCATCGTCGGCAAGCACGCGATTGAGCCCAATGAACAGGGCTTCGACTTCACCCCAACTCATGATGTGCAAGGTGTTGGCGCTGTAGGCGGCGGCGTAACGGACAGACAGCCATTGCGATGCGCTCACGTCCAACAACAGTGGCGCCGGCGTGTTGGCGAGCTGCGCCTCGTCCAGCCAACGTCGGATGCCAGCCAAGCACTCGCCGCGATCTGAGCATTGCCAGCTCAACTCGGGCATGGCTGCCGCAATGTGAACAGCGTGTTGTCCGCTGCCGCTGCCAATTTCCAATACAGTTTTGCGGTCGGCGAAGAATCTCCGCAGCACGGCGAGGATAGGTTCGCGGTTGCGTTCACAGGCAGGTGAGAAAGGCTTTTCCATGGCTGAAACGAGCTAACCGCCAAACAGGTCTTCCAGCGGCACCTGCTGGGGATCGCGATACAACAACTGGCGCCAGCCGCTGCGCTCAAACGGTTGCCAGCTGTCGGGTCGCTGCGCAAGGCGATCTGCAATCGCCCACAACACAATGGGATTGACACCCAAGCCCAGGTGGCTGGCGCTGACTTCAATGTTCTCTGCCCGATCAACCGCCGGATTCAGGCTCATGCGCCAATCGACCACGCCATCGGATTTGCTCAAGATCGAGGTCATTGGCACCGGTGGATGGCCGCCCATCATGCGATGCAAGCGCGGGTCGCTGGCGCGCATGCCACTGGCCCACTCGAACACACGGGTGGCATGGCTGCCATTGCCGTCGCCGCTCAGCGGTGAGCCCAAAGTGATCACGCAACGCACGCGCTCGGGCATGCGCACCGCCAATGCCCGCGCCATCGCACCGCCCAGCGACCAGCCAATGATGCTGACAGACGATCCGTGCTGATCCTCCAAGGATTTGATGCGGGCAATGAGCTTGGGCAGCAGGCCGTCACGCGGCCCGCGGTTGATGCCCTGCTCCCACGGATACGCGGCGTACCCGAGAGTCTCCAGGAAGTTTCGAAGCGGCCACGTGCTGCCGTCGCCAGCGATCAAACCCGGCAGCACGATGACAGGATGGCCGTCGCCTTTTGGCGCGCGATGGAACCAAGGCGCCGCCAGCAACCACGCCGACCACTCGATGAACGCCCTGCCTTCCAAGGCAAGTTTGAACCAGGACGGTGGCGACAGCAGGGGCTCGACAGTAGGCAGTGGGTCCGCTCGTTGCGTACGTCGACGCGAGCGGGTCGTCAGTTCGCTCACGCCGTTGCCTTGGCCACGGTGGCCGTGTTCAGAGTGACCTTGCTCAGAGCGGCCTTGCTCAGAGCGGCCTTGCTCAGAGCGGCCTTGCCAAGCGCCGACAATGCGGTGTGCAATCCCTTCACTAGGCCATCGGGCTTATCCAAGGTCGACTGCGACGACACGATTCCAACTTCCAGCGAACCGGCATAACTCAGTACAGTGATATTGAGGCCCAGACCGTGGGTGATGATCGACACTGGCTGAAAGTGGGTGACTGCGGCGCCAGCGACAAATAGGGGTACCGGCGGGCCGGGCACATTCGAAATCACCAGATTCGCGAGCGGCGGCAGGCGCTCGGACAAGCGGCCGCGCTGCCACAGACGGCTGACCCCGGTCGCCCAAATCGGTGCCGCCATGCCGGGGAAGTCGGTGGGGATCAAGCCTTTGAATGATGCGACACGGCCCTTGATTTGACGGGTCGCACTGACAATGGCGGCGAGTCGCTCAACGGGATCGGCAATATTCGTCGCCAGCGGACACTGCACCATCGATACCTCGTTGCCACCCTCGGCTCCAGCTGCGCGCAGCGACACCGGCATTGCCGCGATCAGCGGCCCCGCTGGCAGCTCACCCGCTTTCAGCAGCTGTGCTCGCAACGCGCCCGCGCACAACGCCATCACAACGTCATTGAGGCTGGCTCCGAAGTGCTTGGCGATCCGCTTGATCTCGGCCAGCGGCAAGCTGGTCGCGGCGAATCGTCGAGTGCTGTCCAGTTGTGCATTGAATGGCGTGCGCGGCGCCAACCAGACACTGTCGCGCAACCTTTCCAAACTACCGGCCTCGCGCGCACCAGCGGCAAGCCGTCGCACACCTTCAGGCACACCGCGCAACATGGCGCTGAACTGCTTGGCGCTGGCACGCAGCGCAGCACGAGCAATCGCGCTGGGCGCAGCCGTCGGCGGCGCTTCGCCCGTCCTCTTGGCTTTTGAAACGGGTCGTTGCAAGGCACGTGGCTCAACGTCCAGCAATGCGCCCATGACTTGCACGCCTGCCTGGCCATCCACCAGCGCGTGATGCGATTTCAGATAAATCGCCAAGCTGCCGTCGGCCAAACCATCAACGATCACGATGTCCCACAGCGGCCGTGAACGATCCAATTCGATAGCGTGCAAACGCGCGATCAAGCCGTGCAGCTGCCGATCACTGCCTGGCTTCGCCAGGGTCTGCACACGAATGTGCGGCGCCGGATCAAAGTCCTCCACCTCACGCCACATGGGGTGGCCCAGAGCCAATGGGGCCGCGACCAGCTCCCTACGCAAGATCGCGATATCGGCCAAGCGCGCAAGCAAATGCTCGCGTAGCGCATTGGCGAATCGTGAGCGGCCGCGTGCTGGCGGACACAAACGAATGAGGCTCGCTACGTGCATCGGCGTACCCATCGCTTCGAGGTACACGAACAGGGCATCAAGCCCGGTGAGGGTTCGCAGTCGTTTCGCCACGCGGCTCTCCTGAAGGCCGGCCAAGCTTAGTCGACGGCCGCGAAGGGGTTATTGTGCAGCGCAGCGTGAACAGGCATTCGACTGGTTTCAATGGCAGCGCTGGCGACGGTCGCAGCCGAGCGCATTCCGTGGTATCAAATGCACCTACGCGGATGCCGCGCAACGCAGACAAGGGGACGAACATGGCGCAGAACGGAATCGGTGGGCTCTTCCGCGACTTTGGTCAAAGCCTGGGAGAATTTTTTGGCGGCGGCAAGACAGATCCACAACGTGATATTGGCTTGCAGGTGGCGTTCGCATTGCTCGGCTATCTCGCCAAGCTCGACAGCCTCATCACCAGCCACGAGGCCGAGTTCATCAACGGTGCGATGGATGCGCTCACCTTGTCGATGCGCGAACGCGAGTTGGCCTCTGAGGCTTTGCAGCGCGGCCGCAACCGCGAGATAGACCTGCATGAAGAGTTCTCGCGCTTCCGCGAAATCTACAAGCCGCATTCGCCAGAAAGCGAGCGCCTGTACGATGCCCTGATCCGCCTTGCTGCGGCCGACGAACGGTTGCGCCCGAAAGAACGCCAGTTTCTCGAACTGGCGACCGCTGAGCTGGGATACCCGAGCGAAGAACTGGACCGGCGGCTGGCAGCGGCGCTGCCCAAGTAGTTTTTCGGGACTCGATGCAAAGCAGCGGAGCAGGCTCCGCTCTCCACAGGCAGACTCGCGCTTTCAGAAGTGCCCTTCAGCATTCTTGGCGCCTAGCATGCTCGGCTGGCTTTCGGCTGGCTTTCGCCTGGCTGAGTCCTCTTTGACGTAATCGAATTGGCGAAAAGTATGCGAAAGCGTCCATTTCCATTCATCGGAATTCGCCAAATTCCAGCCAAAAAAAAAGGCCCCCGAAGGAGCCTTCAATCAAGCCCTGAACTTGATTAGGATAAAACTAGAAGGCGAGCGACCATTGCGCTTCAACTTCGACCTGCGAACCGCCGTCGAAGTCACGCTGTAGGAAGGGTGCCGAAGCCAAGAAATAGGCCGCCGGTGCATAGCTGGCGGAAAGCTCGAACTGACCGGCCTGACCAACCGCTCGACGGTAACCAAAGCCAAGGTTGAGATCCGAATACTGGTCAGACAAGGCGCGCGACAGCACTGCGGAAGTGGGACGCGGTTGCTGCTGGGTCGAATAACGCAGTGACCAGCGACCACCGAAATCGTCCAGCAATGCCGCTTCGGCGGAGTAGACGGTGAGGTCTTCCCACGCAAATTCCGGCGAACTGCCGTCGCCCAACAAAGCGAGAAAGCGCGTCGGCAAGGAAGCGGCCGTAAAGGTCTCAACCTCACTGTACATCACACGCTGCACATCGGCGCCCAACGCAAAGCGGTCGCTGACCGCCCACTCGATGCCAGTGCGCGCGAAGCCCGGCAGATCAAAATCACCGGCTTCAGAGTAGATGCCCCGATAGGACTTGAAGGCGTCCAGATCCAAGCGCGACTGCAGCGCCACATTCAATGACAAGCGCTCTGATAGTGCTCGATCCAGAGACAGCTGCACGCCACCCCCTTCTGACACTTCCTGTACGCCGCTCTGACGCACTCCAGAGAACTGTTCAACCGACTGCCAAGGCGAGGTACCCATGCCCGGCGTCGCATAGCGACTGCGAGCCACAATGGCGGTCAAGGCGAAATCCATCTGCGCGCCAAAAGACTGGTGCAACGATGTACTGCTTTGCTCGCCAACGATCACGTCGCTGCCCCGAGACAGTACGTTCAGCGATGACCCGGTTCGCAGATCGCTGCCAAAAGAACCCTTGGAAAAGCTGAGATTCAACTGATCCTGTCCGCGCCAACCGGCCAACGCCTGTTGCGTTGACGTGCGCAACAGCGAAGCGCGCGACTGGCTGCGAACTGAAGCCACTGCTGCCGGTTTGCTCACGGCCCAATCGAACTGCGGCGTCATGCTGTTGCGAGCGTAAGCCTTCCAATCTGCCGCGCTGCCCGCGACGGCCAAGCCGGGGAGTGCGATCAAGCAAGCGGCAGTTAGCAAGGTTAAACGCAAAGCAGTCGATCTCTTTGGAGGCAATCGCGAATCGCGATGGGCGGAGTATGGCGAGAACGCAACACATGGTCAACTATCTGTTGCGTTTTCCGCTAGATTTGTCCGCGAACCAGCGGTCATGCGGTCCGAATGCAACCGTTTTCGGCCCCTTTCCGCCCCGGTCATCAGCCTCGACCACATTGTTTTCCGGGTCTGCCGTCCGCACTTGATACTTCCATACAAACTAATGATAAACAACACCTTGAACGATGTTCGTCGACGCGCAAACGCATTCACAACCGTGCCACTCGGTGGCATGAAGCCAGTCCGCCATCTGCGAGTGTTGCGTTGATGCAACACCTCCCGCCACTTTCCCGCCGCCGCAGTGTCCTTAGCATTGCCGGATCAGACTCAGGCGGAGGAGCCGGCATCCAGGCTGACTTGCGTACGATCTGCGCCCACGGCCTCCACGCGCTGACGGCAGTCACCGCGTTGACCGCTCAAAACACGCGTGGTGTGACGGCCATCCATCCTTGCCCAGTCGACGTGCTCGCCGCGCAGATCCATTCTGCATTCGAAGACTTTGATGTTGCGGCGGTCAAGATTGGGATGCTCGCGAACGTGGATGTCATCGATTGCGTGGCGATGGCCTTGCGAGACCGTCCGGGTATTTCCGTGGTACTGGACCCGGTGATGGTGGCAACGTCAGGAGCCGCCCTGCTGGAACCGGCTGCGATTGCTCGACTGGTCGAGCGGCTGTTTCCACGGGCCAGTGTAATTACACCGAATCTGCCCGAGGCGCTGTTGCTGGGCGCACCGAACGTGGAAAAAGCAGCTGATTTGCCTAGGACAGCCGCTGCATTGCGACAACTGGGTGCGCGCGCCGTGCTGTTGAAGGGCGGACATCTGGAGGGACCCAAAGCCATCGACTGGCTCGACTTCGAGTCGCACACCCGTCGCTTCTCGCACCCGCGTCTTCCAGTCGAAGGCCACGGCACCGGTTGCACCCTGTCGTCGGCAATCGCCTGCGGCCTGGCCATGAATATGTCACTCGATGAAGCCTGCAAGGCCGCCACTGACTATGTGCATGGTGCCTTGCAACACGCCTATCGACCCGGTCAATCGTCTCTCGCCGTGCTGGCCCATGACTGGCGGCAATGGCAGCCTGCGCGCGCCGCTTCCCCGTGATCCGTATCATTCGCAGTTCTAAGCGCATCAGCTGCGCGAGTTCAATCGTTCAATGGAGAATTCCCATGCACCTTTCCCGCTTCGCCTTGCTGGTTTGCTCGCCCGCATTGGCGATTGCAACGGCTATCGGCTCGCAAACGGCACAGGCCGCAGGCGCGGGCTCAAACTCTGCAGAGTCAAGCAAGCCGATGGCTCTCGAGTTTCACCCCCTGCGTTCCAGCGACGCATCGAAGCGGGCGGGTGGCAGCCTGAAGCCCAATATCGACCCGGCAGCACCTTTGGCCGTGAATGCATCCTTGCGCATGCATGTGCACGCGGATGGGGCGGCCAGCTATGACTGCAGCGAGCAGCACGCAGAAGTAGCCCCGGTAGCCGCTTCGGAGAAGCAAAAGTGAGGGCCTTTGTCGCGGCCCTGCTATTTCTTGCCACGCCACTGGCGCAGGCGCAGTGCGCCGGTGCGTTGCCCGTGGGTGCCAGTGTCGTCGCGCCGCAGCCGCTGCCCGGCAATGCGCTGACCACCAGTGTCTGCATTGATGTGCCAGCCAGTACCGAGCGGCTCACGATTCGCCTTGTCGGCGGCAATCCTGCCCAGGACATCGATTTGCTGGTACGTGTCGATTCGCCGTTTTTTGATCCGGCAACCGAGTCGCTATCCAGCCTGACCATCGACGACCTGTTTGAGCGCTCTCACTATTTATCTGCGAGTGCGGCGGGAGACGAAAGCCTGGTGATTACGCGCGCCAGCAAATACCCGTTGCGAGCGGGACGTCTTTATCTGGCTTTGCTGAATTTCAGCGCGCAACCTGCTGGCTTCACCGTCAGTTCGACGGTTGGCGGGGCGAATGAGTTTGCGCCTTTGGATATCACCTTCACCGATACTGGCAGCGCAAGCGACAGCTGCAATATCGCGGGCTGGACTGATCCCGCTGCACGTACGCCGATTCGCGGCAACAACGGCACGACGCTGGGCGAGCAACGGCGCATCGCGATGCTGGAGGCAGGACGCTTGCTCGGCGAGCAACTGCGTCCCACCGCTTCGATTCGCGTGCAGGCGTGCTGGGACACGTTGGAGTTTTCTGACGAAGGCGGCGTATTGGCCCAAGCCGGTCCACGCTTCGTCGTCGTCGACGATCCGGGTCGTGGATTTGTCTCGGCGTATTTGGACGCCAGACACGTCTTGCAATTCACTCCGGCAGCCAGCCATCAGGCCGGCACTTCGGGATGCCGTTTCCGCGGCGGCAGCTGTGCCTCGCCGTCGGCCGATATCGGTGCCACCTTTAATCTGGCCGTCGACGCCAGCAGTACGGCCAGTCGACGCTACGATTACGGCCTGACACCGCCAGCCTCAAATTCCGGGACACCCAGTTTTGTTGCGGTCGCGCTGCACGAGATAAGCCATGGCATGGGCTTCATCGGCCTGGTGGGACTGGGCGGCACAGGCGACGCGCTGGGTACCAAAGAGGTAGTGTTCGGTCAGTCCTACGACGACGCATTTGGCCGCTTCGTCAAGATCATCGACCCATCGCAGACATCGACCGAAGTGAAGAGCTTCTTGCGGGTGAGCGATGCAGAGCGCGCCGCTGCGCTGGCTTCGAGCAGCGGCTTGCGGTTCTCCTCGCCGCTGGCCGACACCTCCTTCGACAATCGTCTACGTGACAACCTGCCGCCGCTGAACACCGTACAGCTGCACGCGCCGCTGACGGTGGCACCGGGTAGCACCTACTCGCATCTTGGTGTGCAGCATTCGCAACAATTGATGCTCGCCACGGCGTCCTCACCGATGATCCGCTCTCTGAGCTTGGCCGGGGCGATGCTGAATGACATCGGCTTTCATACTGCAGCGCGCCCTGTCACGGCCATTCCAATGCCGCCCGATGCGCAGTACTTCGACGTCGCCCGCAATGGTCACGGCATCGATTTCCGGCGTGTGGCGGGCACTACCGATCTTTACTTCCTCGGCTTTTATTCCTATGACGCGGCTGGTAACCCGGAGTGGTACACCTCGCTGGGCCGGATCATCGATGGCGTGTTTGTGCCGCAGCCCAACGCTTCCGGCGATAGCTTGCTACGCTTCAACTACTTGCCAGGGCCGCCGCCGACATCAACGGCTGATGCCTCTGCCGGCTTTGCTGGCGAGGTCAGGATCGATTTCGTGGAAGGCCGCAACTCGCCAATCTGCCAAGCCCAGGCAGCGAGTCGTGCGCTGGAGGGCACGATCGCGCTGATGAATTGGAGCCTTGGTGGCGAGACCCGCCAATGGTGTATGCAGCAACTGGTAAGCCCGACTGGCGTCGCACTGGACGTAAGCAGCGTGTGGTTCAACCCTGTGGATCCGGGCTGGGGCATCACCGTGCAGAGCTTTCCCGGTGTTGGCGGAGATGGAATAGCGATTGGCGTTTATTACCCGGATGCCGCCGGCCGCGGCCGCTGGGGCGTGGTGCAGTCACCCACCTACGACCCCAACCAGACCTACACGGTGCAACAGGTGCAGGGTTACTGCCGCGGCCCAGAGTGCACGGCACCCGCGAACTTGACCTTCACCAACATCGGCACCTTGCGTATCAACCTGCGTCCACCGGCGGAAGGTCCGAGCACACTGACCCTCGACGTGACTTATCCAGGTGCAGGCGGAGGTCGCTTCCAACGTACCAATGCGCCGCTGACACCGGCCAACGTGCCGCGTTATCGCGGCAATTGATGGGTTATAGAAACGGCTGAGTGCGCAGCAGCGTACTGCGCCTCAGCCCAGCACCGTCAGCCCAGCACCGTCAGCGAAGCACCGTCAGCGAAGCACCGTCAGCCAAGCACAGTCAGCCGAGCAAGCGACGCGTGATCGCCGCAGCAAACGACTCGGTGGTGCCAGTACCACCGAGATCAGGCGTCAAACTGTCGCGCTCGCTCATCGTGGCAACAATCGCCCGCCGCAAGCGGCGGGCGTCATCCGGCAGCGCCAAGTGATCGAGCATTTGCGCGGCGCCCAGCAGCAGCGCACACGGGTTGGCAATGCCGCGACCTGCGATGTCAGGTGCCGAGCCGTGAACGGCCTCAAAAATGGCCACTTCAGTGCCGATGTTGGCTCCGGGGGCCAATCCCAAGCCACCGACCAGACCCGCACACAGGTCAGAGAGGATATCGCCAAACAAATTGGTGGTCACGATCACGTCGAATTGCTCGGGCCGCATGACCAATTGCATGCAAGTGTTGTCGACGATCATTTCCTGCGTTTCGATATCGGGGAAATCCGCCGCCACCATCCGTGCGGTACGCAGAAACAGCCCCGACGTCGATTTCAAGATATTGGCTTTGTGGACGACCGTCACTTTGCGACGACCGAGTCGACGCGCCAACTCGAACGCATAGCGGGCGATGCGTTCTGACCCGTGGCGGGTGATTCTCTGCGTCAGTGTGGCGACCTCACCGTCTGCCGACAGTGTCTGGCCCTCGCCGATGTAGGCGCCTTCCGTGTTTTCACGGACCGTGATGATGTCGACACCGGTGTAGCGGGACTTGGTGTTGGGAAAGGTGATTGCGGGACGTACATTCGCATACAGATCAAAGTGTTTGCGAAGCTCGACGTTGATTGAGCTGAACCCTTCGCCGACCGGCGTCATCAGTGGACTCTTTAGCGCCACTCGATGCAGCTTGATGGCAGCCAAGGTGGCCGCAGGCAGCAGTTCCCCGCAAGACGCATACGCAGATGAGCCAGCCTCGACGAAGTCGTAGTTGAGACCGAGCTGCATGCTGTCCAGCACGCCTAGCGTGGCTTGCATGATTTCTGGTCCGATACCGTCGCCGCGAATGACTGCAATGGTCTTTGGCATGGGGCAAAACCTCGCGAGAAGCGAACACAGGGGTGATCGCGCCTGTAAGTGGGGTGACAGTCACTATCGATGCAAATCGCTGTCGAGCGCAGCTGCAGCAGCCATGATGCACGGGCACCGAAAGCCACTAGCTGAACGAGGCAACAGCATCACACCACAGGGCTGCGTTAAAGTGCGGCAATGATGAAGCACCGAACTCCATTCATCCGCTCAGCCTTGGGCGCTTCAGTCTTACTTTTGGCTAGTGGTATTGCCGCAGCCGATATAGCGCGGATTGGCTTGGTGCGTGTGACCGAAGGCGAGCTGCCACAGATCGAGATCCATGGAGATTGGGCCAGCGGCTGTGCGCCCGTGTTGGATGGCGTCAGCGCGGTCGGCAATCAGATCACAGTCAGTGCGAAGACCGACAGCAATCGCTGTAGCGCAGCGCCTGGGCCGTATCAATTGCGCGCAGAACTGCCGACCGGGTCCAAATCGTTCGCTGCCGGAGAGGTCGTACGGCTTCGCTTCGAGCTGCGCGACGACCCCGTATCCGAGCCAAGACTGCTCGCATTTGAGTTGGTCAGCGTGGGCGGAGCCGAAGACGTCGATGCACCGGCCATTGATCCCGAAACCGGCTTCTGGTGGGGCGAGCCCGGTGGTGAGTTCGATCACGCAGGGCCTGGCATCGGTGCGCAGATCGAACGCCAAGGCGGCACTTTGGCGGTCAGCTTTTCTGGCTACGGCGAAACCGGCAAACCGGAATGGATGTTCGGTGCATCAGCATTCTCGGGACGCCGCACCGACATTGCGCTGACCCGACTAGAAGGTGGCCGCGGCCCATTCGGCGGGTATGTGGGGCCCGCCGACGCGGAATCCGTGGGACGTTTGCAGATCGAATGGCTGACTTCCGCGCGCGCAGTATTCTGGTTCAGTCGAGTAGACGCAGAGGGTCGCGGCATCGATCTGCAACCTATTTCGATGGTGCGATTCGACTTTGGTCAGCAGCCTGGCTTGAGTTGGAATGGCCGTTGGCGCTTTGAAAATGTGGGCGACGGCAAGCCCCTTGAGATCGAGTTCGTCGACATGCTGCTGGAAGACGATGAGTTCACCTTGATCAGCAAGGCTGGCGAAACCCTCACGTGCGCATCGGCGCTTGATCGCCCGCAGTCACCGCCGGTCGCTTGCGAACTTGAACACCTGGATGGCCGCACCTGGCGATTCGAAGACATTGGTCTTGCCCGCCTGCAGGGCCGTGACCAGAACGGCCACGCCGTAAGGGCTGTGCAATTCTCGCGCTAACCAGGTTGTCAGCCGTAGCGTAAGCTCGGCGGCCGCGCGCTCGGCCGAGCAACCCTTGTCCGGCGGCCAATACATCCGACTTCAGGCGTGACTGTCGCAGCCGACTTTGGCACTGACTTCGCCCGCTTCGAGCTGATCCAAAAAGTCCACCGCACGGCGCAGATGCGGGATGACAATACTACCGCCGACCACCAGGCCCACGCTGAAGGTCTCAAACAGCTCGTCACGATTGGCACCCGCCCTGCGGCATTCGGCGATGTGGTAGCTGATGCAATCGTCGCAGCGCAGCACCATGGATGCCACCAAGCCGAGCAATTCCTTGGTCTTGGCGTCCAGCGCACCCGGCCGATAGGTTTGCGTGTCGAGGGCAAAAAAGCGGCGGACGACTTAATTGTCTTCCGCCAGGATGCGGTCATGCATGCGTTGGCGGAAATCCGCAAAGGCTTGGACTCGATCAGGGGCGGCGGTTGTGCCAGTCACGAAGCGACTTCCATCAACGGCGCCAGTCCGCCGGCGCGATCCAGCGCGACCATGTCATCAAAGCCGCCCACGTGAGTCTCGCCAATGAAGATTTGCGGCACGCTGGTACGCTTGGCGCGGGCGAGCATTTCGGTGCGCTGCGCGGGATTCGTGTCAATCCTAACTTCTCGATAGGCATAGCCCTTCTTGCTCAGGAAATTCTTGGCGGCTACGCAATAGGGACAAACGGCAGTCGAATAGATCAAGACCTCGGGCATGCGGCGCTCCTTCAACAAATGGGTATCGATAGAAGTCAGTAGTTTACGGCGGGTTAACTCGCTTTCACCTGCATGCGGGGAAGATGCTTGGCTATGAACAGCACAAATCCGTTTCGATTCCGTTTAGGCACGCTGGCGCTTGCTTGCACGCTTTGCCTGCCTGCAGCGGCGCAAGACATCAGCAGTCTGCCTGATATCGGCTCATCGGCTTCCGAGCTGATCAGCCCCGCGCAGGAACAGGCGTACGGCCGTCAACTCGTCGGAGAAATGCGCCGCCTGGATTGGTTACTGGAGGATCCTCTGCTGGAAGGCTGGCTGGATGGCATGGGCCATCGGTTGGCCGCGAGCAGTGAACGACCTGACCAGCGCTACACATTTTTTCTGATTCGCTCGCGTGACATCAATGCGTTTGCCACCTTGGGCGGTTACGTCGGCACCAACGCCGGCTTGGTTCTGACGGCGGAAAGTGAAGACGAAGTAGCCGCTGTGCTGGCCCATGAAATCACCCACGTCACCCAGCGCCATGTAGTACGTGCGGTTGAGCGAGCACAAAAGGACACCATCCCGATCGCGTTGGCGATGCTTGGTGCCGTGATTGCCGCGCAGGCGGCGGGTGGCGACAGCGATGCCACCCAGGCGGCCATTGCCAGCGGCATCGCCCTGATGCAGCAGCGGCAGATTAACCACACTCGAGCCAGCGAGCACGAAGCGGATCGTATTGGCATCCAGATTCTTGGCCGCACTGGCTACGACCCATCGGCAATGGCTGGGTTCTTTGGCCGCATGCAACGCGCCATGCGTTCGCAGGGCGAGGGTCCGCCGGAATTTCTGCGCTCACATCCGGTCACGACCACCCGTATCGCCGAAGCCAAAGAGCGCGCTGCCAAAATGCTGAGCGGCGGCTACGCCTGCGTGATGAATCCCGATGGCTCGACCCAGCAGTGCTCGTGGACCCAAGTCGAGACTGAAGCTGGCTTTTCGGTAGCCAATCAGCCGACTGTGCACCCGGCATTTCCGTTCGATCTGCGGGATGCACTGCAAGCTTCGATCAGCCAGCCGGTGCGAATGTTTGATTGGGCACGCGAGCGCATGCGCGTGCTCTCGGCAGCCAGCCCTGCCGACGCCGTGGCCGAATACCAGCGCATGCAAGCCGGCGGAAGATTGCTGACTGACCCGCAGCGTTACGGACTCGCCCTGGCACTGGCAGATGTTGGCCGCGCCAACGAAGCCCTGATTGCGCTGAGTGACCTTTCCGAGCGCCATCCCCGGTTATTCTGGCTCGATCTGGCCAGTGCCGAATCCCAACATCGCGGCTCCAACTGGGAGGCAGCGACTGCCCTGTATCAGAGTCTGCTCGAACGCCATCCGCTCAATCGAGCCGTTGCCTTGAGTTATGCACAAGCCTTGGCCGAGCGCGGCGACACGGCTTCTGGACGCTTGGCGCAAGAGGTGCTGCGTCCACTGCTCGCGGAAGGTGCCTACGACGCCGTCTTGCAAAACACGTTTGCGCGGGCCAGCGAGACCGCCGGTGATATCGCTCGTGCAGGCGAGGCGTACGCGGAAGATGCCTTTCTTTCGGGACGCGCCGAAGACGCGCTCAATCAGTTGGTGCGCTTGAAGGAGCGCGATGATCTGGATTACGTGCAGCGCTCACGCATTGACGCCCGCATCGCCGCGATTACACCTATCGTGCTGGAACTGCGTGCGGAAGGTATTCGCGCCGGCGGCGAGTTGCGGCGGCAAGCGGCTCCCATCAGGAACGCGTGGCGAGCCGGCCCAATCTGACGCCGCACACGCGGCGCAACGCGAAAAAGTAATCGAAATGACTCAAACACTTTGGTTGACGTCATGTTTCAGTCATAAAACTGTTATGTACTTGCAGGCATCGTCCTTCCTGAACGGTCCCTGGTGAACAAGCGCATTCTGATCATTGATGACGAGCCGGCTATTCGCGACATGGTCGCCTTTGCCTTGCGCAAGGCTGAATACGAACCCATTCAAGCCGGCGACGCCCGCGAAGCGCAATCGGCGATCGCTGATCGTGTCCCCGACTTGATCTTGCTCGACTGGATGTTGCCCGGCGTGAGCGGCATCGAACTCGCCCGCCGGTTTCGGCGTGAAGGCCTGACCCGCGAAGTCCCGATCATCATGTTGACCGCACGCGGCGAGGAAAATGACCGCGTCAACGGCTTGGATGCAGGCGTTGATGATTACGTCGTCAAGCCGTTCTCTTCTCGCGAACTGCTGGCCCGCATCAAGGCAGTAATGCGACGATCCCGCGGCGATGAAGAAGATGGCAGCGTGGCGGTCGGCGGCCTGCGTATCGACGGTGCGGCGCACCGCGTGTTTGCGGGTGACGCCGCAGTGACGATTGGTCCCACTGAGTACCGTCTGCTGCACTTTTTCATGACCCACGCCGAGCGCGTCTACTCGCGTACGCAACTGCTCGATCACGTGTGGGGCGGCAATGTGTACGTGGAAGAGCGCACGGTCGACGTGCACATCCGCCGCTTGCGAAAGACCCTTGAGCCGCATCTGCTCGATGGCCTGATTCAGACAGTGCGCGGAGCAGGCTACCGCTTCTCAACCAGTCTGTAAGCGCTTCGCTTTTCCCGCAGTTTCACCCTCAACTCGACCAACTCCGCGAGCGTCCTTGGCGGTAGGGACGTTAGCATTCGCGTATGAGCTTGATTCCCGCACGTCCTTGGCAGCATTCATTGTCGCGTTTGGCGGGCTGGTTGCTGCTGTGCGGGGTAGTCGGCGCGCTTGCCGGCGGCTTCTGGATCGGCTTGTGCTTCGGCTTGGCAATGGCGCTGGCTTGGCACTATTGGCAGCTTGCGCGGCTACTCACACAATTAAGTGGCCGTCGCCGCTTGCAACCACCGCAAGGCTGGGGCGTGTTCTCCGAAGTGTCGCAACGTCTATTCCAGCGCCAGCGCGAAGCACGGCAGCGCAAACGACGCCTGCATGGACTATTGCGCACCTTTCGAACCGCCGCCGCCGCACTTCCTGACGCGATACTGGTGGTCAGCGAGGGCGACCTCGTCATCGAGTGGTTCAACGAAGCGGCGGTGCGTTTGCTCGGGCTGCGTCCGCAGGTCGACATCGGCAAGCGTTTCACCCACCTAGTGCGCGCGCCGCGGGTCAGCGACTGGCTTGCGAGTGGTGCGACAGAACCCTTGCTTGATCTGCCCTCGCCCACCGATGGCAACCGTCGGTTGTCGCTGCGTCTGATCGATTACACCGCCCAGCAAAGACTGCTAGTGGTGCGCGACATAAGCATGCTGATGCATCTGGAACAGGTTCGACGTGACTTCGTCGCCAACGTCTCCCACGAACTGCGAACGCCGCTCACGGTCGTCCACGGCTATCTCGACATGCTCGAGCCCGATGAGCATCCCGAGTGGGCCGCTGCACTTCGTGAGATGCGCACGCAATCACAACGGATGACGCAGATCGTCGAAGACCTGCTCACTCTGTCCCGACTGGAAGCCCAAGAGCGTGCGATTGATGATCTGGTCGACATGCGCAGCCAACTGGCCAGCCTTCGTCGAGAGGCAGAGGCACTCAGTGGCGGTCGCCACCGTATTTCTGTCACTGACGTCTGTTCGCAGGATTTGCTGGGCTCGAACAAGGAATTGCACAGCGCGTTCTCAAATCTCGTGAGTAATGCTGTGCGCTATACGCCAGCAAGCGGGCGGATCGAGATTCGTTATTCCAAGGATGCTGATGGCAGCTTGCGGCTGGCGGTCATCGATAGTGGTCAAGGCATTCCCGCACAGCACCTGCCACGCATCACCGAGCGCTTTTACCGGGTCTCCAACAGTCGGTCGCGCGACAGCGGCGGCACTGGCCTTGGCTTGTCGATCGTCAAGCACGTATTGAATCTGCATCAGGGGCGACTGGATATTCGCAGTGAGGTGGGTGTCGGCAGCGAGTTCGCATGCGTTTTCCCGACCTTTCGTGGCGTTCCGCGCGACAGCGAGAGCAGCGAAGCGGCATGATGCAGCGCGGCTCGCCGCCGCGATCAAGGGCAGTCAATTCCGAAGCGCCCTGGCAATCCTGATCCGCCATCCAGAACCCGAATATGTCAAAACAAGCACTCTCGAACGCTGCCCGCGACCTCCGCGATCCCAGCCTGTACATCAATCGCGAGCTGTCGCAGCTCGAATTCAATAACAGGGTCTTGGCGCAAGCGATGGATGCGTCGCAACCGCTGCTTGAGCGGCTGCGCTTCTTGTGCATCTCGTGCACCAATCTGGACGAATTCTTTGAGATTCGCGTCGCCACCGTGCGAACCGCGCTGGAGTTTGGCGGCCCTTTGCCGCCTGATGGTGTCTCGCCCGCGCTCGCGCTAAAGGCCATACATGAGCACGCCAGCGCGCTGGTCGAGGCTCAGTATCGATTCTGGAACGAATCGCTGCGGCCCGAATTGGCCAGCGCCGGCATCCGCATCCTGCCGCGCGAAACCTGGAACACGAAGCAGAAGCGCTGGCTGCACCGCTACTTCGTCGATGAAATACTGCCGGTGTTATCACCACTGGGACTGGATCCGGCGCATCCGTTTCCGCGCATTCTCAACAAGAGCTTGAACGTGGTGGTGGTGTTGGAAGGCAAGGACGCGTTCGGTCGCTCCGGTGGCATGGCTATCGTGCGCGCGCCGCGCTCGCTGCCACGCATCATCCAACTGCCGCAAGACGTTTCCGGCGGACCGCATGACTTCGTATTGCTGTCAGCCGTGCTGGGCGCGTTTGTCGACGAGATGTTCCCGGGCATGCGGGTGAAAGGTGCTTACCAGTTCCGAGTGACACGCAACTCCGAGCTGTTTGTAGACGAAGAGGAAGTCGAGAACCTCGCCCGCGCGCTGAAAGATGAGTTGGTGGGACGCGGGTTTCGGCGCGCGGTGCGACTGGAGATTGCCGAGAACACGCCCAACACGATCATGCGCACCTTGCTGCAGAACTTTGATCTGCCCGAGAACGCGGTGTATCGCATCAACGGACCGGTCAATCTCAATCGTGTCACTGCGGTGTACGAGATGGTGAATCGGCCGGAACTGAAGTTCCCCGCGTTCACCCCGCGGATGCCACTGTCGTTCGTGGAAGCACCGTTTGCCCAGCTCAAAAAACGCGACGTGTTGCTGCATCACCCCTTCGACAGCTTTCAAGCGGTGGTCGAATGGGTGCGCACGGCCGCGCACGATCCCGACGTGTTGGCGATCAAGCAAACCCTGTATCGCGCCGGCAAAGATTCGCAGTTGGTCGAGCATCTGATTACCGCGGCGCGCAACGGCAAGGATGTGACCGTGGTGGTTGAGCTGCGCGCGCGTTTCGACGAGGAAGCCAACATTCGCCTTGCGGATCGCTTGCAGGAAGCGGGCGTGCAGGTGGTGTATGGCGTCGTCGGCTACAAGACCCACGCCAAGATGTTGTTGATCGTCCGCCGCGAAGGCAAGAAACTGAATCGCTATGTGCACATGGGCACCGGCAATTACCACAGCGGCACGGCCAAGGCATACACCGACATTGGCCTGATCAGCGCCAATGCCGAACTCGGCCATGACGTACACATGATGTTCCAGCAGCTCTCAGGTCTTTCCACCGCCGCCAAGCTCAAACATGTTCTGCAAGCGCCTTTCACCCTGCACTCGGGCTTGCTCAAGCTGATCGGGCGCGAAGCAAGCAACGCCCGCGCCGGCAAGCCGGCCAGCATTCAAGCCAAGATGAATGCGCTGAATGAGCCCAGTGTGATCCGGGCGCTTTACGACGCCTCACGCGCTGGCGTGCAGATCGATCTGATCGTGCGCGGTGCCTGTTGTCTGCGGCCGGGCGTGGCGGGAGTCTCCGAAAACATCCGCGTGCGCTCGGTGATCAGCCGGTTTCTGGAACACAGCCGGGTCTACTGGTTTCACAACGCGGGCACGCCAGAGTTGTTCTGCTCCAGCGCCGACTGGATGGAGCGCAATCTGTTGCGACGTGTTGAAAGCTGCTTTCCGATTCTCGATGCCGACCTCGCCGCGCGCGTTTACAACGAGGAGATCGCCAACTATCTCTCCGACAATACCAGCGCGTGGGTGCTCAATTCAGATGCCAGCTACACGCGCCTGGTTCCGGTCGATGATCAGATGCCGCACTCGGCACAGAAAGCGCTGATGACTCAACTGTGCCGCACGTGAGTCCCAACCGGATCAGTGAGGAACTCGAAGACGGCGACCTGCTCGCCGCCATCGATATCGGCTCCAACAGTTTCCACATGGTGGTGGCGCGCTACGTTCTCGGCCAATTGCGCATCGTGGATCGTTTGCGTGAAATGGTGCGCATGGCGGCGGGACTTGATGGCCAAGGTGGACTCGATCAGGCCGCCGCCACGCGCGCTATTGATTGCTTGGCGCGCTTTGGACAACGTCTGCGCAGCGTGCCGCCGCATCGCGTCCGCGCAATCGCCACCAACACGGTGCGCGCGCTGCGCAATCCGCGCACGTTTCTGTTGCCGGCGGAAACCGCGCTGGGACACGGCATCGAAGTGGTCGCGGGCCGTGAAGAGGCACGCCTGATTTACCTCGGCGTGGCGCAGGGCCAGCCGCCGAAGGATGCACGTCGATTGGTCGTCGACATCGGCGGCGGTTCAACCGAATTCATCATCGGCGAAGGCTTTGAGCCGCTTGAACGCGAAAGCCTGCAGATGGGCTGTGTCGCCAGCACGCGGCGCTTCTTTGCGAGCGGAAAATTGGGCCGTAAACGCTGGCGCGAGGGCTTGACCGAAGTCTCGGCGGAATTCCAACAATTTGGCCTCACCTACCGCGCGCGCGGCTGGGCGGAAGTGATCGGCTCGTCGGGCACGATCAAGGCGATTGGTGAAATCCATCGCGCCATGAAGCTCAGTCGTGGGGCGATCACCCGCGATGGCATCCAGAGTATTCGCGACGCCATGCTGGCGTTTGAGGACATCGAACACATTCGCTTGCCCGGTTTGTCGGAAGAGCGTCGACCGGTAATCGCCGGCGGCTTGCTGGTGCTCGAAGCCGCGTTCAACGAGCTTGGCATCGAGTCGATGGACGTCTCCGAGACCGCGATGCGTGAGGGCATTCTTTACGACATGCTTGGTCGTGCCCAACACCGCGACCCGCGACAAGCCTCGGTGGCGGCGTTGGCGCTGCGCTATGGCGTTGATGCCGAGCAAGCCGGACGCGTGGAACAGACGGCTTTGGCACTGTTTGAACAGGTGTGTGATGCCTGGGACTTGGACGACCAGCATCAGTTATTGTTGAGGTGGGCAGCACAAATCCACGAGATTGGGCTCAGCATCGCGCACAGCCAGTACCATCTGCATGGTGCCTACGTGGTCGCCAATTCCGATAGCGCCGGCTTCTCTACGCAAGAACAACACACCTTGGCCGCGCTGATCAGAAACCAGCGCCGCTCACTGTTGATGGGATCGATCAACGACCTGCCCGAACGCCTCGTCGAACCCACCCTGCGCTGCGTCCTGCTGCTGCGTCTAGCCGTGCTGCTGCATCGTTCGCACGCGGCGCAACCCTTGCCCGAGCTGCAACTGCTGGTGGGCGCGCGCCAGCTCAAGCTGAAGCTGTCGGCCGGCTGGCTGGACGGCCATCCGCTGACCCGCAGCGATCTGGATGCAGAGCGTGAGCACCTCGCGGATATCGGGCATGTGCTGAGCGTGCAGGCGAGTTGATCGGATGCAACCTAGCCTGATCGGCAAGTTACTTGGTTTGATGCGCCGGGCTATCCTTCGACCATGACCCGCGCAGGCGCACCATCGTGGCGTGCTCTCAGGCCCACGCTTCAGCGTGTGGGCGTTCTGCTGACGCTGGGTTTGGCCGCCTTGATACCAATTCAGGCGACCATGCAGCTGAGCTGGCGGGCGCTCAATCCGGCCCATGTGCACGTGGCAACAGCCTCAGAACATGCCCATGCAGCCATCGCGAAACAGCCGCCGCCGAGATCTCAGCACCGCGCCCAGCGCCGGCTGCCGCTGCCGCATCTGCAGCGGCTCGAACAGGCAGGCGCGCATACACATGACCACCCGCATCACCTGCAAGTATCCGGGCACACTCACCGCAGTGCGCAAGGTGGCAGCGCCAGCCAGCATGTGGGTCAGCATCCGCATGCGCTGAACGACGCCAGCGTGATCTTTGTCGCTGAGCCGCTGGACACCTCGGAACCCGCCACACAATTGTCCAGGGCGGCTCCTGATCAGCCATGGAATTTGCCGCCAGTGGCTTGGCTGGTAGCGGTACTGCGCGCCGACGTTGAGCCGCGCTCCGCTTCGCGACGCACGCCATCCATCGCGGAACAGCCACCCCAGCGTCCGCCGCGTACTTTCGGCTAAACGCTCGCGCAGACCAGAACCTGCGGCGATTGGCGACAGCCAGCGTCCGCCGTTCGCCATGCGCAACTAGCCATTGATTGTTGCTTGCGCCTTCGGGCGCTCTTTCCGCTTACCCGCAAGTGCGGCGCATGCGTGCGTCGCCGTGGAGATAAACATGCAGCACACTCACTCACACCCCATCGCGAGTTTCAGTCGTCTGGCAGACGCTGATTCTTTCGCCAAGACGCTTCGACGCAAGCGGCTGGCACTCGCCCTGGTTGCAGCCAGCTTCGCGCTGCCCGCCTCGGCTGAGGTCGCCACGCCAAACCAAGCCAAGTCGAGCGACCGCGCCACCGATGCGGCCGCCAAACTCGACCGCATCGACGTGCTCGGCCGGCGTCTGAATCTTGTTGGCGAAGCCATCTCAGCCTCTGAAGGGTTGCTCGGCCAAGGCGATATCGCGGATCGTCCCCTGCTCAGGGTGGGCGACCTGTTGGAATTTGTGCCGGGGCTGATCGCCACCCAGCACTCGGGCAGCGGCAAGGCCAATCAGTATTTCCTGCGCGGCTTCAATCTCGATCACGGCACCGACTTCGCCACCAGCGTCGACGGCATGCCAATCAATATGCGCACCCACGGTCACGGACAGGGCTACACCGACCTCAATTTCCTGATCCCGGAAACCGTGCAAACGCTGACCTATCGCAAGGGCACCTACTACGCGGATGTCGGCGACTTCTCCTCCGCGGGCGCGGCCCAGTTCGCCTTGGCTGATCGCGCTGACACCGGCACGCTGAATCTCACTGCCGGCCAAGACCGCTACGGCCGCGTTGCCTTGGTCAATGCTGCCAATCGCGGACCATTGGACGTGCTGTACGCGGCCGAGGCGCAGGTCGACGATGGCCCGTGGCAGGACATCGAAGAGGACGTGCGCAAGCTCAACCTGTTGCTGCGGATAAGTGGTGATCTCGGCGGCGGTCGAGCGCATGTGACGCTCATGGCCTACGACAACGAATGGAACTCGGCCGATCAGATTCCACAACGTGCGGTCGACCAAGGTTTGATCTCGGAGTTTGGCTCGTTGGACCTGAGTGTGGGCGGCGACTCATCGCGCTTTAGCCTGTCCGGCGGCTGGGCCGGCGCGGCATTCGGCGGTGAATTCGAGGCCAACGTCTATGCCATCGACTACGCTCTCAACCTGTGGTCAAACTTCACCTACCTGCTGGATGACCCGGACAACGGCGACCAGTTTCAGCAAGTCGACGACCGCCAAATCTACGGTTTTAACAGTTCCCAGCAATGGCAACAGGGGCGCAGTCGTTGGCGGTTAGGTAGTGAAGGGCGATTCGATGATATCGGTCGCGTCGCCTTGCTGCGAACCAACAATCGGCAACTGGTCAGCAGCGTCCGCGATGACCGTGTCGAAGAAGGCAGTCTCGGCGTGTTTGTTGCCAATGAGTTCGAATTCAACGACACGCTGCGCAGCTATCTCGGTCTTCGCCATGATCGCTACGCCTTCGATGTCGATAGCAACCTGGCAATCAACAGTGGTGAAGCCGACGATTCCATCACCTCCTACAAGGCCAGCTTGGCGTGGCAGCCGAGTGAACCGCTGGAGCTGTATGCCAGCTACGGCACCGGTTTTCACTCCAACGATGCTCGCGGCACCACCATTCGGGTTGATCCCGTCAGCGGTGATCCGGCCCAACAGGTGGACCCGTTAGTCAGCTCACGCGGCGCAGAAATTGGCAGCCGCTTTTTCTTCAATCAGCAGTTCCAGGCCACGCTGGCGGTGTGGACTTTGCGGCTGGATTCCGAACTGCTGTTTGTTGGCGATGCAGGCGCCACCGAGCCCAGCCGACCCAGCCAGCGCGACGGCATTGAGCTCGGCATGTACTGGTATCCCGATCAACGCTACAGCGTGAACCTGGAAGCCTCATACACTGACGCCGCATTTACTGACGCCGATTTGGCCGGGCGCGAGATTCCGGGCTCCATTCCGTTGGTGGTGGGAACGGGGCTGACTGCGCACTACGACCGCGGATGGATTGCCAGCGCCCAGCTCAAGCACTTCGGAAGTTATCCTTTGATCGAGGACAACAGCGTGGGCTCCGACGGCTCCACCGTAGTCAACCTGCGCCTGGGCCGCGAGTGGAATCAATGGAAGGCCTATCTCGATGTGCTCAACCTGTTCGACAGCGATGACCACGACATCGACTACTTCTACGCTTCTCGCCTGCCCGGCGAACCGGCTGAGGGTATCGAAGACATCCACTATCACGTGGTGCCTACGCGCTCGCTGCGGGCGACGCTGAGCTATTTGTTCTAGTCCAAGCCAAACCCTGCCCGCCTCCGCCAAGGCGGGCAGCAACCAAGCCGGGGGGAGTCCGCCAATTCATCACACTCGCCGCTTTAACAACCTCAAACGCGGCGGACTTCCCAATTACGGGCTATTAACCGCAGCGGGCAAACCCATCAGCAAAGATCGAGCTCGGCGCTGGCCCCGGCACCAGGCTTGGAGCGAGGATAGCCGCGTCATTCGCATCGCCGCTGGCGCGCACCCGCACTATGCCTTTTTGCGGAGGGCCGTCAGCGATCACGCTCCAACGCAGCATCGAGCCCCAGGCCAAGCTCTCGCTGGCCGGGGCAGTCAGGCGCAGATTGCCGTCGGCGCAATCGGTCGCCCACGGCGCGGAAACATCACCGGCGTGGTTGTCGGTCACACTGCCGACGCGGGTGCTGCCGATGGGAACTGCGACTTCAACCACGCCCGGATTACCGAGCACACGCAGGTTGGGTTCGGCACCGGTGATCTGCGGACGACTGACTGAATGATTCAGCAGGGCGTACTCGTAACGGGCACGACCCGCAGCCAGCGGCACCACGCGAACCGCAAGCTGCAGCTCGCCGGCACCCGTCTGCACGCGCTGGAACAGGCTCCGGCCTTCGCCGGAAAACGGCAGCCCGGCCCATTGATCCAGCAGTGCGCCCTGGGTATAGCCCCCGGTCAGCGTCGTCAACCAGACGCTGTTGACGTAACGTGGCAGAAACTCGCGCCAGCCCATGGTGTTCAGCGCATTGCTGTCGTCGCGTACCACGTACCACGCATCAACAAACCAGCGCGAAGTGGGATGTCGGGTGGTGTCGATGTCCGCCTCCGCCAGCAGCAGGCGGTGACTGATCGAACTATCGGTAAAGGTCTGGCTGCCTATGCAATCAGGATCAAACAATGAGCCGCAGCGGCCCCAGCGACCGTCGGCGGCGATGACCTCGCTGCGCGGCGCGAGGCCATTGCTGAAGTCATTGCTGCCGATGTCGTAGCGATCCGAGCATTGCGGCCCAAGAATCTGATGGTTGTTGGGATTACAGGTACAACCCAGATTCTCGGTGGCAAACGCGTGCTTCAAGCCGGAACGACCAATCTGGGTCAAACGTCCATCGGCGTCCAAGCGGTAGGCATTCCAGACCAGCATCGGATGCTGATCGGGCTGCGGATAGGGGTGGCTCAGTTCCAGCTGCGAGCCGGTGATGAGGGTCAGGAACTTGCCGATCCACGGCACATCCGCCGTACCGACGTTGCGCAGGTTGGTCGCTGGGGTGAGCTTGACTCTGGGCACCGTACTGCCGCTCGCGCCGCCGTTGCACGTGCCAATCACGCATTGCGCCTGCAACTGATAGAGATCAACCAAGGCGACGTCCACAGTGAACCCCGGCGTGCCCGGCCAATTGAGCGGGCAGGCGGGACCGCCTTTCGCGATGGGCTCAGAGCGCAGCGACAGCCCCATGCGACCGACACTTTCACCCGCCAACAGAGGCCGATCCAGCCACTTGGCGAATGCCTTCGAGGCTTGCAGATCGATCAGCACCATCGTTTGCAAGCGCGCCGACGAAGACGACAGCGGGAAGCCCGCGCGTGCGCTGAACCAGGTGTTGCCAGCGACATCGGTCAACGCCCACTCGCCGGCCCCGGTGGATGCTTGCAGCACCAGCTCGGTGAGTTTCAGCAAGGCTCCGTCAGCGCGTTTGAAGGTCAAGCCCGCTGCAAATTGGGCGCGGCCGTGTTGGGCTCGAGGTGGGCCTGCACCCGCTGCATGCAACTTCAGATCGCCCGTCAGAGATGCCGCTGGCCAGCGCAAATAGCTGTCTTGGGCATCGACAGCGTCCGGAGCATCGATCAACTCGGCACCGTAATCGGCCAACAACGCGACGTTGAGTTGCAGCTCGACGCTGCCGACCGCCGCATTGGATTCATTGGCCGAGGGCGCAGCCGCCAACGTGGTGACCATCCAAGACGACCCAATCAAACCCAGTAACAGCAGCCACTTGCTAAAGCGACAAGTCGATTCTGACCCGTAACCGCGCGCAGAGGATTTATCCATCGTCCGAGTTTGCCACGCCAGCAGGCGGGTGCGCGGATCCAGCCGTCGCCGTTCGTCGGTTGCGTCGGCCTGTCATCGCGCGGTCACCGCCCGGTCATAGGCGCTAAACGCCGCGTGTGCAGACTCCGTAAAACTTGGGATGCCGAATGCACGCAGCGATCGTCACCGAAACCTGGCCGCCGGAAGTCAACGGCGTCGCCCTCACTGTGCAAAGCCTGGTGCTGGGGCTGCGCGAACTGGGCCATCGGGCCAGCTTGATTCGCCCCAACCAGCCCACGCATCCGCTGCTACCGGGTGACGAATCCATGCTAGTCCCGAGCGCCGCGCTGCCGCGCTATCCGGGATTGCGTATCGGATTTCCGGCGGGTCGTCGTCTGCTCAAGCGTTGGCAGGCGGATCGTCCAGACGCGATCTATGTCGCCACCGAAGGGCCGCTGGGATGGTCGGCTGTACGCGCCGCCAAACGACTGGGCATCCCAGCAGCGACAGGCTTCCATACGCGCTTTGACGAGTACATGGCGCGCTACGGCGTTGCCGTGCTGACGCCGATCGCGTTTGCGTGGATGCGTCGGTTTCACAACGCCGCCGCCGCCACCCTAGTGCCAACGGTTGAACTGGCCGAGTTCCTGCAAGCGCGGGGTTTTCAGCGCGTGCAACGCCTGGGTCGAGCGGTCGACACCCGCCTGTTTGATCCCGTCCACCGCAGCGACGCGCTGCGCTCGGCTTGGGGTGCTGCCAAGGACGACCTGGTCGTCATCCACGTCGGCCGCATGGCGCCAGAAAAAAATCTGGATTTGGCCGTGCGCGCTTACCGCGAGATTCAAAAGAAGCGTGCGAACACACGCTTCGTCATTGTGGGTGATGGCCCGACCAAAGACGCTCTCGCAACTGCCAATACCGACATCATTTTCACTGGCGTCAAGCGCGGCAATGAATTGGCCGAACACTTCGCCAGCGGTGATCTGTTTCTGTTTCCAAGTCTGTCAGAGACCTTTGGCAACGTCACCCTGGAAGCGATGGCAAGTGGCGTTGCGACAGTGGCGTATGACTACGGCGCGGCGCGCGAGCACCTGCGCAATGGCCTGAGCGGCCGTGCCATCGTCCGCGATGACGAAGCCGGTTACATCGATGCCGCCATTGCGATGGCAATGGACGACAGCGTGCGCCAACGCATGGCCACCGCAGCGCGCGAAGCGATGTTGCCGCTGCACCCACGGCAGGTTAGCGAACACTTTGCCGAACTGCTCACCAATCTCAGCCACAAGGATCGCGCCGCATGAATGCCCGCACCTTTTACCAGCGCGACGCAGCCATTTGCCTTGCGTGCAATCGTTGGGGTCGACGCGAGCGCGTACGCCCGATATTTGCCACCGTGAGCCGGCTTGGCGACGGCGCGATCTGGTACTGGCTGATGACGATGGTGGTACTTGCCGATGGCTGGGACGGACTCGCGGCATCGACGCACATGGCGGCCACCGGGCTTGCTGCGCTTACGCTTTACACATGGCTGAAGCGCTACACGCGGCGGCCCCGGCCGTTTGCCGAAGACCGCCGCATCCACGCATTGGCAAAGCCGCTGGACCAATACAGCTTCCCCTCCGGCCACACCTTGCACGCCGTGGCGTTCACCAGCGTGGCAGTCGCCTACTACCCGATCCTTGCCTGGCTGCTGGTCCCGTTCACCCTGGCCGTGGCGGCATCGCGGGTGGTGCTGGGCCTGCACTATCCCAGCGATGTAGTGGCGGCATCGGTGATCGGTGGAGTGTTGGCGGAGTTGTCGTTGCGAGTGGTGTTTTAGGAGTCACAAAGTTAGGGGCTGGGGGCTGGGTGCTGGGCGCGCTGAGGGCTGGGGGCTGAGGAACGGCAGCGTGTTCGTCTGCAGTGGCGGAGCAAGTTACGCTCTGCGAAGGCGGGTTGATAAGGCTGCAGATGACTCGCTTACCACCAGCAGTGGCAACATGCACGTCCGTCCTCGCTGAAGTCACCCACTACTTATGCGCTCATGGTTGCTGTCTTTCGCTGCACTGATGCCAGCGCTGGCGCTTTCGTCGCCCGCGCCGACAGTTCAACGGCTCGAGTTCGCCGTGGGTGAGAAGGCCGCACAGCCTTCGGTGGCGGTGGATGCTCGCGAAGGTTTCGTGGTGACGTGGCAAGAGCGCGCGGGGACCGGGAGTGCACTGCGATTCGCGGTCATCGACCCTGCTGGCAAGGAGATTCGCCGTGGCACGGCGGCATCCGGCAACGATTGGTTCATCAACGGTGCGGACTTCCCGAATCTGGTGGTGTTGGACAATGGCGACTGGGTGACTTTCTGGCTTCAGAAAACAGCGCCCGACACTTACGCGTATGAAGTTCGTTCAATTCGTTCGCGTGATGCTGGCAAGCATTGGGACCCGCCGGTGCTGCTCCATCGTGACGGCACCGACACCGAACATGGCTTCGTCTCGCTGACCGCAGCGGGTGCAGACCGCGTGCGCGCGATCTGGTTGGACGGACGCCGCATGGCAGGCGCGCCTGCCGCTGCGGATCATGATCATGGCGCGCCCGAACACATGACCCTACGAACCGCGCTTCTGGGTCGCGATGGCAAGCATGCGGATGAGCACGAACTGGACGACCTGACCTGCGCCTGTTGCCAAACGGATGGCGTGCGCGGCGAGCAGCGTTCGGCATTCCTGTATCGCGACCGCACCGCCACAGAAACCCGCGATATCGCGCTAATGACCGTCGACGATGGGCAATGGTCGGAATCGAAGCCATTGCATGTCGATGGCTGGACCATTGCAGGTTGCCCCGTGAACGGTCCTGCCGTTGCGACACGTGGCAATCAGTTCGCAGCCGTTTGGCCGAGCATGGCGACGGGTGAGATGCGGATTGCACTCAAAATTGGGGATGGTCTCGCCTTCGGCGAGCCACACACACTGGCCGAAGGCGCTGGCGAACTGGGTCGCGTCGATATCGCTCATTGGCAGGACGGGCGCTGGTTGGCCACTCGTGTTGTCACCGCAGACAACCGGCCAACATTGAACATCAGCCTGATTGACGATGCCGGAGCTATCCATTGGAAGCACGATCTCGCTGGCTCAGTGGGTGGTTTCCCAAGACTTGCAAGCACGGGTGAAGTCGCTTTGGTGGTGTGGGCTGAAGCAGGCGATGCGCCTTCCAGCTCACGCATTGGCATCGCCCGTTTGTCACCGGCCGCGCCCCCGCCAGCAGCATCGACCGACTAAGCCCGCTCGCTGCGCGATTGTGGGAGTGGCGGAAGCCGCGATTGGTGCGACTCAAGGCAATATCCAATCGCGGCTTCCGCCGCTCCCACAGACACACAGCGGCAGACCCCTCCTCCACCCACTCGCTTTGCAGACACGTGACGAGCGCGGACAATGGCGCCTCCTCGCCAGACCGACTGCTTTTCGATGACCCAGGTTAGTAATCCTGCCGTTACTGCACTTGACGCCAAGGTCCCGCTACCGAAGCAGATTCCTTACATCATCGGCAATGAGGTCTGTGAGCGTTTCAGTTTTTACGGGATGCGCAACATCCTGACGCCGTTCCTGATCTCCACCCTGCTGCTGTACGCGCCGGGCGCCGATCGCGCCGGCATGGCCAAGGATGTGTTCCACACCTTCGTCATCGGCGTGTACTTTTTCCCATTGCTTGGCGGCTGGTTGTCCGACCGCTATTTCGGCAAATACAACACCGTGATGTGGTTTTCGCTGGTGTATTGCATTGGCCACGCGTGCCTTGCGATTTTCGAGGACAACCGCCACGGTTTCTATACCGGCTTGTTTTTGATCGCGTTGGGATCAGGCGGCATCAAACCACTGGTGGTTTCGTTTGTCGGTGACCAGTTTGATCAAACCAACAAACATCGCGCCAAAGTGGTGTTTGACGCCTTCTATTGGATGATCAATTTTGGTTCGTTCTTCGCCTCGCTGCTGATGCCGATTTTCCTGCGCGATCTGGGCCCTGGAATCGCCTTCGGCATTCCTGGCGTGCTGATGTTGATCGCCACCTTGGTGTTCTGGATGGGCCGCAAGCAATACGTCAACGTGCCGCCTCAAGCGGCGGATCCAGACGCATTTTTGCAGGTGCTGAAGACGGCCTTGGGCGCGCGCGGCGTGGGTGCAGTCGGTAGCGGCTCATGGGTCGCATGGACGGGCATTGGCGGCGCGGCTCTGCTGTTGCTGCTGTGGGCAATCTCGCCGGTCTGGTGGCCCGAATCTTTCGGCTTTGTGATCACCGCCTGCCTGTCGTTGGGGCTATTGATTGGCATGGTCGGCTGGGGCGGTTCGCTGCAACTCGAACGCGCGCGTGGCGTGCATCCGGATGTCGCAGTCGAAGGTGTGCGCGCGGTGCTGCGCGTGCTGATCGTGTTCGCACTGGTGACACCGTTCTGGTCGCTGTTCGATCAGAAAGCATCGACATGGATCATCCAGGGCAATGCCATGGTGATGCCAACCTTTGCCAGCCTGCCCGATGGCATGGCCGCCTGGATGCGCAACTGGTTTGCCTCGCCGGCACAAATGCAGGCCTTGAACCCACTGTTCGTGATGATATTGATTCCGTTCAACAACATGGTGCTGTATCCGTTGCTGCGAACGTGGGGCTTCAATCCGACCGCGCTCAAGCGCATGGGTTGGGGTATTGCCTTCTCGGGCATCGCTTGGGTCGTCGCTGGCCTCATCCAATTGCAGATCGACGCCGGCGCGCAGCTCTCCATCGGCTGGCAGACGTGGCCCTACATCCTGCTGACCTTTGGCGAAGTGCTGGTGTCGGCGACCGCGCTTGAGTTCGCATACAGCCAGGCGCCGCACGCGATGAAAGGCGTCATCATGGCGTTCTGGTATCTGACCAGCACTTTCGGCAGTTTGTGGGTGTTGCTGACCAATGCCGGCGTGCGCAATCCGGCGGTGATTCAGAAGATCGCCGAAAGCGGCGTCAGCGAACCCGCCTTTCTGATGTTTTTCTTCGCCGGTTTCGCGTTCCTCGCCGCGGCGGCGTTCGCCGCTTACGCCAAGCACTACCCGCTCATGGATTACTACCGCCAACAATGACTTATCGAAACGGAGCACGCGCGTGCTGACCACCAGCAATGGCGAGCCAGCACTGGGGGAGCGTCTGAAATTGCTGATGGCCAGCTTGCCGGAAGGCGACACAACGGTGGGCAATGTGGTCGACACGCTGGGCATGCATGGCCTGCTGTTGCTGACCATCATGCTCACCTTGGTGTTTCTGATTCCGGTGTCCATTCCGGGTGTCAGCACGGTGTTTGGCGCGGTGATTCTTTTGATCGCATTGGCTCGGCTGACCGGCCGCCCATTGTGGCTACCAAGCTTCGTCAGCAAGCGGCCAGTGGCGGCCAAAAAACTGCGCGACGCGCTGGCACTCAGCCTGGTGTGGGTTCAGCGCTTTGAACGCATCAGCCGCCATGGCCGCCTGCCGCGTTTGGTCCGCAGTCGCGCCACTCAGATCACCGCCAACCTCGGTTTGGTGTTGGGCGCAGTACTACTGATGGCACCGCTGGGAATGGTTCCCTTCAGCAACACACTGCCGGCGCTGGGCCTGATGGGTCTATCAATCGGGCTGCTGCAACAGGACGGCGTCATGGTCTTACTCGGCCATCTGGCCAACCTGCTATCGATGATCTACTTTGCCGCCCTGTTGGGCGGCGGCGCGGCGGCGATGCAGTGGCTGGTGGGCTAAGGCGAACGTACTGAACCCACGCGCCGACATCGAGTCGACGCGTGGATTGCTGCCAAGCGCTCTACTAGCTCGCGTGGGTCCCGTTGGCCAAGTGGCTGCGGCGGTAGCCGTAGGCGTAATACACAACGATGCCGATGACTGCCCAAGCGACGAACAGGCCGATGGTGTACATCGACAAGTTGAAGAACAGCAGCAAAGTACCGGCAATTGCCAACGGGCAGATCACCCAGACCATGGGTGTGCGGAAAGGACGCGGGCGATTGGGTTGGGTCTTGCGCAGCACCATCACCGCGACGGCCACCATCAGGAACGCGAACAAGGTGCCGGAATTGGAGATATCCGCGAGGATTCCGACCGGGAACATGGCGGCAAACAGCGATACGGCCACGCCGGTGATGATGGTGATCACGTAAGGCGTGTGAAAGGTCGGGTGGATCTTCGAGAACACCGGCGGCAGCAGGCCGTCGCGTGACATGGTGAAGAAGATGCGCGTCTGTCCGAACAGCATCATCAGAATCACCGACGGCAAGGCCATTGCCGCCGCGATGCCGATGGCATTGCCCCACCATTCATAGCCCAACAAGCGCAGCACGTGCGCCAGCGGCTCTTTACTGCATACCAAGGCTTCTGAACCCTTGCACGCTTCCGCCAACTCGGAACTTCCCGACAACAGCGCCAAGCCATCCGCACCCAGCATCGGCTGCGAGCCCACGGCACCGACGGCCGCGTAGCCCACCAAAAGATAGAAGATGGTGCAGACTGCCAGCGAGCCGATCAGGCCAATGGGAATGTTGCGATTGGGATTCTTCGTCTCCTCAGCAGCAGTCGATACGGCATCAAAACCGACGTAGGCAAAAAAGATGGACGCCGCCGCGCCGAGCACGCCAGCGCCACCCATCGGGCTACCCCAGCCAGTCGGCATGAAGGGCGCGAAGTTGGGATCTTTGACCGCCGGGAAGGCGATGATGATGAAGGCCGTCAAAGCGGCCACTTTGATCGCGACCAGCACCGAATTGACCTTGGCACTTTTGGAAGTGCCGATTACCAACAAACCGGTGACGGCGAGCGAGATCAATAAAGCCAAAAGATTGAAGGTGCCACCATCGTAGGGCCCGGTTCGTAGGAACTCGGGCAAGGGCGCACCGAAACTGATGAGCAGGCCATTCATATAGCCTGACCAGCCCACCGCCACCGCGCCGGCGGCCACTGCATATTCGAGCACCAGAGCCCAGCCGACGACCCAGGCCAGCGACTCACCCATGACGCCGTAGGTATAGGTGTAAGCCGATCCGGATACCGGAATCATCGAGGCCAACTCCGCATACGCCAAGGCCGCGAGCGCGCAGACCACCGCCGCGATGACAAAGGCAATCATCATCGCCGGACCGGCCTTCTGGCCTGCCTCCGCCGTGAGAACAAAGATGCCGGTGCCGATGATGGCACCGATGCCAAGCAGGGTCAGTTGTACCGGTCCTAGTTGTCTCTTGAGACTCTTTCTCTCGGCGGTTTCAAGTATCTGGTCCAGCGACTTCACTCGCGTAAACAACATCCGGCAGTCCTCATTGGTCGCAGTTGAATGGCTGTCGTCGAAAGTGGCGATCAGCGGGTGGCGTGGGTGGCCGCTGGGCGGCGGCGGAACTGGACGATAGTCCGTTGTGCGAGCGCCGACAAGCCGCGCTGCAAAGTCTTGAAAACTGTCGAATTACAGATCGGGTAAGGCCGACCTCTGGCGCGAATCGAGGCAGTTTTTTTGCGAACCGTCCGTTTACTCCCAAGGCTTTCGCTATTCCCATTGCCGTGCGAAGCGCCGCATTCACTGCTGAAAGCGCGCGGCAATTGCATACGAATGGCTGCCGACTGGGTCAGTGAAATTGAATACGTATGCAGATTGCGCCTAACTGTGCGCCCACGCACTACTATCCTCTCCGCAACGTGTGTCAGCGGAAGCGCCCGGGAGGGGTCCAATGTGCTTTCGTGCTGGCCGTCGGACGAGGAGTCGGGCGGGCTGATCAAAAATCGCCGGAGGCGGGTTTTTTCAGCAAACCTTGTCAGCAAACCATTGCGCATCGGCAAGCGGCCATTGGCTCGCGGCCGACGGGTTAATCAAGAATCCATCCAAGGACACTTCATGACGATTCTCGCCACGCCGGCGGGCCGTGCGACTGCGCGCCCGAATTTCTTCGACCGACTGCGTTCTGCTCTGGTTTCAGTGGCTTTGCTGAGCGCCCTGTTGCCACTGCCCGCTGCCGCTGATGTCATCTTGCATGCCTTCAATTGGCGCTATGCCGATGTCGCCGCCCGCGCGCAAGCCATCCAGGACGCCGGTTATAAAATGGTGCTGGTTGCGCCGGCTTACAAATCCACCGGCAGTCAGTGGTGGGCGCGTTACCAGCCGCAAGACAATCGCTTGGTCGACAACCCATTGGGAAACACAGAAAGCTTCGCCAACATGGTGCAGGCACTCAATAGCAAGGGCATTCGCACCTATGCCGACATCGTCTTCAATCACATGGCCAACGAATCCGGGCAGCGCGCCGATCTCAACTATCCGGGCAGCGCGGTGCTTGCCCAATACGCTGGCAATCGCACGTTCTATAACCGGCAAGTGTTGTTCGGCAACATCTCGTTCAACTACTTGAGCGCGGGTGACTTCGGCCCGTCGAACTGCATCAATAACTATAACGACGTCTGGCAGGTGCAGAACTGGCGGCTGTGCGGCGGCGGCGGCGATGTCGGGCTGCCAGACCTGCTTGGCAGCGACTACGTGGTGTCGCAACAGCAGCAGTACCTGCGTGCGTTGAAGACCTTGGGTGTCACCGGCTTCCGCATTGATGCCGCTAAACATATGAGCAACAGCCACATCAATCGCGTGTTTACGGCCGACATCAAAAGTGGCGTGCATGTATTCGGCGAAGTCATCACCGGCGGTGGTGCCGGCGAAACCGAGTACGAGCGCTTCCTAAAGCCGTACCTGGACGGCACCGGCCACGGCGCATATGACTTTCCCTTGCTCAACTCACTGCGTGGTGCGTTTGGTTTTGGCGGCAGCATGAATCGCCTGGTCAATCCGGGTGCGACCGGACAAGCCCTGCCGGGCGGCAAGGCAATCACCATCACCGTGACCCACGACATCCCGAACAACAGTGGATTCCGCTATTTGATAATGGACCCCACCGACGAAACCTTGGCCTATGCCTACATCTTTGGTCGCAACGACGGCGTGCCTATGGTCTACACAGACAACAACGAAAGTGGCGACAACCGTTGGGTGAATGCTTACAACCGCACCGATATCAAAGGCATGATCCGCTTCCACAATGCCGCGCAAGGCACCGACATGCAGGTGTTGTCGTACAGCGATTGCCACCTCCTGTTCCGCCGCGGCAACCGTGGCATCGTTGGCATTAACAAGTGTGGCTCGACGGTCAACACCACCATCAATATGAATGGAAGCGTGTTGTGGTGGAACACCAACTACACCGACACCTTGGGTAGCGGGAACGTGGTGCGGATCAGTTCGGGTAGTTATTCGTTTGCATTGCCGGCGCGCAAGGCGCGGATGTGGGTTAGGCCTTAGGCGCTCTAGGAGCGGGACTAAGGGCTGGGGCTGGGGGCTGGGGCAATCGGTTAAGCAGCCGCGCGGGAGCGCGGCCCTCCGAGCGCTTTGACGAGGGCGCCGCACATTGGAGGGCGTCGCTCTTTGGAGGGCGTCGCTCTTTGGAGGGCGTCGTTCTTTGGAGGGCGTCGCTCCTGCGGCGCTGCTTTTCACGGCACCTGTAAGCGCCGACCAAACAGCATCGCGCCTGCCGGCCATCCTACAAATCTGCGACGATCATCCAAACACCGGCGACCATCATGCCGCCGGAAAGCATGGCCCATACAAGGTTTCTGCGTTGCCCGCGAGGCATGCCCGAGAAGGTCTCGCGGAGTGCCCACACCAGCGCGAACAACAGCAGCAATATCGCGATGGATCGTTGCATGGCTGATTGCTCCTGGTTTGCGACGGGACAAGCGAGTTTGAGTGGCTTGACCAGCTCCGTTTGCTTGGTGCTGCAAGCGCTCTAAGGGATGCATCCGGGGCGACCTTGTGACCCCAAGTTACTCGACGCAGCCGAGCAAGCTCAAATAAACAGTGATTAGCCGAACAATTGACCGCTCGCCCTGAGCTATCGAAGCCTGTCCTGAGGTACCGAAGGGGGCGAACCGAGCCTCAAGGCCGCCGCTCATGGTTCGATGCCTACCCATGAACACTATCCTGCATGAGGCACTTGTGGGAGCGGCGGAAGCCGCGATTCGATTCGGCGACGAAGCACATCGCGGTTTCCGCCGCTCCCACAAAGGCCGAGATGGAGGCCTACACACTGCCGCTAGGGTTCATGGGCATAACCCGGCGAACGCGGGCGCGCAGTTTTCTCGCCGAGAACAGTCTAAACAATGTGCGTGGGAGCAAGCTCGGCTCTACCACGCCCACACGCTTTGGCCAGCAGAGCTTGCTCCCCCTGCTCTCAAAGCGCCCAATTCAAAACTCCCAACTGGCACCCACACTCCATTGTGGCTCGGCATAGTCCAGCAACAACACGCCACTAGGCGGCTGCGACACGATATGCACAAGGGGTTCATCCAGCAGATTGCGCCAACTCGCCGTCAGCCGTAGACCTCGCACCGCCGTCGGTGCAAATTCCAAGCCCAGATTGACCGAGTCATAGCCAGGGTGAAATCCCTCTTGGCCGCGATCAGCGCGGCGGCCGACGTGATTCCAGTGCAGACCGGCTGACCACTGCTCGCTGAGGGTCGCGAGCAAGGCAAGGTTGCCCAAGGATTCGGGCTGGGCCAAGCTGGGGCCGCCTTTCTGCGGCGGCTGACCGGGTGTCATCACGATGCTGCGGTCGTCGCTGGCGTTGGCGGTTGACCACGTTGCGGCCGCTTTGAATACACGACTGAAGCGATGGGTCAGCTCGGCTTCCACGCCACGGCTGCGTATCTCCAGGCCGCGACCAAACGCAGGTGTGCCACGCGGAAAAATCATGTCGCTCACTACTGCGGTGAAGCCAGTGAGCCGAAACACGCTGTCAGCCGTGCGAAAGATATAGGCCAGTTCGCGGGTTTCAACGCGCTCAAACGGTGTTTGTGTGGGCGGCGGCCCGCCTTCGTAGAGCTCGATGTAGGTCGGTGAGCGAAAGCCTTCTGCGTACTGTGCCTTCAACAGGTGGCGCTCTCCGACTTTCCACAGCAGCGCGACTCGCGGTGTCCAGGCTTGGTCGATGGCTTCCACATCGTCGTAGCGCAGGCCACCCGTGAGTTGCAGGCGCTCGCTGAAATCAAACTGGTCCTGCAGCGTCAAGGCCAAGTGCTGGCGCGATTCGCTGATCCTTGGCCGCTCGCGATTCTGTGGCAGGAAGGCATCGTCGATCCGCTGCTCGGCCACCTGCAGTTGTGCCAACAACAGGTGCGCGCCAAAACGCTGCACAGATTCGCCGCCAGCTTCCAAGCGCGAGCCGTCAAAGCCCGCGACGCCGCGATCAAAGTCGCTGCCGTTGTATTGCAGCCATACGGCGCGATGTTGCTCAGCATCCTGCTGCCATTGATAGCGCGCCTGCAGCACCCGATTGGCCTCGTCCTGCTGTCTTGGCATCAGTGCGTTTGGCGGCGGTGGCGGCTGCCCGGGGCGGCCAGTGGCGCGCGCAGAGCCATCGGATTCACGCTCGACTCCTGCGGCTCTCAGGCTGAACCCGCCGGCGGTAAGCCCCAGACTCAGATACTGTCGCGACTCATCGTTGGGAAGCGAAAACGGCGCGTCGTAGCGATCACTTGACCAGGTCGACAGGCTGCCATCCAGCTGCACCGGCCCGTCATCCGCACCCGCATTAAACGCCCACACGCCGCTGCGGCGACCACCCGAGCCGGCAGTCGCTGCCAGCGAATTGACATCCCGGCGAGTGACGATGTTGACCAGCCCCATAAAGGCAAAATCCCCGTGAATGCCTGAGCCCGGCCCACGAATCACCTCGATCCGTTCGACTTGCTCAATGGGCATCAACAGGATGGCGCTGTTCTGAAACGCGGTCTCGCGCGAAATCGGAAGCGAATCCACCAACACCTTGACGTTGCCGCCATTGAAGAAGAAATCGATGCTGCGCGCACGAATGGTGGCGGAGCCAAAAGGATCACGATTGACCTCCAGTCCGGGAATTTGCGCGATCGCATCGAGCACACTGCGAGCACCCAGCAGGCGCGCCTCATCGGCATGCAGCACGCTGATGATCCCCGGTACGTAGTCGGCGTTCTGCTTGCTACGGGTGGCAAGCTCGGTTTCATCGGCCAGCAAGTCGAGCAGCTCCGCCAAGTCCTCTTCTTCAGCCGCCGGGGCGAGCGTCGACCCCACCAGCAGCGCCGCCGCCAAGCCCAAGCGAGCGGCGCGCAATGGGCGGCAGATCAGCGTCATGACGGTTCTCCTTGGCTGTACACATCGACTGGCAACGCATGGTCGAGCCGGTGGTAGCGAGCCCGCGCGCGACCACCGCGTTTGGCCTCGTAAAGCAATCCATCCACCTGTTCCATCACGGTGGCACTTTTGAGACTGGGATGAGGCCGCACATCAAACGCGCCAAGACTGATGCTCACATATTCGCCTGCGCTCGACTTGGCATGCGGCAAGCGCAAATTGCGCACCGCCGTCAGCAGCCGAAAGATCGCTGCGGTGCCGTTGTCACTGCTGGTCAAGATGGCGAACTCTTCGCCACCGTAGCGCGCCACCAGATCATCCGCACGCCCCAAGGCCTTTTGCAGCGCCGTGGCTATCTGGCGCAAGCACTCGTCGCCCGCACCATGGCCATAGTGATCGTTGAACTGCTTGAAGTGATCGACATCCGCGAGCATCAGGGTCAAACCGCTGCCGGCACGCATGGCCAGCCGCCAACGTCGCTCAAGTTGCTCATCAAAGCGGCGCCGGTTGGCAATGCCGGTGAGTCCGTCCAAAGCAACCAGGGAAGCCAAGCGATCACGCTGCTGTTTCAGTTCGACATGGGTGCGCACCCTCGCCCGCACGATGGCCGGTCGGATCGGTTTGGTGATGTAGTCGACCGCGCCGGCCGCCAAGCCCGCTTCCTCGTCCGCCAACTCGCTCATCGCGGTGACGATGATGACCGGTATTTCGCGACAGATAGGGTCTTCTTTAAGCGCCGCCAGCACCGCGTAGCCATCGATGGTCGGCATTTGCAGGTCGAGCAGGATCAAGTCGACCGCAAATTCGGCAGCCAGCCGCAGGGTGTCTTCGCCACGCGTCGTGCAGCGCACATCGAAGTGCTCGGCCAGCGCCTCGGCCAGCACACGCACGTTGATCGGCTCGTCGTCGACAACCAAGACACGCGGCAAGACAGACTGGTTGCGCGGCTCGCTCATGGCGGTGTTTCGCATGAGGATGCCTCCTCAAACAAGGTTCTCAATGCAGCCAAATGCGTTTGCGCGGCAGCAAAATCGAGCCGATCCAGCGCCCCCCGCAACTGCCGTAACGCTGGCCAGTCGGCCACGTCCAAGGGCACCGCATCGAGCAGTTTGAGGGCATCAAACCGCTGCTCACTCAAGGCCTTGGCAAGCGCGTCGAGAAAAATGCCCGATTGCCAATCGGCACGTTTGGGCGGTGCCGCGAGGTTGGCCAAAGGCAGCGGAAATGCTTGAAGTTGATCGAGTGCCACTTGCAGGGCTGCCAAGGCTGGCTGCGCGGGGAGGGCTTGATCCAAGGCCTGCTCAAGCTGCTGTGCGGCGTCGGCGAGCGCAGTCGCTCCGAGTGTCGCCGCAGCGCCCTTGATTGCATGCGCGCGCGCTGCCGCCGCGCGCAGTTCACCTTGCGCGCAAATTTCAGCCAACTCGCGCGCAGCGTGCTGGTAGCGCTGTCGGAACTCGTCAAGCAAGCGCCACAGCAAGGCGTGCTTGCCATTGAGTCGGGCGAGTGCTGAGCCGACATCCAACCCCGGCCAAACGGGCAGCGTCGAGGTGCCAACGGCTGTCGGTGCCGATGCGCGAACTGGCTCGACTGCCGCGAGCCGAAGCCAGCGCGCCAATATCCGCCAAAGATCGCGCTCTTCGATTGGCTTGCTTAGATAGTCATCCATGCCTGCGGCCAAAAAGCGCTCGCGATCCGACGCCATCGCATGCGCGGTGAGGGCGATCACTGGCAAGTTCGCAAGCGCAGGATCCAGCTTGATTCGTCGGGTGGTTTCGATGCCATCCATCTCAGGCATTTGCACGTCCATCAACACCAGATCCACCTGCTGCTCGCGCAGGCATTGCAAGGCCGCCAAGCCATTCTCTGCAAACACGACGGTCAGCCCGAATCCGGCCAATAGCTCACCGGCAACCTGCTGGTTGATCGGATTGTCTTCCGCCAATAAAACGCGTTGCCCTGGCGCAAATCGGCTAGGTAACGATGGCTCAGGCTGCGGTCGGTCATTGGCGGGCAAGCGATGCCGACTGATCGCTTGCATGGCCGCGTCAAACAGCGCCGAGGGACTGACCGGCTTGTGCAGAAAGACATCGATGCCGGCGCGCTCTGCCTCCGCAGCCAGCTGCTCGTCAGCATGCGCGGTGACCATCACGCATGCCGGACACCGCGCATCACGCCGCAGGGCACGCACCGCATCTATCCCGTTCATGCCCGGCAAGCTCCAATCGATCACCAGCAAATCGAAGTCAGACTCGGCTTGCCCGAACAGCGCGATGGCATGTTCAGCGGATGCGGCTAACCGAACCTCAAAGCGCAGCGACTCCAGCATGCTGCCGAATACCTCGCGCGCGGTGACGTTGTCATCGACCACCAAAGCGCGCAATCCGTTTGACCACGCCAAGCTGCGTGGCGGTGTCGGCGCAGGCTCAGCCGCCACCTCAAAGCGGGCGGTGAACCAGAAGTGACTGCCGACACCGGGCGTGCTTTCCGCGCCCATCTCGCCGCCCATCAACTCGACCAGACGCTTGCTGATCGCCAAGCCGAGACCGGCGCCACCGTGTTTGCGCGTGCTCGATTCGTCCATCTGGGTGAACAGCTCGAACAGGCGGGGCAACTGCTCGGGGTCGATGCCGATGCCGGTATCGCGGACACTGAAACGCAGGCTGAGTCGCGACCCCTGCTGTTCCTCAATCCGGATCGCGACCACCACTTCGCCGCGCTCAGTGAACTTCAGCGCATTGACAACCAGATTGACCAACACCTGCTGCAAGCGCATGGCATCGCCCAGCAACTGCCGCGGCAGCGTCGGGTCGAGATCGATCAATACGTCCAGGCGACTATCGCGGGCACGCTGGCCGACCACGGTGGTCAGGTCAGTCAGCAAGGCATCCAGATCGAAACGGCGGGTCAACAGCCCCAGCTTGCCGGCCTCGATGCGTGACAGATCAAGAATGTCGTCAAGAATGCCCAGCAGCATTCGCGCCGATGAATCCAGCTGGCTTAGCAACTGCCGCTGGCGGGGCTCAAGGGTTGTCTTGCCGAGCAAGGTCGCCATGCCGATGACGGCGTTCATCGGCGTGCGAATCTCATGGCTCATGTTGGCCAAAAACTGGCTCTTGGCCTGGTTGGCGGATTCGGCCTTGATGCGGGCCTCGCGCAACTCGGCCTCGAAGCGCCGCTGCTCGGTGATGTCGCGGGCGATGCCATCAATCGCCGTAATCGCGCCATCGGCATCTCGCACCAGCACTTCGCTGCACTCGATGCGACGCAGGTCGCCGACACTGTTGCGCAACTCGAACTCGAATTGGCTGCTCGCTTGCAGGCGGGTGGCCTGCAAACGCTGCAGAGACTGCTGATTGACCGGGTCGTCGCTAAGCAGATCTTTGCGTCCGCGCAACAGCTCTGTCGCACTGACCCCGATGACCCGCGCGACGGATTCGCTGACCGACAGCAACTGTCCCGAGGCATCGCGCGCATACACAAAGTAATTGTTCAAGTTGTCGATCAAACGACTGTATTTGCGCTCGTTGGCCGCCAGCGCCTGTTCGGCGTGCAGACGATGTTCCTGTTGGCGCTCCAGCTTGCCCAGCAAGGTCGCCAGCACGCCACCCAATCCGGCCAGAAGCAAGACCAGAAACGTGCCTTGCGCAATCAGTTGATTACGCACATCGGTACTGAACGAAACATAGAAACGATCATTGACGACGAAATGCGCCACCCCAATGAGGCTGCCGCCAAAGGGATCGTAAAGCTCGCTGCTGACCGCAAATCCCGTCGCATTCAGATCGCCCACATCACGCTCAAGACTGCCCTCTTTCGCCGCCAGGCTGCTGTAGTCAATGCGCAGTTTCAAGGCCGCGAAAAATGGGCTGTCATGTAACGGATCACGCAGAAGTAACAGCGCATCAATGGTTTCATCCAAACGCAACACCCGCTCCTGCTCGGCTTCGCTCGCCAATGCCTGGGCGATGGGAGCGGCTTGCGCCTGCGCCAACACCTGCGCCTGCAGTAGCGCTTCGCGACGCAAGCGTGGCTCCAGCAGTAGATTCCAATAGCCGACCAAGCCCAGCTCAAGAATTGCCGCCAACAAAGCGAACACGACAATGACCACGCGGGGAGCGCGCCGGATCACCGCCACACCCGCGAGTGATCGAGAAAGAATGGCCGCAGCTTGATCCTGGAGGCTTCCAAGGTGGCCAGGTTGAGGAAGGGCTGCACTTTGGCCTGCACCGACAGACCAGCCGTCGCCCCGCGTTCCACGTCGCCTTCAAACGGTGAGTAAAGGACCACGCCATTGGCAATGCACCATGCCAGCAGCTCGGAAAACTCTGCGCTGTCCAACGGCACCGCCAGAAACACCACAGTCGGCAAAGGCTCGGAATCTGGCGGCAGGCGCTGCGCCCGCGTCACTCGCACTGGCAGTCCACGCACTTTCGTCGGTCCGGCATCGCCCATCGGTGCAATCAGCGGAATGATCGCGTCAACCGATGCGTTTGCGCCCGCATACACCTGCACTGCAAGCTGCCCGCTCGCCTTGGCCCTGCCGGAAGCGTCCTCATCCGCAGCCAACAGGGCGCGAACCAGACGCGCGCCGGTGCGCACGCGGCGATCGTCGTAGCTGTCGGCCTGCACGCTGGCCGTCGCCAATCCCAGCACGCAGATAAGCAACGCCGCGCCGGCCTGCAGCAGCCAACGACGCGTTGCACCCGACTTGTGCTTGGCCTCGGCGCTCACTCTAAGCAGTGCTCATCCATCGTCCGCAATTTCCACATAATGCCCGTAGATCATGGAGCAACTGAGGAGCAGGTACAGCGAGTGAACACACCTACCGATACGCCGGCAGCCCCCGCACGCACCGCGCTGATCGTCGAAGACGAGCCGAGTTTGGCGGCTTTACTCGAAGACACCTTGGTTGACCAAGGCTTTGCGGTCAACGTGCTGAACTGCGGTGCGCCGGTGCTCGCCAGCGTGCGTGCAAGACCACCCACTGTGCTGTTGCTGGATGTGGTCTTGCCCGATGCCAACGGCTTCGACTTGTGCCGATCCATCCGCGCCTTCAGCCAGGTGCCATTGATCATGATTACCGCCAAAGCCGCTGAGGCCGACCGTTTGCGTGGCCTCGATCTGGGCGCGGACGACTACATCTGCAAACCCTTCCACGCGGCCGAAGTCGCAGCCCGCGTGCGCGCCCTGTTGCGCCGATCAATCGACTGGCGCGAAGCCACGCCCGGCTCCCTGCTCAGCCTGGATGAAAGCCGCTACGAAGCGCGCTGGCACGGCGTACGCCTCGATCTGACACCAGTCGAGTTTCGCCTGCTGTGTGGCTTAGGACAGCGCCCCGGACGCGTCTACACGCGCGCCGCCCTGCTCGACATGATCTATCTCAACGACCACGTGGTCAGCGACCGCACCATCGACAGCCACATCAAAAACTTGCGCCGCAAGTTGGCCGAAGTAGGTGGCGACAGCGATGGCGAAGGCCCGATCACTTCGATTTATGGAGTCGGGTATTCGTTTCGGTGCTAGCCCCCAGCTAGTTCAGGCCCCGATTCCTTTCAGGATTTACTTCAGGCTTTACTTCAGGCCAGCAGCACTTCAGGCCAGCAGCAAGCAAAGCCAAGCAAAGCAGAACAAGCGCCGCGGCGCGCTCCACCAGTGTTTGCCTCAGTTGACGAACCCATCAAAAAGAGCACTCATGCCGATGCAGAGCCGAGCTTGCGCAGCTGCTCTCACATTTGCTGCGACAACGATTTCCAGATCGCCTTACGCCCCCAGCGAACACCCGAATACCGCTTCCAAATCAAGCAGATTGGCATCTTGCGCCGCTTGCTCCTCGCGCCGAATATCGGCCGCGTGCTTGGCGTAGTCGCTGAGTGCCTGTTCACGCTCGTTGGCAGGCATGAGCGCAGGCACTGGGATCGGCGTGCCGTGTTCATCAATCGCGACAAACACCATCAAACAATGTGAAGTCCTAGCGTTGCTTGCGCCACGAGGATTGCGCGCCCACACGCCAACGGCGATGTGCATGCTGGTGGTGCCGGTGTGCAGCACGCGCGCCCGCACTTCGACGATGTCGCCGATACTGATTGCCCGCTCGAACGCGATGCCGCCGACGTAAGCAGTCACGCTGTACTGCCCGCTCCATCCCACTGCACAGGCAAAGCCGGCTTGATCGATCCACTTCATCACCGCTCCGCCAAACACCTTGCCGCCGAAATTGACGTCGGTAGGTTCGGCAAGAAAGCGGAACACGACTTCTTTTTGTGTGCCTGGCATACGCTGACTCATTCGCTGGGTGGCGGTGGACGAGCATAGCGCGCGTTAAATGAGACACCGTGGCCTGCCCGCTTGTGTCGGGCCACGATGACTCCCACCATCAACGTCTTGCAGCCTCCCTCACCCGCTCCTACGCATGCCAATCACCACCGACTATCCACGCGATCTCACCGGCTACGGCCGCAAGCCACCGCAGGCTGACTGGCCCGGCGGCGCGCGGATCGCCGTGCAATTTGTCCTGAATTTGGAGGAAGGTGGCGAGAACTGCGTCTTGCATGGCGACGCTGGCAGTGAGCAGTTCCTGTCCGAGATCATCGGCGCGACAGCGTATCCGGCGCGGCACATGAGCATGGAGTCGATCTACGAATACGGCTCGCGCGTCGGCGGTTGGCGCATCCTGCGTGAGTTCGAGCGCCGCGGCTTGCCGTTGACCGTGTTTGCCGTGGCAATGGCGATGCAGCGGCAGCCGGAGTTTGTCCGTGCCTGCATACAAAACGGCCATGAAATCGCCTCGCACGGGTGGCGCTGGATTCATTACCAGAACATGTCCGTCGCTGATGAGCGCGAGCATCTGCGGCTCGCCGTGCAGGTTCATCGCGAGCTCACCGGCAGCGCGCCGCAGGGCTGGTATACCGGCCGCGACAGCCCGAACACGCGTGCCCTGCTGGTCGAGCATGGCGGCTTTGCCTACGACTCGGATTACTACGGCGACGACCTTCCGCTGTGGATGCCAGTCACGCTCGCAGATGGCAGCACGCAAGCGCATCTGGTGCTGCCCTACACACTCGACTGCAACGACATGCGTTTTGCCACGCCGCAAGGCTTCAATACGGCCGGCCACTTCTTCGAGTATCTGCGCGACAGTTTCGACGCCTTGTACAACGAGGGCGCAGAGACGCCGCGCATGCTGTCGATTGGCATGCATTGTCGATTGCTCGGACGGCCGGGCCGGATTGTCGCGTTGCAGCGTTTTCTCGATCACATCGCCAAGCACGATGCGGTGTGGGTGTGTCGGCGCATCGATATCGCCAATCACTGGCGCGAACGGCACCCACCGCCACCAGCAGAAGATATTCGCGGATGACGCTCGATCAATTGAACGCGCTGAATGCAGCGAGCTTCACCGCGAGCTTGGCCGCGATCTTTGAGCACTCGCCCTGGGTAGCCGCTGGCGCATGCCACGCGCGGCCTTTCGAATCGCTGGCTGCGCTGCATGCGGCCATGTGCGCCGTCGTCGCCGCTGCTGATGTCGGCCAACAATTGAACCTGGTCCGAGCCCATCCGCAACTGGCCAGCAAAGCCGCCGTGCGTGGCGAACTCACTGACGCTTCCAACCTAGAGCAAGGTGGCGCCGGCCTGCGCGACTGCACAGCGGCAGAGTTCGCCCAGCTCAGCACATTGAACGATCGCTATCAGCAACGCTTCGGCTTTCCGTTTATTTTGGCGGTGCGCGGTCACACACGCGGCAGCATCATCGAGCAGCTGCAAGCGCGCGTCGGCAACCCGCAGGACGTCGAATTCGCGGCGGCGCTCAGTCAGATCGAGCGCATCGCCGCGCTGCGGTTGGCTGACCTGTTCGGCAGGTCTTTGTCCAGCACACCGCCTGCGGCTGTCTGAACTTCATTCCTTCCAGAGAAACGACATGGCCCGCCTAGACACCGATCCCAACGCCCCCGACTTTACCCAGCGCTTCGTGAACCTCGCGGATGCCCGCCTAGGTGCCACTGCGCTCGCCGCCAGCGACGAGTTCTTCGCCGACAAGGAACGCATGCTCAATCCTGCACCGGCGCAGTTCATCGCCGACAAGTACGACGACAATGGCAAGTGGATGGACGGTTGGGAAAGCCGCCGCAAGCGTGTCGCTGGACACGACTGGTGCATTGTCCGTTTGGCGCGACCGGGTCGCATTCATGGGCTGGATCTCGACACCGCCCATTTCACCGGCAACTACCCGCCAGCGGCTTCCGTTGACGCCTGCTACGGCACCGCTGGCAATGCGGATGCAGACGCCAACAGCGAGTGGCTGCCGCTGCTACCAGCGGTCAACCTCAGCGGCAACAGCCATCATTATTTTGCCTGCGACGGCAGCCGCGTGGTCACCCATTTGCGGGTCAATCTGTTCCCGGATGGCGGTCTCGCCCGTCTGCGCGCTTACGGCGAGCCCGAGTTCGATTCCGCCGCCGTCGATAGTGATGGGTTGATCGACCTCGCGTCGGCGCTGCATGGGGGCAACGTGGTGGCCGCCAACAATCAACACTTCGGCCCGGCGTCATCCTTGCTGCTGCCGGGTCGCGGCATTCATATGGGCGACGGCTGGGAAACGCGCCGCCGTCGCGAGCCCGGCAACGACTGGTGTCTGATCGCCTTGGCGCGGCCAGGACTGATCGAGGCCATCGAAGTCGACACCTGCCATTTCAAGGGCAACTTCCCGGATCGCTGCTCGATCCAAGCCATGCATGTGAGCGGTGGCACGCCTGAGTCACTGGTCACGCAAGCCATGTTCTGGCCGACCCTGTTATCCGAGCAGTCATTGCAAATGAATCACCAGCACTATTTCACCAATGAGATCGTGCCGCTTGGCCCCGTCAGTCATCTGCGTTTCAACATTTTCCCCGACGGCGGCGTGTCGCGATTGCGGCTTCGCGGTCGGCCCGCGTGAGCATCGCTGGGAATGCAAGGGACGCCACTACGGCCATGCCCGCGGATGCTCACTCAAACCCCGAAGCGCGACCACGCTTGCTCATCGAACCGCTGACGCTGGCCGCGTTTGCGCCATTCGGCGATGTCATCGCGACCAGCAGCGCCGCTCACGCCTTGCTCATCAACGAAGGCACCGCGCAACGCTTTCACGCGCTGGGCCGCGTCGATTGTGCTTCCGGGAACGGCCATCCACTGATCAGCATGGTCCGTGCGCAACCGCGACCGATGCCATTCCAAATCCGCATGCTGGAACGCCATCCCCTGGGCAGCCAAGCCTTCATCCCGCTGTCGAAAACGCCCTACCTGATCGTAGTCGCCAGCTCGCCCAGCGACCGCCCCCGCGCGTTCTTGGCAAGCACTGGCGAAGGCGTGAATTTCCATCGCGGCACCTGGCATCACCCGCTGCTGGCATTGGATGCAGTCAGCGATTTTCTGGTGATTGATCGCGCTGGCGAGGGGGAAAACTGCGAGGAAGTGGCGTTGATGGAAGCTTACCTGTTGGGCGTGGACCCGCCCAATCGCCTGTTGTGAGTTGCCCACACATGTGCAGAATTGCTGCAAGCAGCCGAGCAAGCTCGGCTTTACAAAAGCCGACAGCGCTGCGCCGATGCAATTGCACTTGCAGAGCGGAGCTGGCTCCGCCGCTCTTGTTCAATACACCCCGAAACCGTGTCGACCAGAAGCGAGGCAACCATGTCCACTAAGTCCACTGCGGCGCGTAAACCGGCACCGGCAAAGGTCGCACAGTCAAGGCTGACGCTGGCCGAAGCGATGGCTGCGTTAGAAGCGGCGGGTTCGGAGCAGACGCGCAGAACCTATGCTCGCCACGGGGTGACTCAGCCAATGTTTGGGGTGAGCTTTGCGACCCTGAAGACGTTGCTGAAAAAGATCAAAGTCGACCACGAACTGGCGTTGGCGCTGTGGCAGACCAACAACTTCGATGCGCGCAATCTGGCGGTCAAAGTGGTCGATCCGCAGCGCATGTCCGAGGCCGAACTCGATGCCTGGGCGCTGGACCCGTGCGCGCGCATGTGCAGCGGCTATGTCGCTCAGGTAGCCGCCGAGGGTCCGCACGCGCAAGGCTGTGTGCAACGCTGGCTGGGCGCCACCCCCGACTCCCTGCGCTGCGTCGGCTGGACACTAGTGGGTGCGCTCGCGATGGCTGACGAGTCCATTGCCGAGACGTGGTTTGCCGAACGCCTGCAGGAAATCGAAAGCCGCATCCACGACGTACCCAACGGTCAACGTGAGGTGATGAATCAAACCGTCATCGCCATCGGCTGCCGCAGCGCTGCCTTGCGTGCGGCGGCCACCGCAGCTGCGCAGCGGATCGGCAAGGTCAAGATCGATCACTTCGACACGGCCTGCAAGACGCCCGATGCGGCGATTGCCATCGAAAAGGCGTGGGGCCATTCCCAGTCCAAGGGATTCGAAAGTCCTGCCGCGCAAGAACGTGGTCGGGAATCGCTGCGCACCCGCTGCTGAGCGTTGCTGCAAACCGCTAGCCGGTTGCCCAGTCCCGCCAAGAAAAATGACCACGCCCGCCAGCGAATTTGCCCGCATCGGGCGAGATTCTGACCGGCTCAGATCGGCTAGGAGCGGACATTGCCCGATCAGACGAAACCCCAAGGCTGCGCCGCGCCGCCAAGCGGCGTCCGCAGCGTCATTGTTCAACGGGTCTCGCCAGCAACGCTGCTCTCCGTGATCGTCGTCTCGATCCAGTCGGCATAGTGCCCCAGCCGCACGCCGTAACTGATCTCCCCATACCTGCCTGGGCGGATTTCCGTGCCGCTGACCTCGCCACGCTTCCACGCCGAGATGCCTGCAATGTGCCATTGATTGCCAACGGCCACCAGGATCGGGCCGCCGCTGTCTCCACTGCCTGTCGACGCCTCAAGAGGAAGCGCATTGGGCGGCTGATCGAAGCGGTATCCGATCCATCGGCCTTCCGAGACGCTGATCTGGTTGTAGCCGTGACGCAGGTCGGTCCGGTTGGGACCGTGCAGGTGGTGCCCCGTTGAGCCTTTCCCCGTGGCGCCCCGCCCCATGATCCGGACGATCTTCTCCAATACCGGGCCGTGGAAAGTGTGCGCAGGTGCCACGTCCCTGACTGGCTCGGCAAGCTGGATCAAGGCGATGTCGTCAGATGAGGCGATGAATTCGAAGAAGGCCGCCCAATCGCCCGACTTGAGCGCAGCGTCGATCATCTCCTGAGGAGGCTTCTTGTAGCCTGCATGGATGACAAGTCGGCGAACGGCACGGGGGGTGCCACCGACTACCACCACGTCGACGGATTGCTGCCAGCTGACTGCGTGGGCGGCGGTAATGACCCACTGCGGCGCGATGAGGACCCCGTGACCCTCGCCTGGCAAGTCGGCCAGCGCCGGAAACTCGGATAGCGCCATTCGGTGATTCAGGTCGGGGACGTCGTCACGAATGACGACGGCACTTGCATCGAAAGAAGCCAAGATCAGGAGGAGGGCAGCGTGACGCATCGCGCGACATCCATGGTTGAGGGTTTTCACTATCGAGCTCCAAGCCGACTTCTTCAATGAATGCCGATGATCGCTACCGGCCACAGCTTCCCTGTCGCAGGAATGGGCCGATCAATCTAATGATCTCCAGCTTGAGTTTCGGCGGTCCTCCATCAAACATGTCGTTGTGCCGAGAATTCGGAATCTCGACGACGCAGATGCTCCCGGTTCTGCTCTCTGCTTCGGATGGAAGAACCTCAGGATCCGCCTCGAAGTCGCTGCCGCGGACTGAAAGTACTGCTAGCGATGGATCTTGCGGCAGGGCGACGCGGCGGTGGTCCAGCGTGATCAGTCTGTCTGCAAATTTTGGTGATTCCTGCAAGAGCAGCGAGGAAATGTCTCCGCCATTCGAGTGGCCAATCAGCGTCAGGTCGGACCAGTTGTAGTCAGGAAGCGCTTGAGCCAGTTCGGACTTCACGAAGCGGAGGTTGGCCGCACCCCGCCGCCATGCGGGAGTGCGGACGGTCACCAGGTCGCCTTTACCGACCAGCGGCGGGTCTGACGGCAAGTCGTGCTGAACCGCGATAACCAGGTACCCCTGCTCGGCAACGTAGTTTGCGAGGAAGGAGTAGCTGGTGTGTGGAATGCCGTAGCCCGGACTGAACAACGCGACGGGACACGATGCTTGTGGCACACACGCGCTCTCCGGGGTTGGATGGTAGATGTGTACCGGCACCTGACGGCCCCGATCGTGATCCACCAGATCCATGGGCATAACGCGCGGCGGGGCCGCCGATGTCGAGCCTGCCATTAGCAACGCTGCAAGCACGCCAATAACTAGGCTCCGCACAGCGATCTCCTATAGCCAATCAAATTTTGTAGAGGCGAACCTAGGATCGGTCCTGTTCGGGATCGATTGTCCAGAGACTCCCCACTGCCAACAAGCATGCTCGCGATGTCCAGGGCGCCTGGCCACCAGCGGACACAGTTGAGACGTTGCAGCTTCGCGCTATCCGCTCCGGGCCGGGTGGCGACTATCGGCCAGTTTCAGACGTTCGCAGACTGCATGTCATCAGCGCCGCAGAGCGGTCATTGGCTGGCGGGAACGTTTGGTTTCTTGGACTCACCAGTCACGGCGTCGAGGTTGCTGACAGAGTCAAACCGAATAGCCTCTACGAAGCCCGGGGAGGTTCTCAGTCGCACCTACGGCCTCTCCCACCACCGCCGCAAGATCCTGCTCAAGCGCGTGCAACTGATGTTGCACGTCGTCATCCCGATCGCCCAACCCAAGGTCAGACGCCCCGTGCTGTGCTGGCGCTGCGGCCAGCCGATGCGAATCCGCCTGATCCCACGGACATTCCGAATCGACGCGCATACCGACAGCCCAGCCCGAGCAACCCGGAGCGCCAAGGTGTAATCCACCCGCCCGCGCCGGTGGCGGACACGCCTGGTGACAGGCGCGAAGTCGCCTGCGCCCGATTCGGCAAAAACCCGCGCAAATCGGCTAGGATCGAACGCAAATCCACCCGGCGCTCGCCGGTTTCAGGCCCAAGACGGTGAACCCCGCCCCGTCACATCCGCCACCGCCATCGCGGTGCCAACGGGCCGAAAAAACTCTTTCCTATAAGTAAGTCGAACACCCAGCACCGGGCTTGTTCAACAATCGGATCAGATCGCGGCTGCGCGCGATCTATCCTTAGACGTTAGGTCGCTGCCTTGGCATGCGCATGATTATCATATTGCCATTTTCATACGAGAGACGGGAGTCTGCACGCCATCCGGAAGGGCTAACTCGAAACGCTCAAGGATTGCGAATCCAGACGCAAGATACAGTGGTTCCCCAGGCATAGTTGAAACCAACTCGAGCGAGCTAAAGCCGGCGTGCTTTGCAGCGGTTACGCAAGCCCTTATGAGTTGGCGGCCAAAGCCACGTCGGGCCATGGAGGGATCCACAAAGAATGCGCGAATGCGCGCTGACTCCGTGCCCGGATCGAGTAGCGGGTCCGGGCCGCTCTTAGCCTGATCTCCCCCAAAAAGCGTGCGGCGCTTGCTCCAGCCGCCGCAGGCAACAATTCGATCCTTGTCCTCGATTGCGAAATAGGTCTGATCATCGATCAGTTGTGTGTCTACGCCGAACACGTAGCGAGTAATCGAATCTGCCTGAGGCGGTGAGTAATAGCCAACGCTTAGCTCCCGCCCAGAGCGAGCTATGAGGTCACGAAGCGCCGGAATGTCAGCGCGTTGAGCGAAACGAAGGTTCGGCATGCGTGGATCTCCGTCAGCGGCCTAACGCCTTGAGTAAAGCCGCGCCGTAAGCGTCGGCTTGAATGATTGGTTAGGCCGCCGATTGATGAGGAACTTGCCAGCCCGGAAACACCAAAACTGCCGGATGGCAGCGAAGCGCAAGCGCAAGGACCTTTGCCCGCTCAACACCGAGATTGACTCGACTGTTCTCAATGCTGGAGATCGTCGTCTGTGGAATGCCGCACAACTCTGAAAGCTGGGTTTGACTGAGCCCCTGAAGTTCGCGGATGATGCGCACCGACTCTCCAGGGGAAACTTCTACACGTTTCTTAGCAGGACTGAAGTTACGCATTAGGATCTCCCATAGTCGTGAGGCGTGACGCGAATGACTTGCACGAGCAAAGCGTCGGCTACTACCTTGTAAATCACTCGCCATTGCTCGTTGAGCCGGGAAGAACGAAACCCCTTCCACTTCCCACCAAGCGCCTCGTCGCGAAAGCCTTTGATGGCTCGAAGGCCTTGCGGCCCTGACAGACTGGCGATGTCCTTCCATTTCTCATAACGCTTGAGAATGTCCAAGGGGACCCGGCCGGAAAGCTCTTTGTCGACGTCGCGGTGCTCTTGGATTCGCCACATTCCAAATTATGCCTAGACCATTTATAGTCTGTAAAGGCCCCGAGCACCCGTGCCTAACGCTTGAGTTAAGCCGCGCCGAAGGCGTCGGCTTGAACGATTGGTTGAACGAAGCCGCTACGCGGCAGCTTGGATACACCCTCGTCTCGCGCACCCGGTCGGTGCGTCCGCCGCTGGCGGTTTCTCTTGAGACGAGGCTACCTCTGTGAACACTTTCGATCAATCGGATTCGATACGGCTCCATGAGCTGCTGCTCAGCCACCTGCTGCCACGCGGGTTTGGGCGCAGTCGCAACTACGGCCTCACTAACCACCGCCGCAAAGCCCTGCTACGCCGCGTGCAACTCATGCTGCTGCACGTCGCCATCCCGATCGCCAAACCCAAGACCCGCCGCCCCGTGCTGTGCTGGCGCTGCGGCCAGCCGATGCGCATTCGCGTCGTCCCACGGACATTCCAAATCGACGTGCAAACCGACAGCCCCGCCCAACCAACCCGGAGCGCCGCGGTGTAATCCACCCGCCCGCGCCGGCCGCAAAACACGCCTGGTGACAGGCGCGAAATCGCCTGCGCCCGATTCGGCAAAAACCCGCGCAAATCAGCTAGGATCGACCGCAAGCAAACCCGGCGCTCGCCGGTTTCAGGCTCAAGACGGTGAACACCGACCCGTCAAATCCGCCTCCGCCATCGCGGTGCCAAGGGCCGAAAAAACTCTTTCCTATAAGTAAGCCAAACACCCAGCACCGGGCTTGTTCAACAATCGGATCAGATCGCGGCTGCGCGCGATCTATCCTTAGACGTTAGGCGGCACTGCGCGCAGACTCAGACGAGTTCAATTTGCACTTTCCTACCAACCAGTGCCGCAGCCCGCTGCAGCGTAGAGAGCATGACGTCTCGTGTCGGGTCGAGCAGCCTGTCGACTTGTGACCTGCTGGTTCCCAGCAGGACCGCCAGGCGTGCTTTGCTCATGGACCTTTCGCTCATGGCGTCGGTTAGTTGCCACACGATGACTTCTTTGATGGCCAACGCTTGGTCTTCGTCATAGGTTCCTTCTTCTTTTAGGAAGTCATCAAGACTACTGCCGCGATTCTGCTTACTCATGATTTCAGTTCCTTGAGCCGCTTGCGAGCGACTGCGAGTTCAGAAGGAGGTGTCTTCTGCGTCTTCTTAATGAAAGCGTGGAGCGCCACGAGTACGCCATCATCAATACCTAGGAGCACACGAGCCATGCGATTGCTAGGCAAGTTGGTTCTGATCTCCCAGAGGCCGTCTCCCATCGGACGGCAGAGTGGCATGCCCACCGGCCACCGCCACTGCGCTCGCATCAAGTCTTTTCCCATTTCTCGTCGATCCTCAAGCGGAAGATCCTTCAGCCACTCGCGCACCGGCTCCGTGCCGCTTGGGGTCCGAAAGAAGATCAACGCCGTCTTAGGTGGGAGCGCCTCAGCCATAAATCACCATGGTTAAGGTGTACCACGGAAGGTACAGTCGCGCAAGCGATCGCGATGCCGGCGTCCGGGCCCTGCGCGCCCGAGCCGCCGGGATGTTGCCTTGTGCCGCCTAACGTAAAATTGAGGGGCGCCGCGCTTTTGCGGCGTCCCTCTCGAATGCAGGGTTCAGATCGCGGCTGCGCGCGATCTAACCTTAGTCGTTAAGCGGCAACACGAGACCAGGATTTGGACGCGGTTATTTATCGTTTGCGGGCATCCGAGTCTCTATACGGCAATTTGGTGAACACAGTTCTCAACCAACCGGACGTCGGCGGCCTTTCCATAAAATGCATAATTGCCAATACCATGGAAGATCCGAAGAAACTCACTGCGCGAACTCCAAGCCCCAGAATGGATGGAAACAACATCCCTGTCTCTTATACACATCTGACGCTGCCGACGAATAGAGAGGTGTAGATCTCGGTGGTCGCCGGATCATTAA
>ENA-ORBV01001181-ORBV01001181.1-microbial-mat-metagenome-genome-assembly--contig:-NODE-1181-length-58704-cov-6.162604_pt1 | contig 58704 bp, 60 predicted proteins | sample MGYA00237777_ERZ505514 | MGnify/ENA primary metagenome ERZ505514 (study PRJEB26160, sample SAMN06269048) | microbial mat metagenome | isolation source: Oligotrophic lake microbial mat | place...
GGCATACGAGATTCGCCTTAGTCTCGTGGGCTCGGAGATGTGTATAAGAGACAGAGGTGGGCTACATCGATCCCACTGTTCTGACTGGCGAACAGGACAACCGGCTCCTCTTGTTGGCCGGACGCAGTTGGCATGTCACAGAGGTTGAGTGGTCCAAACGAATCGTGTGGCTGGAGCCGGCGCGGGAAGGTGGCAAAGCGCGCTGGATGGGCGGGGCGCGCAGCCTGGGCCGCGATGTTTGCCAGGCGATTCGAGTGGTACTCGCCTCGGGCGCCCCACCGATCGTCACCTTGTCACAGCGCGCGCAGGCCGCTCTTCGCGGACTGGCCGAAGAGCTGCCCATGTCGCTGGGAACGCACTTTGTGGTGGCGCGGTCTGTTGCTGCACCCGTACGGACCTGGACTTTCGCCGGTACCCGGGCCAACCGCACCTGGGCGCACAAGGCTTCGGTCGGTGGTCAGAAGGTGCGGTTCGATGCCCTGAGCGTCCACGCGCCGGCGTCGTTGTTGACCGATGCGGCACAAGGGCAGTTGACGTTGACAGACGCAGAGATCGCGACCTTCGCCGAGTCGGTGAAGTTCGCCGAATGTGTGCCACAAGGGCTGCTCACCCGGACGATTGTCGCGAGGAACTTCGAGGTAGCTGGATAAAAAATCAGTGGTGCATTGACCCCACATCTAGAATACCGCGTCGAATCGTTTTCACGCGATCATTAACCTATGAGTTAACATCTTGAAAATACTGTCGATACGAAGAGCGAGATTTTGGGTCGGCGCGGTTGCCCTCGAAAAGGGTGACGGGACGCTGTCCTGCTCGTTGCTCGACGATTTCAATGAGATTGAGGCCACATATGAGGCATCCAGAGACCGGCTCATGTCGTACTTCGAGCAAGTGTCGGTGACGGGCCCGAAGGCTCTGAATGCTGTGCAATGTCACCAGGTCGATGCGAACAGCAAGATTTCTGAGTTCATTTCTGGCAAATTGCGAGTGCTGTTTTTTCAAGGCGCTCAGGGCAACGTAGTCATCTGCACGCACATGTTCTTGAAGAAGACGCAGAAGACGCAGAAGACGCCACCTAAAGAGCTGAGAAAGGCCGTCAAGGCCAAGAGACAGTACGAGCAGGCCGAGAAGGTCGGACAGGTTGAATGGAAGGAAGAACTATGAGCAAGAACAGTTTCGCGGCGTTGTACGCGAAGCTCGAGTCAACGCCCGCGTACCAAGCGGAAAAGCTGGCCGTGGATTTCTTGGTGGAACTCAATGCGTTCATGCAAGCGCATGGCGTGTCCAATGCTGATCTCGCCAGGAAAGCCGGTGTATCGCCCGCGTACATCACTAAGGTGTTTCGAGGCCCGTCGAACTTGTCAATGGAGACCCTGACCAAGTTGGCGCACGCTATCGGCTGTAAGGTGCACCTCCATCTTGCCAATCATGGCGCTGACGTTCGCTGGTTCGACGTGTTCCAGCAACAGCCTGCCTTCAAGCATGAGATTGACCTGGCCGTCCCCGCGCAGTTCATGCGTGTGATGAGTCAGCTTAAACCGATCAATCAGGAAGACTTCAATGATTCGCAATTCGCCCATGCGGCTTAAAGAGCTCTTTTTCCCGCATGTTGCTGTCAAGGCACTAGTGCCCAAAGCCGCCGAAACTGCTTCGCGCGAGCTGGACTTAAACGATCTCGAGATCAGCTTTGGCTTAGATTTTGATCAAGCGGGAAAGACCGCCAGTGCAGGCGTGAAGATCGCAACCAAGGACAACACCGTTGAATCGACCAACGAGAACGGCCTGTACCGGGTACGAATTGAAGCATTCGCCAATTTTGACGTTGTGAGCCCCGAGCGCACCGACGCAATGGCGGTGTATCTACGCAAGTTTGCGGCGGCTGCCGCACTGATCGGCGCAGCTCGGGAGCAAATCGCGTTGATGACTGCACGTGGGCCTTGGGGAGTGGTGATGTTGCCAATCATCAGTATGGACCGAGTAGTTGGCGCGCCGCCGAAAAATGCTGACCCTCCGCCCATCGCGGTCAAAAGAGCAAGTCCCCGAAGAAAGACTGCCGCTGCCCTGCCTCGTTGAAGGTGATTTGATGGGGTTGTAATGTAGGTGACCAAAAAGTCATTCAAACTGTTCGTGAAACAAATCGCTCAGGTGGGGTGACCATCCCATTACTTGCGCTGGACAAACCATGGGTGCTGGGCATCGATGCGAGCATCAACTCGCGGTACGGACGCCAAGAGGGTGCCGAACTGGGATCCGGACCAAGCCCAGGTGCCCGAGCCACCGGTTGCACACCTTCTGGGTGGGCAAGAACAATTGGCGGACTCATCCCGGCGTGCGCTTGAGCTGCGTCAGCACCCGCAACATGGTGCGATTCACATCGTCCAGGTGCAGTTCATGGGCCTCGCACAAGGCGGGCACCCCGGTCATGAGCGGGTATTCGAGCGCAGTGGCCAGTTCCAGGAACGGGGCGTAGGGCCCGCTGTTGCCCAAAATGGCGCCGGTGACCCGGTCGGATAGCGGCAGGCGGGTCAGCGCGTCGCGCAGCGGTTCGCCCAGTAAGCCGTCGATCTGCGACAACATGCCGCACAGGAAGACCTCGCGGCGCAGCGTGGCCTCGTCGCCGGCATCGAGCTGGTTCTCCATCATGCGGGCCCGCATCACCATGGCCATGCGCACCGGGTCCATGTCGGGTTCATTGCTCGCCAGCGGCAGCAGTTCCTGCAGCCAGGCCTTGAAACGCGACAGGCCCAGCAGCATCAGGCCGTGGCGCAGCGATTCGACGCCCACGCGCAGGCCCAGCGCGGCCGAGTTGGTGAAGCGCAGGAATCGGTAGGCCAGCAGCGGTTCATCGGCCAGCGTGTGCTCGATCAATTCGAGTGCCGCATCGGCGTCGGTCTGCTGCATCAGCCGCACGACGGCGCGCTGGCTGGGCTGGATCGGCTGCTTGCGGTGCGACAACAACACGTCGTCGACCGGCCATCCGGCCACGCCCCAGGCCTGTTGCTGGTCCAGACAATGGTCTGCCATCAGCCGACTGGCCACCGCTTCGATGATCTGGTCGGGTGGAACCGGGCTGGCGGCGTCGGCCCGCGCCGGTGCGCCGCCCTGCGTCTGGCGCAGCGACACCTTGGAGCCCGCAATGGCTTCGCCGGGCGTGAGTCCGAGCATCGAACGCACAAAGCAGCCGACGATGGCGGCGTCGGGGCGTTGTCCGGGCTCGCCACGCCATACCAATTGCAAGCCGCGGGCATGCGCCTGGCGCACCAGTGGCAGGACGCCGGGCGCGTCGAGCAGTGCTTGTTGCACGACCAGCCAGGGGCCTGTCGGGGCGCCGTGTTCGAGCAGATCGGCGAGCAGTCCTGCGGTCAGTGGCGTCAGCAACAGGGTCGGATTCTGTTCCGACCAGGTCTGTTCGAGTGTGCGCAGGAAATGGGCAGCCGAGACATGCTCGTCGCCGACTGGAGACGCGAACAACTGCACCGCCACTGGCTGGCGCGCGCGGCTCCAGACCAGCTGGTAACCCAGCATCAGCTGCCCAAGGGTTGAGGGGGCCATGTCAGTCCCGCCCGGCCGCTCCGAAGGGACTGACGGCCCCCTCTGGGGGCAGCGAACGCAGTGAGCGTGGGGGCTCTGTCATCCTAGTTTATATAGTTGAACAGCGATAGGCGTTGGATCTGTGCGTATGACTGTAACGCAGCCTGGTAGCCGGTCTGCGTGCGGCCGAAGTCGGAGATGGCCTTGACCATATCGGCGTCGATGGCGCGCGCGCGGTCGGTCTCGAGCGACAAGGAACGCGCCGATTGCGCGTCGGTGATGGTGTCGGCGCGGTTGAGCCAGTCGCCAGCCTGACCGCGCGCCGCCTGCATGCGCTCCATCGCGGTGTCGATCTGGGACAGCGACAGCGCGATTGCGTGCGACAGCCGGTGATCGCCGGAGGCGCCGTCGATGCTGGAAATCGCCTGGTCGAGCAGGTTGAACACGTTGCGTGTCGCGCTCGGGGCGATGTTCAGCGAGTCGCCGGTCTGCGGCGTACCTTGTGCCAGGACCTGCATGCCGTCGAACTGGATCGGCGCGCCATCGGTGTAGGGAAGGCCGGCGGCCAGTGTGGTTGCGGTGGTGGTGTTGACGACGTCGTAGGTCGTCACGCCGGCCGTGACCGTGAAGTCGATGCGGTAGTTGTCGCCGGTGACCAGGGTGGGCTGTGTCACGGTGCCCGGGTCGCTCCAGACCGAGCCGGTGTTGGTGGCGCCCAGCGACACCTCGAACACCCGGTTGCCGCTGGGAACGTCCATCCAGATCGCCTGGCCGTTCATGGTGCCCGGCAGCCCTGTGGTCGTGGCCGAGCGTTGCCCGGGGGCACCCTGGAACGCTACCCCCGCCGGGAAGTCGGCAAAGGGCGACCCGGCACTGCCCAGTCCGCTGAACAGCGGCACGCCGTTGTTGTCGGTGCGGTTGGCGATGGCAAATATCTGGTCGCGCAGGCTGGTCAGTTGTTGCGACAGCGTGTCGCGGTTGGCCGGCGTGTAGGCGGCATTGCCGGAGGCAATGACGAATTCGCGCGCCGTCTGCATCAGGCCGATGGCCTCGCCCAGGCCGGCTTCGGCGGTTGCCAGCGCTGCACGCTGGGTCTCGAGCGCGCGCTGGTCGGTCTCGATGCGGGCGAGGCGCACCATGGCGCGCTCGGCCTGCGCCGAGGCGATGGGGTCATCGCTGGTGCGGTTGACCCGCAGGCCCGAGCTAAGCTTTTCCTGCTGGCCCACCATCTCGCCCTGGCGTCGGTACAGATGTTCGAGCGCGTTGTCGTAGGTGTTGGCGGTTCCGATTCGCATGTGCTTGTCAATCAGGAAGGAGGGCCGCGCCTTAGCGGCCCAGGTTCTGGATCAGGGTGTCGAAGATCGTCTGCGCGACCTGCAGGACCTTGGCGGACGCCTGGTAGGCCTGCTGGAACTGCAGCAACTTGGCCGCTTCCTCGTCCAGGTTGACGCCGACCAGCGCCGCGTTGTCAGCCACCGCATTGGCTGCAATCGACCCCGACACTGCGCTGGCAAAACCCGCGCTTTGCACACGCACGCCGATCTCGGACATCAGGCCGGCATAACCGTCGGTGGTGGCGGCGCCGTCGAACAATGCCAGGTCGCGGATTGCCAGCATGGCGTGGCCATTGCCGGCGTCGATGGCCGGGTAGGCGTTGGCTTGCACGGTATAGGTGTCGCCCACCTGTGGCGAGCCCTTGAAAGTCAGCGCCCATCCGTTGTAGCTGATGGCCTGGCCAGGAACGTAGGCCACGCCGCTCGGATTGCCGGTGCCCACGCCGCTGACATCGAAGCTGCCTGGGCCGGTGAAGGTCAGAGTCACGGGCTGGGTCAGGTTGACGTTGGCCTGCTGCGGCAACAAGGTCTGCAGGGTCAATGATCCTTGGTTGGCGACGCCGGCGCTGGCCGCGACCGGACTGGCGACCGCCAGTGCATTGGCAGAGGCAAATGCCACGTCCATGTTGTTCGTGACCAGGCGGTACGGCGTGACCATGAACCGGTCGCCAGCCGCAGCGGCGCCCGCCACCTGCAGTTCGAGCCCGTCGATCTGCACCGGCAAGGCGGCAAAGACCGTGGTCTGCCCGTCGGACAAGCGCCGGATCGAGCCGGCGCCGGCACCGGTGAAGGTGATCTCGTAGTCGGACGCCGCCAGGGCCGGGGCCCCGCTCGCTGGCACCGTCTGCACCGCGACCTGGATGCTGGCGCTGCCGGTGTTGGTCGTCGCGGGCAGGGCGTCGGGTATGCCGCCCAGCGTCAACAGGTCGCCCGCCGGGTTGCCAGCAATATCGAGCCCGAGCCGGTGTTGCTGGTTCAACACCGTGCCAAGCGCCAAGGCCATGCGCCCCATCATGTTGCCGGCGTCGACCATATCGGTATTCTTGAACCGCAGCAGTCCGGACAGAGCACCGCCGCCCAGTGTGGCTTCCTCCAGAACCACGGTCTGGCCGTCGCGCTGCATGGTCAGTTTGGACTTGAGCGGGTCGCCGAAACTGTCGAATTCCAGCTTCAGTGGCGTCACCGTGGTTCCCAGCACCAGCGGCTGGCTACCGGCCACGAAGATGCCGATCGAGCCGTCACTGGCCGGGATGCTGGTCGTTTGCACCAGCGTGTTGAGTTCGCGGATCAGCTCGTCGCGCTTGTCGAGCAGGTCATTCGGCGTATGGCCGCTGCCCTGCTCGTTGCGAATCTCCTTGTTGCTCTGCGCGATGCGCGAGGCCAGGCTGTTGACCATGCGCACGTTGGCCACCAGTTCGAGCTGCACGCTGTCGCGCAGGTTGGACAGATCGGCGCTGGTCGCGCGAAAACGCGCGGCCATCTCGTCGGCGCGCGCAAGCGTCACCGTACGCGCGGTCAGGTCGGCGGGTGCGTTGGCGACGTCGGAGAAGGAGTTGAGCAGGTCGCCGATGGCCGCGCCCAGCCCGGTCTTGCCGCCCGGGAACAGTTCTTCGAGTTTCTTGAGCTGCTCCAGCCGCTTGCCGTCGGCTGCGGCGACGGCGCCGGTCAGCGACACCTGGCGCGTCAGCATCTCGCTGTGGCTGCGCATGACGGTGACCGCGTCGACGCCGCGCCCGTAATAACCAGCACCCTGGTAGCCGGCGCCCTGGGACAGACCCTCGATCGCCTCGAGCTTGACGTTCTGGCGTGAATATCCCGGCGTGTTGACGTTGGCAATGTTGTTGCCGGTCGAGCGCAATACCTGCTGGTTCGCCAGCAGCGCACTCGTTCCGATGCTCAGGATGCTCGACATGTTGAATGGCCCCCACGTTCGCCCACTTCGTGTGGCTCTCTGCCCCCCGAGGGGGCTAATTTCCCTTGGGGCGGCCCGGCGGGAAAATGGCCCTTCACACAGAGAAAATTGCGGGCAGCGGTCATGTCGTATTGGCACGCTGCAGCTGCAACGCCTGATTGATCGAGCGGCTAAGCTTGGATGCGTAGTTCGGGTCGGTCGCGTAGCCGGCGCGTTGCAGGCCGGTGGCGTAGGCCTGGACCGAATCGGTCTGCTGGCTGACCTGGGCGTAACGCGGACTTTGTGTGATCAGGCGGGCGTAGTCGCGCAGCGAGTCTTCATAGGAGTCGTAGGCGCGGAACTTGGCGACCTGCTTTTGCGGCGCGCCGTTGACGTATTCGGTGGTCGTGATTTCCGCGACCTTGCCGTTCCAGCCGCCGGTGGCCTTGATGCCGAACAGGTTGAACGACGGCGAGCCGTCGGCCATCGTGATCTCGCTGCGGCCCCAGCCGGTTTCGTGGCCGGCCTGGCCCAGCATGAACGCCGACGGAATGCCGCTGGATTGCTCCACGCGCGCCGCGGCGGCCGCATGGCGCTGCACGAAGGCACTCTGGCTGCCGGTCGGGCGCCAGGAACCCAGCGTTTCGGCTGGCGGGCGTATGGTGTTGGTGCCGGGCAGGCTGGTGCTGGCGCCGGGCATGCTGGTCGTGGGTGTGATCGCATCGCCCGATATACGTTGCGACAGCTGGCGCTCGATCTGTTCCGACAAGCCGCCGGGCATGCCAGACATGTGTACTGCGAGTTGCTGGTCCAGCAGATCGGCGCCCAGATCGCCGCCGGGGCTGTCCAGCAGGCCGGACTTCATCGTGGCCTCGCGCATGCTCTTGATCAGCTCGCGCATGAACAGCGACTCGAACTGCTTGGCCGCCTCCTTGATCGCGCCGGCACTGTTCTTGCCAGCCTGCAGCTTCAGTGCGTTGAGCGAGCGGCCGTCTGCGGCCAGTGCGTTGGAGCCGTTGGCGATGGTTCCGTATGACATTCAGATTACCTCCAGCTCGGCGTTGAGCGCACCGGCGGCCTTGATCGCCTGCAGGATCGCCAGCAGGTCCTGGGGCGTAGCACCCAGCACGTTGAGCGCGCGTACGACGTCGGCCAGCTGGGGCGAGGGTGGAATCTGGATCAGGATGCCGGGCTCCTGCGTGATCTGGATGTTCGACTTCTGCGCCACCACGGTCTGGCCCTGTGACAGCGGGTTGGGTTGGCTCACCACCGGCGTGCTGCTGATCGTGATCGACAGGTTGCCATGCGCAATCGCGCACGGCCCCAACGTGACCGCCTGGTTCAGCACGATCGAACCGGTGCGGGCGTTGATGACGACCTTGGCAGCGGGCACCGACGCTTCCAGCGGCAGCTCCTCCATCTCCGCGATGAAGCTGACGCGCGAGTTGGGGTCCACCGGCGCACGCACCTCGACCGTGCGGCCGTCGAGCGCGCGCGCATACCCTTGGCCGAAACGGCGGTTGATTGCCTGCGCGACGCGTTGCGCGGTCTGGAAATCGGAGGCGGTCAGGCCCAGTGAAATGGTGTCACCCTCGAGCAGCGGGGTCGCAATGACACGTTCGACCTGCGCGCCACCGGGCACACGGCCCGCGCTGAGGTGGTTGATCTGTACCTTGCTGCCGCCGGCCGATGCGCCGGCGCCGGCGACGATCAGGTTGCCCTGGGCCAGCGCATAGATCTCGCCGTCGACGCCGCGCATCGGTGTGCTGATCAACATGCCGCCTTTGAGCGACTTGGAGTTGCCCAGCGAGGACACATTGACATCCACCGTCTGGCCGGGGCGGGCGAACGCCGGCAGCTGGGCCGTGACCAGCACCGCAGCCACGTTCTTGAGCTGCAACTGGGACAGGCTGGCTGCGGGCAAGGTGATGCCCATCTGCTGCAGGTAGTTGCTCAGGCCCTGCGAGGTGTAAGGCATCTGCGTGGTCTGGTCGCCGGTGCCGTCCAGGCCGACGACCAGGCCAAAACCGGTCAGCTGGTTGGTGCGGACCCCTTCGACTGCGGCGACCTCCTTGATGCGGGCGGCAAACGCGGGCGCGGCCAGCAGGCCCAGGGCCAGCAGCAGTGCGGTACAGCGGCGGGCCCAGGAGCGGGACATAAAGGTGGAAAGGTTCATGACGGGGCCTTCAGAACGGCAACAAGGCCATGAAAAAGCGGGCGATCCAGCCGACGGTCTGCGCTTCGTTCTGCGCGCCGCGGCCGCGCGATTCGATGCGGGCGTTGGCAACCAGGGTCGAACTCACGAGGCTGCCGGGTTGTACCGAACGTGGGTCCACCGTGCCCGAGAAACGCAGCACGTCGACGTTCTGGTTCACGCCGATCTGTTTTTCGCCCGCCACTACCAGATGGCCGTTGGGCAGAACGTCGACGACGGTGGTGGTGATCGAACCGGAGAAGGTGTTGGCACTTTCAGTGCCGCCGGCGCCGGAGAAGTCGTTGGTCGACGACGTACCCAGCGAGAGCTTGCCCAATGTCGAGGCTTTGGCGAAAGGAAAGGCCGAGATGCCCGCTTCCATCGTCGAGTTGCGGTTGGCCGTGGACGACGACTTCTGGCTGGCCGTGATGTTCTCGATGATCATGATCGTCAAGGCATCGCCGACCATGCGCGCGCGGCGGTCTTCGAACGACGGCCGATAACTCGCGGCGTGGAACAGGCTGCCGGTGGCGGGGCGGGTAATTGCCGGCGCCGGCGCCGGCGCGGCGATCGCGGCGACCGGCTGCTGCGTGAAGTCGACGCGTTCGGTCTTGGGCAGCGAGTCGCAGCCGCTGGCCAGCAGAGCTACCAGCAGCAAGGCGGTGCAGCGCAGAGACAGTCGCATGCAAACCATCACAGTTGGCCGAGCTTTTGCAGCATCTGGTCCGAGGTCTGGATCGCCTTGGAATTCATCTCATAGGCGCGCTGGGTCTGGATCATCGTGATCAGTTCCTGCACCACGTTGACGTTGGACGTCTCCAGAAAACCCTGCGACAAGTTGCCCAGGCCGTTGGCGCCGGGGGTGCCGGTGGCGGGCTGGCCCGAGGCCGGGCTTTCGGCGAACAGGTTCTGTCCCTGGGGTTCAAGGCCGGCCGGATTCAGAAAGCTGGCCAGGGCGATGGTGCCGATCGGTTGTGGCGTCGTGCTGCCGGGAATCGATGCGCTCACGGTGCCGTTCAGGCCGATCGTGATGTTTTTGGCGTTGGCCGGAACGGTCACGCCGTTGGCCACGGCCAGCCCGTTGGAGGTCACCAGGCGGCCCTGGCTGTCGACCTGGAACGAGCCGTCGCGGGTGTAGTTGGTCGTGCCGTCGGGCATCGTGACCTGGAAGAAGCCGCTGCCCTGGATCGCCACGTCGAGGTTGTTGCTGTCTGCTGCAAGGTGCCTTGCGAGAACGAGCGGCTGGTGGCCACGGTGCGCACGCCCAGGCCCAGGTGCAGACCGGTGGGCAGCTGCGACTGGTCGGTGGTGTTGGCTCCGACCTGGCGCAGGTTCTGGTACATCAGGTCCTCGAACACCGCATTGGCGCGCTTGTAACCGGTGGTGGAGACGTTGGCCAGGTTGTGGGAAATCACGTCGAGCTGGGTTTGCTGGGCTTCCATGCCGGTCTTCGATATCCAGAGGGAGTTGATCATGGTGGGGTTCTCGGTGTGTGTCGGTCGTGCTGGGGTCAGCCCTGCAGGCTGAGCAGCTGACCGGCAGAGCGGTCGTTGGATTCGGCGGTCTGCACCAGGCGCATCTGCATCTCGAACTGGCGCGCGGTCTGGATCATGCCGACCATGGCCTCGATCGGATTGACGTTCGAGCCTTCCAGCGCACCGCTTTGCAGCCGTGCCTGGGCGTCGCCCGGCAGCGGATCGCCGGAGGTGCTGCGAAACAATCCGTCGTCGCCGCGCTTGAGCGGATCGTCGGCGTTCGGTGTTACCAATTTGAGCCGGCCGATGATGGCGCTGGGCTGGCCATCGGCCTTGGCACTGATGTTGCCGTCGGTGCCGATGACGATCTGGGCATTGGCCGGAATCGTGATCGGGGCGCTGCCGTCCGAGAACACAGGCAGGCCGGTGCTGGTCTGCAGCGTGCCGTCGGGGGCTATCTGCATTGCGCCGGCCCGGGTGTAGGACTCGGTTCCGTCCAGCCCCTGGACCGCGAACCAGGCATTGCCGGTGGCCATCACGTCGAGCGCGCGGCCGGTGGTCTGCGCCGGGCCGGCGACTTCCGAGTGGCCCGAAGTCGCCTCGAGTGCGAACACACGGGTGGTCGATCCGTCGCCGCGCAGCGGGACCGCCCGGTAGGCCGACAACTCGGCTCGAAAGCCATGGGTGGAAGCATTGGCCAGGTTGTTGGACAACACGCCCTGGCGATGCGCGGCGGCGCTGGCGCCAGTCATAGCGGTGTAGACGAGTCGATCCATGGCGGTGCCGTTTCAGATGTTGTGTGGTTTCGGGCTGGGTGCCTCAACGCAGCTGGGTGAGGGTGGACAGGACCTGGTCCTGGGTCTTGATGGTCTGCGCGTTGGCCTGGTAGGTGCGTTGCGCGGTCATCATGTTGACCAGTTCGGAGGTCAGGTCGACGTTGGATTCCTCCAGTGCGCCGGAGCGCAGCGAGCCGAACTTGCCCACGGACGGCGCTCCCACGATCGGTTGGCCGGACGCGACCGTCTCGACCCAGTTGCCGTTGGCCGACGGGCGCAGGCCCTGAACGTTGCGGAAGTCCGCCAGCGCGATCTGGCCTGCGGCCTGAACCTGGCCGTTCGAATACCGTCCCGAGATAAGGCCGTTGTCGCCGATCGTCAGCGCCACGAAATCACCGGGTGCATAACCGTCCTGGCGCAGATCGGTCACGGCGAATGCGGTGGCGAACTGCGTTGCGCCGGTCAGGTCGAGCTGGGGCGTGAAGGTGCCGATGGTCGGGTTCGGCGAGGTGATAGAGATCGTGGGCACCGGCGGCACGGTCGTCAGCAGCAGTCCGCTGACGTCGAAGGTCAGCGTTGCGGCCAGCGAGGCGGTGGCACTGGCGTCGTCGGTCGGGTCGGTGAAGACTTCCCAGGTATCGTTGGCGGTCTTGCGCATGTAGACCGAGGTGGGGATCTCCGAACCCTGCGAGTCGTACACGTTCAGTGCCGTGCCGTAGGTCGTCAACGGTGTGTTGGGGGTGGGTGTGTTCCACACCGGCGCGGCCGCATTGAGGTTGAACTCGGCCGTGATGCTGCCGGTCGCCTTGGCGGGAATTGGCGACGATGTCGGCAACGTCATCGGCTGCAGCGTGCTGCTGGTGGCAACACCATCGGGCGTGGTCGGATACCCCATCAGCTTGGCCTTGGCGTTGGTCACCACGTTGCCTTCGGTGTCGAGCTTGAACTCGCCGGCGCGGGTATAGGCTGTGGAGCCGTCGGGCAACGTGACGCGAAAGAACCCGGAGCCGTTGATCGCGATGTCCAGGTTGCTGCCGGTGACGTTGACCGCGCCCTGGGTGAACTGTTGCGAGACCGTGGCGACCTCGACGCCGATACCTTCGCTGCGCCCGCTGCTCGCGTTCGTCGATGCGGCGACGATTTCCGAGAATTCGGCGCGCGCGACCTTGGCGCCAACCGTATTGGCGTTGGCAATGTTGTTGCCGATCACGTCGAGGTTGCGGCTGGCAGCGTTCAGGCCGGAGAGCCCTGTTTGGAATGACATGGTGTGGTTCCTGGGAAGATGTCGGTCAAGAAGTCGGTCGGTTCGGGAAACAATCGGGCGGTTTTAGAAAATCGTCTTGACGGCGTCGTAGCCGACGCTGCCCAGGCCGCGCAGCTGCACGTTCATGCTGCCGTTGTCGGAGCCCACCGAGAGCACCTTGTCCTGCACCAGCGTGCGGTTCGTCACGACGGTGCTGCCCTTGGTCGCAGTCACGCGGTAGGTCACTCCCTCGGCGCCCGAGTGCGCCCGGGCTTCCCAATCGAAGGCCTTGCGTCCGGCGCCAAGTGCGCCCAGGTTGAAGCTCTCGAGCACGACACCGCCCGACGACAGGATGTCGACCATGACCTTGTCGGCGGGAAGGTCCAGGTCGATCGCACCGCTGGCCTTGCCCTCGTGGATGGCCAGCCGGTTGCCCTGCACGAGCACATCGCGGCCGACCAGCGAGCCGGCCTGCAACGTCTGCATCGAGGCCAGCTGCCCAGCCAGTCCGGCCAGCGAGGCGTTGACCTTCTCGATGCTCGAGACGGTGGAGATTTGCGCCATCTGCGAGGTCATCTGGGCGTTGTCCATCGGATTCATCGGGTCCTGGTTGCTCAGTTGCGCGACGAGCAGTTTCAGGAAGCGGTCTTCCGATGCGGCGTTGTTCGCGCTCGACGCGGTATTGCCCGTGGTGGCAACGGAGCTGCTGGCGTTGACGGCGGTGGTGCTGGCCATGGTGGGCTTGTCCTGTCAGGGGTGATGCGGCTTACTGGCCCATCTGCAGCGTCTTGAGCAGCAGCGTCTTGGCCGTATTCATGACTTCGACATTGTTCTGGTACGAGCGCGAGGCCGAGATCATGTTGACCATCTCCTCGACCGTGTTGACGTTGGACTGGTTGACATAGCCCTGCGCATCGGCCATCGGATGGCTCGGGTTGTGCACCTTGCGCATCGGCTCGTTGCTCTCCACCACCGAGCGAACCTTGACTCCGGAGGACGCGTTTGACCCCATCGGGACAGTCTCGAACACAACCTGGCGCGCCTTGTAGGCCTGACCGTCGGGTCCTGCCACTGCGTCTGCATTGGCCAGGTTGGAAGCCACGACGTTGAGCCGCTGCGACTGGGCGCTGACGGCGCTGCCGCTGACGCCGAAGATGGAAAACATGGACATGGCACAGGCCTCCTGGGAATGCGTGGGCGCTTATTGGCCCTGGATGGCGCTCAAGATCGTTCTGGAATAGCCGTTGATGAAGCGAAGGGTTGCCTCGTAGCGCACAGCGTTGTCGACAAAGTTGGCGCGTTCTCGGTCCAGATCGACCGAGTTGTTGTCCATGGCCGGCTGGGTCTGCACGGTGTAGCCCATCTCTGCCTTGTCGGTGCCGCTCGGGCCGACCGTGCCGGTGATGGCGAAGTGGGCCGTGTGGCGCGGCGCGCTGGCGGCGGGTGGGGCGATCGCGAGCCGTGTTAGTTTGCCCTGGCCGGTCGCCGCGGCCATCGCTTCCCGGAAGTTGAAGTCGCGTGCCACGTAACCGGGCGTGTCCGAGTTGGCGATGTTGCTCGCCACGATGCGTTGGCGTTCAGCGCGCAGGCCGAGTGCCGTGCCTTGGAAATTGAGTCCGGCGGTCAACTGGGTAAACATGGGACAACACCTCTCTTGGTCGGTTCGGGAGCGGACGCAGCGGTCAAAAGCCGTGGCGTGAAACGATTATGGAAAAGCTTGAGGCTGTCGATTGCCGGAATAACGGCGCTTTCCGCCATCACTTGGCGGCTTTGGTGTTGGCGCAGACGCCTAGAGTTGCAGCATGTCTCAAAGTCACGCCATGTTTTTGATGCGCCCGCTCACGTGGTTGCGGCGCCTGTCCGGTCTCGCTGCGATCGTGCTGGTCGGCACGCCGCTGCTGGCTAAGGCGCAGGCGCCCGCAGTCAACCAGGGTCGGGCGGCCACGATCGCGCAGGAAAGCCAGGTCTGGCTGGACCAGGCCGTCGCGGCAGCGCGACCGCCCGGCGCGGCGCCACTGCGCATGGTGGTGCAGGTCGGCGCACTCGACAGCCGGCTCAACCTGGCGCCATGTGGACAGGTCGAGCCTTATCTGCCGCCGGGAACCCGGCTCTGGGGCAAGACACGTGTCGGCCTGCGCTGCGTCGATGGTGTTGCGCGCTGGAACGTTTTCCTGCCGGTGCATGTCCAGGCGTTCGGACAAACCTGGGTGGTACGTTCGGATGTCGCCTCCGGCACGGTGTTGTCGATGGCCGATGCGGTGCGCGCGGAGGTCGACTGGGCCGAGGAGTCGAACTCGGTGCTGGCAGACCCGGACATGTGGGTGGGCCAGACGGCGACCCGCCAGCTGCGTACCGGACAGACCCTGCGTTTAGGCATGGTGAAGCCGTCGCAGGTGTTCCAGGCCGGTTCGATGGTCCGCATCATTGCGCAGGGACCCGGTTTCAGCGTCACGTCCGATGGTCACGCGCTCTCCGCGGGGGTGGTTGGAGAGATTGCGCGGGTGCGCATCGACAACGGTCGCGTGCTCTCCGGCGTGGTGCTGGACATGCGCACAGTCAAGGTCAATCTGTGAGCCATTTTGGTGCGTGCAGGTATGTCTCAAGTTTTCCCACCCCTTGCCGATAGCTATCGTAGGATGCTGTGTCTGTCACAGCCGTGGGGAACATCATGAAAATTGGCCAGTCAAGCGACCATTCCAACGCCATCGCGCAGGGCAATACGTCGACTGCTGCAAAAGCCGGTCCCGAAGCTGCCGCCGCCGCCCGCAACGATCGCAAGACGCCGGGCGTCGACGTCAAGGTGTCGTCACTGGCGCGCGACCTGGACAAGGCGGCTGCCGCCGAGCCCGAGGTCGACACCGAGAAGGTCAACGCGATCCGCCAGGCCATTGCCGACAAGACCTACAACGTCAATCCGGAAGCCATTGCCGAGAAGCTGCTCGCCAATGCACGCGAGATGCTCCAGCGCGCGGCATCCTGATCGCAGCGGATTTCCGGTCACCTGGTTTTTGCCATCACACACCACCACCGGAGTTCAATGCCATGCCCTTTACCCCGGTCCAATCGGAAGTTCGAAACGCCCTCGATCAGGCTGAGCGTAGCGTGGGCGCAACGGGCCAGGCGCTGTTGCTGGGTGACCCCGATCGCGTGCGTGCCGCCACCCGTGAATTGCATGATGGCGCCCACGCGCTGGCACTGGCCTTGCGCGGCGTCGGCGGCGGGACCGCACTCGCAGCGTCCCTGCGCGACCGGTTGGTGACCGTGGCTCGGGACATCGGCATTCAGCGCGAAGCCCTGCTACGCCGCTCGGCAGTGGTCGACCGCGCGCTGGAGTCGCTGGTGCCGCAGTCGCCGACCCAGTCGTCCACGTATTGCGGTGCGTTGGGCCGTTATGCGGGTCGCGCGGCGGCTGCGCCAGCGTTCCGCACCGTCTGACAATCCTTTTTCGCGATCTGGCGGCGCAGCCCGCGTGCGCGCCTCAGTGCCCGCGCATCTTGGCCCGCAGGCGGGCGATCGACTGGCTGTGCAACTGGCACACCCGCGATTCGGTGACGCCCAGCACGGCTGCGATTTCCTTCAGGTTCATGTCCTGCTCGTAATACATGCTCATCACGAACTGTTCGCGCTCGGGCAGGTTCTTGATCGCCGCAACCAGGGCCACACGCAGGCGCTGGTCACTCAGAGCTTCCATCGGGTTAGCCGCATCGTCGGCCACATCGTGGTGGTCCAGGAAGCCGTCGTCACCGTCGGAGCCGCGTGTCATGTCTTCCAGGTACACCAGCTGCGTGCCGCGTACCTTGCCCAGCAGCGCCTGGTATTCGGCCAGGCCGAGCCCGAGTTCCTGTGCAATTTCGGACTCGATGGGGCTGCGCCCGAGCAGGTGCTCCAGTCTGCGCATGGCCTGTTCGATGTCTTTCTGGCTTTTGCGCGAACCGCGCGACATCCAGTCGTTCTCGCGCAACTCGTCGAGCATGGCGCCCCGGATACGCTGCGTCGCGAAGGTCTCGAACTGCACGCCCTGGGCCACCTCGTACCGCGTCAGTGCCTCTGACAGCCCGATTAGTCCAACCTGGATCAGATCGTCGACCTGCACACTGGCGGGCAGCTTGGCCATCATGTGATGGGCAAGCTTGCGCACCAGCGGCTGGTACTGGCGGATCAGGGCGTTGCGGTCAAGCTGGCCCTTGGCGGTGTACATCGATAACTCTCCCGTGGGGTTCGGTGGCACCGATCTGGCAGATCTGGCACTTGGCAGGACTTCATCGTAGCGCAAGTCGATTCCTATCCGGTCTGGTTTGTTGCGGGGCCCGTGAGCAGTTCGGTCAGGCGTGGGCCCGGCCAAATCCGGCGCCAGGGGCCTGCGGGGACATGAACAGGAAACCCAGGTCGGAGGTCTTGGGGTCGAAGGCCGACTTTCCGTTGGCCCGCATCGACTCGCGCACCAGTTCGACCGCGTCTGCATCGGCCCAGTCCTGCGGCACCTTCTGGCCATTCGTTACGCCGCGCAGCACCAGTTGGTGCCGGATCGCGACATCGAGTGCCGGACCCAACTTGACGGCCTCGTCGATCTTGGACAACACGATCGGCTGCTGGTCGGCGGACTTGAATGCGTTGACCACCTCGTCGAGGGTGTCGCCATGTGCGCCGGCGTTGAGCACCAGCAGGCGCCGCACCTCGGGCAGGTCGAGCACATCGAGCGCGTCGTTCTTGCGTGGGTCCCGCGGCGCCAGGCCCGTGGTGTCGATCAGCACCATCTTCTTGGCGCTGAACAGGCCGAGCAGGTCCTGCAATGCGGCGCGGTCATGCGCCAGATGGGCGACCAGGCCCAGGCCACGTGCGTGTTCGCGCAGCTGCGCGTGGGCGCCGACGCGCTGCGTGTCAAGGGTGATCAGTCCGACGCTGCCCGCTCCGTGGGTCTGGGCGCACAGGCCGGCCAGCTTGGCCGCCGTCGTCGTCTTGCCGACGCCGGTGGCGCCCACCAGCGCGTAGATGCCGCCCTCCTGGTACAGCGGCACCTTGTCCTGGTCGGTATGGATGTTGCGCCGGATCGCCTCCATCATCCATTGCATCGCCTCGGGCGCCGCCAGTGCATCGGGCATACGTTCGAGAATGGCGCGCGCCAGTGCGGGTGAGTAGCCTGAGCGCACCAGCTTGAGCATGAGGTTGGCATGGATCGGGTTCTGGCGTGCCTGACCCAGCCAGGCGAAGGTATTGAACCGGTCTTCGATCATGTCGCGCATCGATTGCAGTTCGTCGGCGATGCTGCGCGCGCCGACCAGGGGAACCTGGGCCGTCGTCTCGACGGGGCTGGCGGCCCGCGGTGCTGCGGTTGCCACGCGCGGGCGCATCGCGGGAGCCGGTGCCGGCTTGGCAGCCACAACCGGTGCAGCCGTGTGGCGCAGTCCCACCTCTTGCACAGGAACCGGTGTTTCGGTCTGGCGTCGGCGCAGCATGCGTTCGCGGACATAGTCTTGGAACGACAAGGTGCTCATGGCCAATTGCTCCGTGTCCTGTTCGACCTGCTGGTGGGAGGACGGCAACCCCAGTGCGGACGCCGCCTTTTCCGGCGTAGGCTGGCTCTGCTGGCGTGGCGCCGACGCGCCGCTTGCACGCGTGTCAAGCGCGGTGACGCTGTCTTCCGTCGTTGCCATCACCTCGACCCCGTTGGCGGTCTGGCGGTTGGACAGGATCAGCGTGCCGTCGCCAAATGCATGGCGGGCCTTGGCCAGTGCTTCGCGCGATGTGGCGCCGGTAAATCGTTGGATGTTCATGGTGCTGCACCTCGCAGGATGGGGCCTATTCGGATCGTATGGGTTTCAGGAATTTCGCTGTGTGCCAGTACTTGCAGGCGTGGCGCGACGCGTTTGACCAGGCGGGCAATCGCGCTGCGGATCGGATCGGGCACCAGCAGGCAGGCCGGAATGCCGTTTTCTTCCTGCTTGAGTGCCACTTCGGCAGCGGTGCGGGTGAACATGTCGGCGACGCCGGGGTCCAGTGCCGGACCGGCAGCATTGCCCAGGGCCTGCACCAGCAGGCGCTCGAGCGCTGGGTCGATGGCGATCACGTTGAGTTCGCGTGTCGGGCCGTAGATCTGCTGCACGATGGCCGGTGACAGGGCGACGCGGATGCGTTTGGCCAGCTCGGCCGGATCGGCGATGGTGCCGGCGTGTTCAGCCAGCGATTCGACGATCGTGCGGATGTCGCGGATGTGCACCGACTCGTCGAGCAGCAGCTGCAACACCTTCTGGAACACGGCGATGGAGACCATCTTGGGAACGACTTCCTCGATCAGTTTGGGTGCCAGCTTGGCGACATGGTCCACCAGTTGCTGGGTCTCGGTGCGGCTGAGCAAACGCGAGGCCTGCACCTGCATCAAGTGTGACAAGTGCGTGGCCATCACGGTCTCGGAATCAACAACCGTAAACCCGGCCATTTGCGCCGCTTCCTTCTGGCGATCATCGATCCAGTGTGCCGGCAGGCCAAATGCCGGGTCCGTGGTGGCGGTGCCGATCAGCGGCGTCGTGATACCGCCCGGATTGATGGCCAGAAACATGCCGGGGAAGGCTTCGCCTTCGCCGACGATGACGCCGCGCAGTGTGATGCGGTACCCACTGGGCTTGAGTTCGAGGTTGTCGCGTACGTGGACGGCTGGCGGCAGGAAGCCGACCTCCTGGGCGAATTTGCGACGCACACTCTTGATGCGGTTGAGCAGGTCACCCTGGCGCGTCTTGTCCACCAGCGCGATCAGGCGGTAACCCAGTTCCAGCCCGAGCTGGTCCACCGGCTGCAGATCGTCCCAGCTCGCCTCGCCGTCGCCGGCGGGCGCTGCGTCGGCCTGCGCCTGGGCCTCGGGTTCTGGACGCTTGTGCGCCAGCAGCCAGGCACCGTATCCCAGGATGGCGCCAATCGACAGGAACACCACGTGCGGCATGCCGGGAATCAGGCCCAGCACCACCAGAATGGCGGACGCGATGCCCAGCACCTTGGGAGAGATGAACATCTGGTTCACGATCTGGCGTCCAAGGTCGTGTTCCTTGCCGACCCGTGACACCACCATCGCTGCGGCTACCGAGATCAGCAGGCCCGGGATCTGCGCCACCAGCGCATCGCCGACGGCCAGCAAAATATAGCTGTCGGCGGCCTGGGAAGCGCTCAGGCCGTGTTGCAACATGCCGACGGCAAAGCCGCCGACAAGATTGATCAACAGGATCAGGATGCCGGCGATGGCATCGCCGCGCACGAACTTGGATGCGCCGTCCATCGAGCCGTAGAAGTCGGCCTCTTCCGATACTTCGGAGCGCCGGCGCTTGGCCTCCTTTTCGTCGATCGTGCCGGCGTTGAGGTCGGCGTCGACCGCCATCTGCTTGCCGGGCATGGCATCGAGTGCAAAACGCGCCGAGACCTCGGCGATACGCTCGGCGCCTTTGGTGATGACGACGAAGTTGATCACCACCAGGATCAGGAAGACGATCAGACCGACCGCAAAATTGCCGCCGATCAGGAAGTGGCCGAATGCCTCGATGACTGCGCCAGCAGCGCCCGGTCCGGTGTGGCCTTCCATCAGGACAACGCGGGTCGACGCCACGTTGAGCGACAGGCGCAGCAAGGTGGTCAGCAGCAGCACGGCCGGGAATGCCGCGAAATCGAGTGGCCGCAACATGTAGGCGGCCACCATCATCACCATCAGGGCAATGGCGATGTTGATCGTGAAGAACACGTCGAGCAGCGCCGGCGGCAGCGGCAGCACCATCATGGCGAGCACGGCAATCACCAATATCGGCGCCGCGGCGCCTTTGGCAAAGGCCGTATAGGGCCCGAGCCAGCGCTGCATGGTATTGATCATCGGCTTCATGGCCGGTCCGCCGCGCTAAACGGATCGAGTTCAGGCGGAACGCTGGGCTGTGGCGGATCGCCCGGCATCGGCGCCTCGCCGCGCAGCGCCGCCTTCAGGCGGTAGACGTAAGCAAGCACCTGGGCCACTGCCGTATACAGCGTCGACGGGATGTCCTGCCCGATCTCGGCGTTGGCGTACAGGGCGCGCGCCAGCATCGGCGACTGCAGTATCGGGATCGCGTGTGTGCGCGCGAGGTCGCGGATACGCATGGCCAGCAGGTCGACACCTTTGGAGATGACCTGGGGCGCGTTCATGGTCTTTTCGTCATAACGAATCGCGACCGCAAAGTGGGTCGGGTTCATCACCACAAAATCGGCCTTGGGCACCGCCGAAACGCTACCGCTTTGCGACAACTCGCGCTGACGCTGGCGCAGACGGCCCTTCATGTGCGGGTTGCCGTCGGACTCCTTGTTTTCCTGCTTGAACTCCTGGTGCGACATCTTCAGCCGCGATTTGTGAAGGAATTTCTGCAGCGGCACGTCGATGGCGGCCACCAGCACCAGCAACATCAGCATCATTACCATGCCGTCTATCAGCCAGTCGTTCATGTACTGCAATGCGGCAACCGAAGGCTGCAGAATTCGCATCGCCAGCGGCTGTATGGTCGCTGTCAGGTACACGGTGCCGATGATCGTCAACACGATCACCATCAACAGCATCTTTCCCACGTCGGCCAATTTGTCCTTGCTGAACAGGCGACCAAAACCGGACAGCGGATCGATGCGGCTGAAATCCGGCACCAGCGGTTTGGAGGAGTTGACCCAGCCGCCAACTGCGATGTTGCTCAGGATCACCGCCACCATGACGATCGCAGCGAACACGGAGCATCCGATCAGGCCCCAGGCCACCATGTCCTGCAGCCGATAGAGCATCGCGCCGGAGTCACGCAGCGTGGCCGCGTCGAAGGTCAGCTGCCGGGTCAAGTGCAATTGCAGCCGAGCGAACATCATCGGCGCCAGCGCGAACAGCGCCACCGAACCGACTCCGATCACGGCGAGATGGGACAGGTCGCGCGAGCGGGTGACCTGTCCGTCATCGATCGCTTTCTGCAGCTTGCGCTCGCTCGCCGGCAGATTGCGATCCTGGCTGTTCGATTCCATGGTGGGTGGGAAGTGGTGGTGCCACGATTGTCATCATCGCCGCCGCAAACTAAAGCCTGAAAAGGCGGCAGATGACCAGTCACTTCGCTTGGCGTTTCGCCACCCGCACGAACAGCCCGGCGTGGGGCCGTGCTGCGGGGCTTGCCGGGGCAGGGTGCAGACCCCGGGATCAGCTCTTTTGCAGCCCCAACTTGTTCAGGATGAAGATCACTTTGTCTTCGAGGATGGCCTTGGTGAAGGGTTTGACGACATAACCGGCCGCGCCGAGCTGGGCCGCCAGAAGAATGTCTTCCTTGCGTGCTTCAGCCGTCACCATCAGGACCGGGATGTGTTTGAAATTTGGATCCCTCTTGACCTCGGCCAGCAACTGCAAGCCGTTGACGTTAGGCATGTTGATGTCGCAGACGACGAAATCGAACTTGGCGCTGCGCAACTTGACCAATGCCGTCGCCCCGTCCTCGGCCTCTTCATGTTCGGTGAAACCGCTGTCCTTGAGCAGGTTGCAGACGATTCGTCGCATGGTCGAGAAATCGTCTACAACCAGAAATCTCAGTTTACTTGCCATGGCGGGTTGATGCAGTAGTCACCCGAGGCATTATCGCAAGCCTGAAGGCAGTGCGACCGTTTATGGCTTCTGGGTCGCGGCGGCAGCCGGCGGGGTGTTGCCGGAATCGATGGCCACCGGAGTGCGATTGCTGCCCAGCAGCCGTTCTTCCGCCTCGCGCGTCATGACCAGAATGCTGATCCGGCGGTTGACCGGGCTGAACGGTTGCTCGGGTTCGAGCAGACTACTTGACGCCATGCCGGTCACGCGCGCCAGTTTGTCGCCCGGCATGCCGGCGGCGACCAGTTCCCGACGCGATGCGTTCGCGCGGTCGGACGACAACTCCCAGTTGCTGTAGCCGCGTTCGCCGCTTCCGTAGGGGCTGCGGTCGGTGTGGCCATCCAGGCTGATCTTGTTTTCAACGCCATTGAGCGCGCTGCCGATTTCACGCAGGATCTCGCGCATGTAGACCTTCACGAGTGCGCTGCCAACGTCGAACATGGGCCGGTTCTGGTCGTCCACGATCTGTATCTGCAGCCCGTCGGGCGTAATTTCGAGCCTGATCTGCGCCTTGAACTCGGCCAGCTTGGCGTTGTTGGAGATCACGGTGCTGATCTTTTCGCTCAGCGCAATCAGCTTGCGGGCGTCCTGCTTGGCGAGTTCCGCGCGTGCTGCGTCCGATGCGGCCTTGCGGGCGATCGGGTCGTTGGGGTCGGCGGAGCGGTTCTGGCCGCTGCTCTTGGTCAGGTCGGCGCCACCACCCTGAATCACGCTGTTGCTGGCACCGGCGCCGCTGCCGCCGAGCATCGAGACTTTCAGTGGAGCCGAGAAATAGTCGGACAGGCCTTTCCTGTCCCCTTCCGATGTGGAGCCGAGCAGCCACATCAGCAGGAAAAACGCCATCATCGCGGTCACGAAGTCGGCGTATGCGATCTTCCAGGCACCGCCATGCACGGCATGGCCACCCTTCTTGATCCGCTTGATGATGATCGGCTGCAGCTTTTTGGCGTCGGTGGCCATATATCAGTCTAGAGTGGGCGTGCGAACTGTCATTTCTTGCCCCGAACGTGGGCTTCGAGTTCGGCAAAACTCGGCCGTTCGGTCGAGAACAACACTTTGCGACCGAATTCGATGGCCGTGGACGGGTTGTAACCCTGCATGCTGGCCAGCAGCGTGGTCTTGATGCACAACAATTCCTTGCTGGCGTCTTCGGACTTCTGTTCAAGCAGACCGCCCAAAGGCTCCACCACGGCATATGCCAGCAAGATGCCCAGGAACGTTCCCACCAGCGCGGACGCGATCATGCCGCCCAGCACGGCCGGCGGCTGGCCGACCGAACCCATGGTGTTGACCACACCCAGCACGGCGGCCACGATGCCGAATGCCGGCAAACCGCCGGCCAGACGCGCAATGGCTGCAATGGGTGCGTGCGCTTCCTGGTGGTGGGTGTCGATCTCGCTGTCCATCAGCGACTCGATCTCGTGCGCGTTCAGGTTGCCCGAGACCATCATGCGCAGATAGTCGGTCATGAACTCGACCACATGGTGGTCCGATCCCACCACGGGAAATTTTTTGAAGATCTCCGATTCGTGTGGTGTCTCGACATCTTTCTCGATCGCCATCAGCCCTTCCTTGCGGGCCTTTTGCAGGATCTCGTACAGCAGGGCCATCAACTCCAGGTAACGCGCCTTGGTGTATTTGGAGGACTTGAGCGCTTGCGGGATCAAGGCAATGGTTGCCTTGAGCACCTTGGGCTGGTTGTTGACCACAAACGCACCCAGAGCCGCACCGAGGATGGTAGTCAATTCGAACGGTAGCGCCTTCAGGATGACGCCAATGTTGCCGCCGTGGAAGATGTACACGCCAAAGATGCACGCCATGGCGACGATGTAGCCGATGATTACAAGCATGGGTGCGGGGTTTGAAGAGGCTATACCGACGGTTCACCGTCGGCGCGGTATTGGGATGGGACATTCTATGAAATTGAGCGCAGCCATTAAGGCGAAAAGGACCCGAAAGGGGCCCTTTTCAACGGCTTTGTCGCGGCGCCACCTCCGCCGCAGCAGGAGTCAATGCAGCAAGATGCCACCTGCCACTGCGCTCTTGCCGGCCCGGGCCGGTGGCTCGCACAGGCCACATACGAAATGGCGTGCGTTTTCATATGGCTCGGTCACAAAGTGGCCCCCGCAGCGCGAGCAGCGTGTCATCGTGAGCATCTGGTTGTTGACGAACTTGACCAGGCGCCAGGCCCGTGTGATCGACAGCAACGGCTCAACGTCGCAACTGGCGATCTGTTCCATGTAGAGCTTGTAGGCCTTCATGATCGCATCGATGTCTTCCAGTGCGCTGACCTTGCACAGGTATTCGTAGGTGTTGAGGAACAAGGATGCGTGGATATTGGGTTGCCAGGTGAGAAACCAGTCGGTCGAGAACGGCAACTGGCCTTTGGACGGCGAACGCCCGGCCACCTCCTTGTACAGGCGCAACAGGCGCTCGTACGACAGACTGGTCTCACTTTCCAGAACCTGCAGTCGCGCGCCCAGGTTGATCAGCGCCACTGCCCGGCTGATGTCGCGGGACTCGTTCAAAACACTTTTGGTTGCCATGGTTGTCCTTGTCGGGTGTTGGATCAAGCCGTGTCAGTTGCGCCCTGCATGGTCTCGGCAAAACGCCCGGCCATCAGGATGCTGGCGTGCAGACGGCTGGTGGCGTCGTTGTTCACTTTGCTGGTTGTATGGTTGGTCAGCAGGTTCCAGACGATGTCGTCGTCGACCCTGAAGCGGCACAACAACATGTTGCCCGACGAGATCTTGAGAATCTGTGCCGGCGACAGGTTGGCGATCAGATCGGCCGACTCCTCCGACATGCCCAATCGAAACAAGGCCTCTTCCCGGTCCGAGCGAATCAGGTTCTGCGCCAGCATCAGATAGGTGAGATTGGCTTCGCGAATCTCGGCGAGTATCTGGTCATTGGTCATGGGGGCCTCCGTGGGGTATTGATGTCAACGCGCATCGCATGGGTCGATTCTGATTTGTGGGTCAAAAACTTGAATCGGGAAACGGATGCACGTCGTGTCAGGTTTTGGTGTCGTTCGTGTAGGGTTATGCCAGGGCCGTATTCCGCTCAAGGCGCGAATAGGTCGGAATTCCGTGGTCTTATCCGGCCATCGCGGTGCAATGCAGGGCCTACGCTATGGACTGCGCTTGGCGGCCCATGCCGCGTCCGGGCACAGGTGTGCACGGCGTGCCGTGGCGTCCCTTTTTGTGAAAGCCGACCTGATGGGAGTCGCGATGTCGACTCCTGCGTCCACATGCTGAACCTTGAATCAACTTACGTCGGTAGTCGCGATGGTCTGGAGCCAGGCGACCGGGGGTCCGACGCCCCTGTCAGCGTCAACGCCATGACCGGCGCTGATGCAGCGCCGTTACAAGAGGTAGTCGAAAAGGCCGTGTTCCAGGCGATGGAGTTGGCGCTGAACTTCCATCGTGCAGGTCAGTTGCCGCAGGCCGAAGACGCTTATCGCGCGATCCTGGAACTGGTGCCCGACCATGGTGACGCCAACCACAATCTGGCCGTGATCGCGTTGGAGTCTGGGCATAAGGCTGGCGCCGTTTCGCTGTTCCGCAAGGCGCTGGAAGGGCAGCCGGGAAACATGACCTATTGGGTCAGTTGGTTCGACGCGATGCTGCAGGCCGGTGATATCGACGGCGCGACTCGGGCGTTGCAAAACGAAGCAAGCAGCGGGATGCCCATTGCGGCGCGGCAGGAGTTGATCGAGCGCATCGTTGAGCAACGCCATGCGGCCAACGCCAAGGAGCAGCCCGCTCAGAAGGCCAAGGTCGCGCAACCGACCGCTGCAAAGGTCGATGAGGTCAACCGGTTGTTCCAATCCGAGCATTTGGAGCAGGTGCTGGATCGCGCCCAGGCGCTGACGCGTCGTTTTCCAGACCACGGGTTCGGCTGGAAGGCCATGGGTGCAGCGTTGATCAACCTGGGGCGATGTGACGAATCGCTGGACGCGTTGCAACGTGCGGTGCAACTTGCGCCGCACAATACAAGTGCATTGAGCAACCTGGGTTTTGCGCTGCAGATTCAGGGTCGCCATGTGGAATCCGAAGTCAGTCTTCGACTGGCACTGAAATACCAGCCAGACTTTGCCGCGGCTCATGTGAATCTCGGTGCAACCTTGCTTCGACAGGATCGGCATGATGATGCGGCTGCTTGTTTCCACCGCAGCCTGCAACTCGAACCGGGCTATTTGCCTGCCTACAATCACCTGGGCCTGGCCGACGAAGAATCCGGTCGATTGGTCACAGCCTTGAAAAGTTATCAGCGGACATTGGCCTTGCAAGGTTCCAGCGGTCGCCCCTACCAACGTCAGGTGCAGGCGTACGCGCATCAGGGGGTCTGCAGCACCATGGCCAAGCTGGCGGACTTCACGCAGGTACGGGAGCAAACGGACTTGGCCCTGGCACTGTTTCCCGATGACCGCGTATTGTGGGAAAAACATCTTTATTACCTGTCGTACCACCCGGACATGGACGTCACGGACATCTTTGCGCAGTTCGTGCGCTGGGGTGACCGCTTTGCAACACCTGAAACCGACTTCAGCGCGCATGACCGCACGCCTGGACGGAAATTGCGCATCGGCTACGTGTCACCCGATTTTCGTCGGCATACCTCCCGCTTCTATTTCTGGCCGCTGTTTGTCAATCACGATCCCGACAAGGTGGAGCTGTTTGCGTATTCCAACGTCGGGCGTGACGATGATTTCACTGCCAAGTTCCGGACCGTGTTTCACCACTGGCGCGATATTCGGCAGATGCCGGATGCCGACGCGGCATCGATGATTCGAGATGACGGGATCGACATCCTGATCGATGGCTGCAACCATATGCGCGATGACCGGTTGGGCGTATTTGCTTTGAAACCTGCACCAATCCAGGTCACCTGGCTGGGTGCGGCGTGGACCACCGGCCTGGTCAGCATGGACTATGTTTTGTTCGACCAGTACATTGCGCCACCCGAGACCATTGTGCGCGAAAGCATTGTTCGTCTGCCCCACTGTTTTGCCTCCTATGAGGCGATGACGAAGACGGACGTGCCGCAACCGCCGCCGTGTCTTCGCAACGGGTACGTCACCTTCGGGTATTCGGGACGTACTGAGCGGCTGAACCATCGTACGTTTCGCGCCTGGGGTGAGATTTTGCGGCGCATGCCCGATGCGCGACTGGTGCTGGACTACAAGAATTTCACGGACCCGCGCAACCAGGAATACTACGTACGCCTGATGCAGGAACAGGGCGTCGACACGGAGCGGGTGCAGATGCGCAACAGCAGCAACATCTTTGCAGGCCTGCATGATTTCGACATGTTGCTCGACAGCTTCCCGCACAGTGGTGGCACCATGCTGGTCGATGCATTGTGGATGGGTGTTCCCACGCTCACGCTGGCAGGGCGTCCGCCGCTGGGGCGTATCGGGTCGACGTTCATGATGAATCTCGAATTGCCCGAGTGGATCGCCCGCGACGAAGCCGAATTTGTCGACAAGGCGGTGGCTTTCGCATGCGACGTTGAGGGGCTCACCCGCCTGCGTGCTGGCATGCGTGAACGTATGTTGCAGTCACCGTTCATGGACGGGCCGGCGTTTGCCCGTGCCGTCGAGTGGGCCTTCGATGCCATGTGGAAGAGGTATTGCAGCGGGCAAGGTGCGATTGCAATCCATGTCCCGGTGCAGCCACGGAGCCAGCGATGAAGGCAGTGATTCTTGCCGGTGGTCTTGGCACCCGCATCTCGGAGGAGACCCACCTGCGGCCTAAACCAATGGTGGAGATAGGCGGCAAGCCGATCCTGTGGCACATCATGAAGATGTATTCGTCGCACGACGTTAACGAGTTCGTCATCTGCTGCGGCTACAAGGGCTACATCATCAAGGAGTATTTCGCCAACTATTTCCTGCACATGTCGGACGTGACCTTCTGCATGGCCAACAACCGCATGGAGGTGCACCACAAACACGCCGAACCCTGGCGGGTCACGCTGGTCGATACTGGTGACGACACCATGACCGGAGGCCGCTTGCGGCGGGTACGCGATTACATTCAGGATGACAACGATTTCTGCTTCACCTATGGCGATGGTGTGGCGGACTTGGATATCACTGCCAGTATTGCATTTCACAAGCGGCATGGAAAGCTGGCCACCGTGACTGCGGTGCAGCCACCCGGACGGTATGGAGCCTTGCAGTGTTCGGGGACCACGGTCACTGGCTTTTCCGAGAAGCCACGCGGCGACGGAGGACTGATCAACGGCGGCTTCTTCGTGTTGACGCCCCGTTGTCTGGACATGATCGCCAGTGACGCAACGGCCTGGGAACGTGAGCCGATGTCCCAGCTAGCGGCGAACGGGGAACTGATGGCTTTTGAACACCATGGTTTCTGGCAACCCATGGACACGCTGCGCGAGAAGAACCTGCTGGAGTCCCTGTGGTCCACAGGTGAGGCGCCCTGGAAGACATGGTGACCCGAAAAGCGCAACGGTTGCGGTCGGGCTTCTGGCGCGGCAAGCGGGTATTGCTGACCGGCCACACCGGGTTCAAGGGCGCCTGGCTGGCCTTGTGGTTGCATCGGCTGGGCGCGCGGGTGACCGGTGTCTCGCTCGCTCCGGCCACACAACCCAACCTGTTCACGCTCGCCGGCGTCGAGCAGTTGCTCGATCACCATGTGCTCGATATCCGCGATGGGCCAGCTCTGGGTGTCGTCGTGCGCCGTGCCCGGCCCGAGGTGGTGCTGCATCTGGCGGCTCAAGCCTTGGTGCGCGCGTCTTACGAAGACCCGGCGCTGACGTTTTCGACCAACGTCATGGGAACGGTTCAGCTGCTCGAGGCGCTACGCCAGAGCTCTGGAGCCCGGGTTGTGCTGGTGGCGACCACCGACAAGGTCTATCGCAACCGGGAGGCTGGCCATGCGTTTGTCGAGACCGATGAACTCGGCGGACATGACCCCTACAGCGCCAGCAAGGCAGCCACCGAGATCGTGCTGGCGTCATACCGCGATGCCTTTCTAGCCCATGCCGGGACGGCGGTGGCCAGCGTCCGAGCTGGCAACGTGATCGGAGGTGGCGACTGGGCCGCCGATCGCCTGCTGCCCGATGCGATGCGTGCGTGGGGCGACGGCCAGACGTTGGCCGTGCGCCGGCCCGTCGCGGTGCGGCCCTGGCAACATGTGCTCGAACCGCTGCAGGCCTATCTGGGGCTGGCGGAGTGTTTATGGCAACAGCCCGAACTGGCGTCGGCCTACAACAGTGGGCCGGATCCCGAACAATGCTCGTCGGTCCGGGAAGTCCTGCAACTCGCGCGCGCCGCATATGGTGCCGGTGACATCGAAATCGCACTGGGCGTGGAGGGCGTGCATGAGGCCGGCGTCTTGCTGCTCGACAGCAGCCGGATCCGATCGGTTCTCGGTTCCCGGTCGGGCTGGAGCCTAGCGCAAACCGTGTCCCGAAGTGTGGCCTGGTACCGAGCGCAGCGAAGCGGCACGCCGGCGCAACAATTGTGCGACGACGACATTGCTGCCTTTGAATCGATGGCGCGGAGAGCGGCATGAAGGACGTCCGGTGAGCGAACTGGAACTGTCATCCACACCGCTGGCCGGTGTGTTTTTGGTGCACCGTCGGTCGCAACCGGATAGCCGCGGGACGTTTACGCGCCTGTTCTGTTCCGATGCGCTGGCGCCAGCGGGTTGGCGCGGGCCGATCGCGCAGATCAACCACAGTGTGACCACGACCTGCGGCACGGTGCGTGGTTTGCATTACCAGCTGGCCCCGTTCGCCGAGATGAAGCTGGTCAGCTGCGTGCGGGGTGAGGTGTGGGACGTCGCGGTGGATTTGCGCCACGACTCACCGACGTTCGGACACTGGCATGCGCAGGCGTTGTCACCGGAAGCAGGTATTGCGATATTGATTCCGCACGGCTGCGCGCATGGGTTCCAGGCGCTGAGTGACGACGCGCAACTGGTCTATTGCCATTCCGCGCCGTACGCGCCGCGGGCCCAGCGCGGTGTGTTTCCAGGCGATCCGCGTCTGGCCATCACCTGGCCACTGCCCATGCATAACTTGTCGCAGCGGGACGCGGCGCTGCCGACGCTTGGCGGCGACTTCCCGGGTGTCGCGACATGATACGCAGGGGCATCCGGTGAATTGCCGTCATTGCAGGGCGGCGCTGGATCTGCAGATGCTCGACCTCGGGCACGCGCCGCCGTCCAACGCCTTTCTCGATGCGGACCAGTTGCGTGGCCCCGAGACCTGGTATCCGCTGCGGATTCTGGTATGCCAGACCTGCTGGCTGGTGCAGACGCAGGAGCATGGCGCGGGTGACAAGTTGTTTGGTGACGATTACGCCTATTTCAGCGGCTACTCCAGTACCTGGCTGGCCCATGCGCAGGCTTATGTGCAAGCCATGGTGGACCGGTTCGCGTTGGGCCCGGGCAGCATGGTGGTGGAAATCGCCGCCAATGACGGCTACCTGCTGCAATATGTGCAGGACGCGGGTGTGCCCTGCTATGGCGTGGAGCCGACATCCGGCACCGCAGCAGTGGCCCGTAGCAAGGGGCTGGAGATTGTCCAGGAATTTTTCGGTGTCGCGCTGGCGCGCCAGTTGCGCGCGCAAGGTCGGCAGGCCGATCTGATGGTGGCCAACAATGTGCTGGCCCATGTGCCGGATATCAATGACTTCGTGGCGGGCTTCGCCGAGCTGCTCAAGCCGCAGGGTGTTGCCACGTTTGAGGTTCCGCATTTGCTGCAGATGGTGCAGGGATGCCAGTTCGATACCGCTTACCACGAGCACTATTACTACCTCTCGCTGACGGCGGTGGATCGCATCTTCGCCGCCAATGGAATGGCGGTGTTTGATGTACAGGCCCTGACAACGCACGGAGGCAGCCTGCGAGTGTTTGCCCAGCGCCTCGACGCCGGCAACGCACCGCGCAGCAGGGCGGTGGACGACATGCTGGCGCAAGAGCGCGATGCAGGTGTCCTCGGTCCAGCGCTTTATGAGGAGCTTCAGGAACAGGCTTTGCGCATCAAGCAAGCGTTGCTGGAATACCTGCTACGCTGCCGCCAGAAGGGCGTTTCGGTCGCGGCCTATGGCGCTGCTGCGAAGGGCAATACGCTGCTCAATTTTGCGGGCGTTCGTGCTGACCTGCTGCCCTTTGTCGTGGACCGCAACCCGGCGAAGCAGGGTCGGTTCCTGCCGGGCAGTCGAATACCCGTGTTCGACGAATCAGCTCTGACATTACAACGCCCGGACCGGATTCTGATCCTGCCGTGGAATCTCAAGGAGGAAATAATGGCCCAACTTGCTTATGCCCGGCAATGGGGCGTCAGGTTCGTGACGGCTGTGCCTCGACTGGAGGAGTTTTCATGAGCGATGGAGATTCCTCTGCGGGTTACGGCTGTCTGATGCTCGGTCCCGGAGTCGCCGATGCTTGAACGTATTCCGTACACCAGGCCTTCGGTCACTGCACTGGAGTCGGGATACGTGACTGACGCCGCGATCAACGGTTGGGGCGCGCAATGCTATGACTACATCAACCGTTTCGAGGCGGCTTTTCGGGGCCATCTCGGTTGCGGGTTTGCGATCTCGACATCGAGCTGCACCGGCGCAATGCATCTCGGACTGGCGGCGCTGGGTGTCGGGCCGGGCGACGAGGTGATTCTTGCCGACAGCAACTGGATAGCGTCGGTGGCGCCGGTTGTCCATCTAGGCGCACACCCCGTTTTCGTCGATATCCTTGGCGACAATTGGTGCCTGGATCCCGACAAGGTCCGCCAAGCCATCACGCCCAGGACCAAGGCAATTATCGCGGTGCATCTTTACGGCAACGTGTGCGACATGGAGAGCCTGCTCGCCATCGGCAGGCATCATGGTATTGCCGTCATCGAAGACGCGGCCGAGGCCGTTGGATCTCAATTCCGGGGAGAGCGAGTAGGCGCGATGGGCACGTTCGGCACCTTCTCCTTTCACGGGACGAAGACCGTGTCAACCGGCGAAGGCGGGATGTTCGTGACGAACGACGCGGCGCTTCACGAGGCCGTCCTGACGTTGTCCAACCATGGCCGGTCTCGCACGCATTCGCGCCAGTTCTGGCCGGAACAGGTGGGCTTCAAGTACAAGATGTCGAATCTGCAGGCGGCCATGGGTTGCGCGCAGATGAAACGGATCGACGAATTGATTGCCCGTAAAAGGGCCATCTTCGACTACTACGCGCAGGGCCTGGGTGGGCTTGCAGGGCTCGCGCTGAATCCCGAGCCGCCGGGGACCGTCAATGGGTATTGGATGCCGACGGTGGTGTTCGACACGGCAACCAGGGTGACGCGCGAGAAACTCTGCGCAGCATTTGCACTGGACAATATCGATGCACGGGTGTTTTTTCATCCCTTGTCCAGCTTGCCCATGTTCAAGGCCAGGCAGGACAATACAAGAGCCTGGGACATACCGAACCGGGCGATCAATCTTCCGAGTTTTCATGACATGACGTCGGGGCAGCAGGACCGGGTCATGGAAGTGATCCATCGGGTTCGGGAAGCGAGCTGACACCATGTTGGATTTTGAAGGCATCAGGCAGTACTGGGATAACAGGGCTTCGGGCGATACAAGCGCCCAATCGACGACGCAGGACGTATATCTGCGCGAGATCGAATATCGCGTCTTGTTTGATCGCATCCTTCAGCACGATCCCGCCCGCGTGGCTGACGTGGGGTGCGGCGATGGTCGCACCACGATGCGCCTTGCCACTGGTTCGCCCGAGGCGGTGTTTGAAGGCTACGACTACGCGACTGCGATGGTGGCGAATGCACGCCAAAGCTGTTTGACTGGATCCGTACCGAACGTCCGATTTGCGCAGGGCGACATCACCCACGGTCTGCCGAATCGATTTGATCTGATATATACAACCCGATGCTTGATCAACCTGCCATCCTGGCAGCTGCAGATGCTCGCGTTGCGCCACATCCACGCTGCGCTCGACGATGGCGGCGTCTACCTCATGGTGGAGAACTTCCAGGAAGGCCACGACAACTTCAATCGAGTCCGTGAAGATTACGGGCTCAACGAGATTGCGGTGCGCCCGCACAATTATTTCTTTCAGCGTCAGCGGCTGATCGATTTTCTGAGCCCGTTGTTCGTTGTCCAGGAGGAGCTGAATATCAGCAGCACCTACTATCTGATGAGTCGCGTCGTTTATGCCAGGATGTGCGCCGACAGCGGCAGTGCCCCGGACTATTTCGACGACCACCATCGTCTGGCTGCGGCCTTGCCGTTCGCGGGCGAATTCGGACCCGTGCGTTTGCTCAGTCTAAGGAAGAAGCCGGGGTCGTTCAATGAGCCATGAAGAAGACGTCGGGCGTCACATCACGGCGCTGGGTAATGACAAGGCTTTGCAGGCACGTTCGATAGACTGGGTGCGCGACACAGCTGTGCACGGCTATTCGTATAACTTCTCCTGGCTGGGAAGACCCATCATCCAGTATCCGCAGGATATGGTGGCCATGCAGGAGATCATCTGGAAGGTGAAGCCGGAGCTGGTCGTCGAGACCGGAATCGCCCACGGCGGGTCCTTGGTCTTCCATGCAGCGATGCTGGAGCTCAACGCCGCTTGCGGCGGCCCGGCGGACGCAACGGTGGTAGGCATCGACATCGACATTCGACCGCACAACCGCGCAGCGATCGAGGCACATCCCTTGTTTCGCAGAATGTTCCTGATTGAAGGCTCCAGCATTGCGCCGGCAGTTGTCGACGCCGTTCGACGGCGCGCCAGTGGTAAACAACGTGTCCTGGTATGCCTGGACAGCAACCATTCGCACGAGCACGTGTTGGCCGAGCTCGAGGCCTACGCGCCGCTGGTATCGGTCGGCAGCTATTGCGTGGTGTTCGATACGATTGTCGAAGACCTGCCCAAGTCGATGTTTCCGCAGCGCCCGTGGGGCCCCGGCAACAGTCCTAGAACGGCCGTTCGTCACTACCTGGACACGCACCAGGAGTTCGAGGTCGACCAGCGTATGGACCACAAGTTGCTGGTCAGCGTCGCGCCTGGCGGATATTTGCGGCGTATCCGATAAAAGGCGGCATGGGCGAGCGATCGCCTATTTGGCGGTCCGGATGTCCGTTGGATTCATTCCGTCGGGTGTGCGTGTCCCGAACAGAATGGCTGCGCATTGTTGCGGCCTCTGCCCACAACAATTCCTACCACGCCATCGCGTGGAAAGCAGCCCCGCTCATCGACGGTGCGTCGTTGCTGACCGCTCTCTCAGAGGCCCTGCGGGACCCGTGCGAAGCCCTAACGCTGCAGAAGCGCCAGTACCTGCTGGGGCAACTGGTTGGCCTGGGCCACCATGGCGGTGCCGGCCTGTTGCAGGATCTGTGCACGCGCCAGGTTGGCGGTCTCTTGCGCGAAGTCGGCGTCCAAAATGCGTGAGCGTGAGGCCGACAGGTTCTCCGACGTCACCTGCAGGTTGTTGATCGAGGTCTCGAAGCGCGACTGCAGCGCGCCCAGGCGTGCCCGTTCGCCGCTGATGAAGCCCAGCGCGGAGTCCACGGTCTTGAGCGCCTGCGTGGCGTTCGCAAAGGTCGTCACGTCGAGGTCGGATACCTTGTTCAAGGTTGAACCGATGTCGGTTGCCAAATTGGTGGCCGTGACGTCGACGGCGAAGGACTTGTCGGAGTCCAGCGTGATGTAGCCGACGACCGTCGCCGTGGCGGCGGTTGTATCGGTCGTCAGCGTGACCAAGGCGCCCGAGGGAAGCCCATCGCTGCCGAGTTTGCGCACGACCACGTTGGCGGCGTTTGCCACCGCTGTGTCCGCCACCGAGATGTCATTGCCAGTGGCATTGGTCAATATGACGCCCGTGCCGGTTGAATTGAGCGACGCGGTGATGCCGGTCTTGGAAGATTGGTCGTTGATCGCGGAGACCGCGGTTGCCAGGCCGTCGGTCGTGTTAGCTGACGAGATCGCGAATGCGATGGATTGTGGCGCGACATTGTCCGATTGCAGCGTCAGGTTGTAGGCGCCTGCAGCCCCAAACGTCATGCTCAACTCGGTTCGCGCTGTGGCGACAACACCGGTGGTCGCCGCGGCCAGGTTGATCTTGTCGGTATTGGCCTTGGCCGTGCTGTTGACGTCGACGGTGATGTTGACGCTACCCAGTGTCCCGTTGACGACCATCGAGCCGGCCACCGTGGAGTTCAGGCCGGGCGCGGCCAGCACAGCGGCGCCACCCGCGGCCTGCAGCTGGTTGTTGCCATAGACGTTGGTGCGCAAATTGGCCGTTGTCGCCGTGATGGTCTGGTTGGCGTTGGCGCCGACCTGGAACTGCTGCGTTCCGAAGGTGCCGTCGAGCAGGCGTTGGCCATTGAACTCGGTGGTCTGGGCGATCCGATCCAGTTCGGTCACGAGCTGCGTCACCTCTTGCTGCAGCGCCTGGCGGTCGCTGGCGCTGTTGGTGGCGTTGGCCGATTGCACGGCCAGTTCACGCACCCGTTGCAAGATGTTACCGGCGCCGCTCATCGCACCCTCGGTTGTCTGCGCCAGCGAAATGCCGTCATTGGCATTGCGCGCGGCCTGGTTCAAACCCCGGATCTGTGTCGTGAAACGCTCCGAGATCGCCAGGCCGGCGGCATCGTCCTTGGCGCTGTTGATGCGCAGACCGGATGAAAGCCGCTGGATCGACGTCGCCAGGGAAGCGGCGCTCATGCCCAGATTGCGCTGGGTGGTGAGCGAGTTGATATTGGTATTGATCGTCGATGCCATCGAAAACTCCTGGTGGGGTCAGCCTGGTTTTCATCCAAATACGAAGTCACGAGCTGACAAATTGGGACCCTGGGAAGAATTGTGGACACTGGGCCGAAAGGCATAACACCGATAAACCGGCCAAAAACCGGCCACTTTTTCCGTTTGACCCTCAAGTTTTCCAGTGAAGACCCGAAAACCTCAGTAACGGGTTGCATGAAGGGCTCGTCGTTCGGAGGTCCATCTCAATAGTGGCCGCCGGACTTGGCGGCCAGCTTAAGTCTGGCGTAAGGGCTGGCAGCAATGCCGGAAACAGTCAGCTTTTTGTGGAGATTTACCATGGCTTCAACCATCAATACCAATATCAACTCGCTTACCGCGCAGCGCAACCTGGGGATGAGCGCAACCTCGCTGTCGACGTCGATCCAGCGTTTGTCGTCGGGTCTGCGCATCAACAGCGCCAAGGACGATGCCGCCGGCCTGGCGATTTCGGAGCGTTTCACGTCCCAGGTTCGCGGCCTGAACCAGGCGGTGCGCAACGCCAACGACGGCATCTCGCTGGCGCAGACGGCTGAGGGTGCTTTGAAGGCATCCGGCGACATCCTGCAGCGGGTGCGCGAACTGGCTGTGCAATCGGCCAACGCCACCAATAGCGCCAGCGACCGCCAGGCACTGCAGGCCGAGGTCGGCCAGCTGGTTTCGGAGCTTGATCGTATTTCCCAGACGACGGAGTTCAACGGCTCCAAGCTGCTCGACGGTACCTTCGGAACGCAGCAGTTCCAGGTCGGCGCCAACGCCAACCAGACCATCACGGCTGCCACAGCCAATCTGCGCACCAGTGTCTATGGCAACAACCAGGCGCTGAACGCCGGCGCTGCTGCGGTGACCAGTGCCGCCGGCACCAACGGTGTGAGTACAGGTGCGGTGACCATCAACGGTTCTATCGGTAGTGCCAGCGTCACGATCACCGCCAACGGCAAGGCCAGTGCCAGTGCCAGCCTGATCAATGCGCAAACGGTCAACACCGGTGTCACGGCAGTCGCCCGCACTGACGTCAAACTGGCGTTCGTTACCGCTGGTGCTTACACGCTGACATTGCAGTCGGACAACGCCACCGCCCAGTCGATCTCGTTCTCCTTGTCCGCCACGGGCACGGCAGAGGGCCTCTCGGCGGCGGTCGCTGCCATCAATGACCAGTCGTCCAAGACCGGTGTCATTGCCTCGCTCAATAGCACCGGATCTGCGGTGATTCTTACTAACTCCAGCGGCAATGACATCACGGTGTCGGACACCGCGGTTGCCAACGCGGGCGCGGTGGCGGTGACAAAACTCGACTCCGCATTGGCGGATGTGACCGGTACCGTGACGTTGGCCGCCGATACCACCGCAACAAACGCGACGTCATCTGGCTACATCACACTGGATTCAGCCAAGTCGTTCGCGGTCACCTCTGCGTCGAACGCGGTCGCAACGGCTTCTTCCGTGCTCAAGAAAGTGGCCGATCTGGACATCACCACGTTTGCCAAGTCGACTGAAGCACTCAAAACGGTGGACTCCGCGATCGCGTTCATCAGCGGACAACGCGCCAGCCTCGGTGCCTTGCAATCCCGCTTCGAGACCGCCATCAACAACTTGCAGGTAACCTCTGAAAACCTGCAGGCCTCGCGTTCGCGCATCCTGGATGCCGACTTCGCGGAGGAAACCGCCAACCTGTCGCGTGCCCAGATCCTGCAGCAGGCCGGTACCGCGATGGTGGCGCAGGCCAACCAGCTGCCGCAGGGCGTGCTGGCCCTGCTGCGGTAAGAAAGAGCCCGATCAAGATATCGGGCTGGCCATGAGGCGCCAGCAGCAGTTCCCGTGAGCCAGGCGGCGGATCATCGATCCGCCGCCATTTCGTCTTTTCAATTGTGAGTATGGTTCGGTGTTACAGGCCCATTTCCGCCCTTAGGGCTCTGCTTGGGATCGGATAATGGGGGGAGACGCCCGGTGATGGGCGAAGGAGAAAAACATGGCTACCATTTCATCTCCCGGTATCGGAAGTGGACTGGACGTGAAGTCCATCGTCTCGCAGCTGGTGGCCATCGAGCGCCAGCCGCTGACCAACCTGCAAGTGCAGGCAGCAACGGTTCAGACACGCATATCCGTGTTCGGTCAGATCAAGTCGCTGGTCTCCACCTTGTCGGATGCGGCTAGCAAACTCAACAGCCTGACAACCTACAACGCGGTCTCGACGACCTCGTCCAAAAGCAGCACGGTGTCGGCGAGCGCCATTGGTGGCACCGTGGCCAATAACTTCTCGGTCAAGGTCGACAACCTGGCCAAGGCGCAGGCAACCGCCTCGGGCGCCTTGCTGCCGGTGGGCGGTGCTCTTGGCGCGGGGACCTTGCGCCTGCAACTGGGCCAGTGGACCATTGTGCCGTTGTCGTTCACGCCGCAGGTCGGCAGCGCCCAGGTGGATATCGAGGTCACTGCCACCGACACGGTCAGCGACATCGCCAGCAAGATCAACGGATCCGCAGCGGGGGTGACGGCCACGGTGCTCAACGACGCGTCGGGCGAGCGCCTGTTGCTGCGCTCGAAGGCGACCGGTGTCGCGGCAGGTTTCGAGCTCAGTATCGTCAGCGATAGCGATGGCAACCCGGGCGATGCGGCCGGTTTGTCGCGGCTGGTCGTGGGTTCGTCGATTCAGTATGCTGATGACGCGAGAATGCGGATCAATGACATCCCGGTCTCGTCGTCGACCAACAAGTTCGAGAACGTGGTCTCCGGGGTTACCCTGACCGCCAATGAGGTCAGTGCCGACCCGGTCGAGATCACCGTGGCGCCGAACCGCACGGCGACCAAGGAGGCGCTCAGCACATTTGTGTCGGCCTACAACGCCGTGAACCAGGCGATCAACGAACAGACCAAATATGACCCGGCCTCCAGGACCGGCGGTTTGCTGCAGGGCGACTCGACGGCGATCGGGCTGCAGAACGCGCTGCGCGGCATCCTGCAGTCCAGCACCAGCGGTTCGGCGTACCAGCGGCTCAACGACGTGGGCATCACACAGCAGCTCGGTGGCGACCTGGCCATCGACAGCGCCAAACTCGATGCGGCCATCAACAACGGCGACCAACTCAAGAACCTGCTGCGCATCGACAACTCCAACCCGCTGACCAATGGCGTGGCGTCGAAATTCCTGGCGTTCTCGAAGGGGCTGCTCGCCACCGACGGCATGTTCAACAGCAAGGATGCTTCGCTCAAGCGCTCGCTCGAACTCAATGCGAGTGACCAGACGCGACTGACGGAGAAGGTGGCGCGCGTCGAGGCCCAACTCAATCGCCGCTACAGCGCGCTCGACGTGCAATTGAGTAGCCTTAACGCACTCAACGCCTATGTGACGCAGCAAGTCACGCTGTGGAACAGGAACACGGGTTGACGCAGCTGGCGAAATGAAAGGTAATTGAAGGGCTTTACTCTGCTGTCGGCACTTGATTTCGCGCCGGCCCTGTCGATAAAGAAGGCATAACTTCAAGGAACTCGCGCATGTTTTCCCCGATGGGTCCCCGGTCGGCATCCGCCTACAAAAAGGTGGGAGTGGAAACCAGTGTCAGCCATGCCAGTGCACACGACCTGATCGACATGTTGTTCGACGGGCTGCTGGTTGCGATGGGTTCGGCCCGCGCTGCACTGCACAACGGCGATATCAAGGGGAAATGCAGCCACATCGTGACTGCGGTTCGCATCCTCGAAGAAGGCCTCAAGGGTGCGCTCAATCTCGAGCAAGGCGGAGACTTGGCGGCCAATCTGCTGGAGTTGTACGGCTACTGCGTATTGCGCCTGACACAGGCCAATGCGCGCAATGATGCAGCAGCCATCGACGAGGTGGTGCGTCTGATCGAGCCTATTGCCAGTGGCTGGAAGCAGATGGGCAACGCACTTGCCCCCCAATCGACACCGCGCCTCCAGGCTGCGTGACAGCCTGGAAAACATGATGACCAACGATCTTATCGACTACTACCGCGCGCTCGAGTCCGCCAGTGCCAGCATGCTCGAATCGGCCAAGGGCGAAGATTGGGATGGCGTGGTTCGGCTCGAAGGCACCTGCGCCGTGTTGATCGAGCAGCTGCGGTTCGCCTCGACTACCCAGGAACTCAAGCGTGAAGAGCGGTCCGAGAAGGTCGGCATCATGCGGCGCATCTTGGCCAACGATGCGCAGATCCGGTATTTGGCCGAGCCCTGGATGGCGCATTTCGAGAAGAAATTCGAGGGATTGCAGCAGATGCTGCACTGAGCGGGCCTCTCACGCTCTGTGCAGCGCTCTCAGACCTGCATGTTCATGATGTCGGTGTAAGCCTGAACCATGCGGTTGCGCACATGCAAGGTGGCCTGGAACCCGATTTGTGCTTTCTGAATGGCCACCATGGTGTCTTCCAGGCTGACGGTCGGATTCTCCAGTTGCACCTCGCGCTGCATCTTGGCCGATTCCTTCTGCGCGGCGCTAACGCTGTCCAGCGCGCTTTTCATGGCGCCGGTGAATCCGCCCTGATCACCTGAAACTGCCTTGTCGGGTGACGCGCGCGCCATGGCGACCGGGCGCAAACCAAGCGGCATGGTCGTGGGGGTTAGGCGAAGTTCCATCATGTCCTCCGGGGACGGTCTTGGTGATGCGCCCATGCTAGCTGCGCCTGGCAGCGCGAAATGGCTGAATTGGTGGGTGATTGCGGTCTTTATCGGGCCAATGTTTCCGATGACGGGCCTCAATAATCCAATCCGTAGCGGGTGCGATCACGCGCCTCGCCATTTCGGATTGATCGATGAACGCCGTTGCCACACTTCCCGCCAGTCCCTCGATGCCAGAGCGTTTTGCCGCTCTGGAGTCGGGTCCGCGCATGCGGCTGGCACTGGGTGCCGCGCTGCTGGTCGTTGCAGCCATTGCCGGCGTGATGATGGGAAATACGCCCGAATGGCGCGTGTTGTATGCCAATCTGGCCGACAAGGACGGTGGCGCCATTGTTGCGCAGCTATCGCAAATGAACATTCCCTACAAGCACACGGATGGCGGTGCGGCGATTCTGGTGCCGGCCGACAAGGTACACGACACCCGGCTGCGCCTGGCGTCGCAGGGCTTGCCCAAGGGGTCGGTGGTCGGTTTCGAGATGATGGAGTCGAATCGCTTCGGGATGACCCAATTCCAGGAGCGGCTGACGTTCCAGCGCGGACTGGAGGGCGAGTTGACGCGCTCCATACAGGCCTTGTCGTCGGTGCAGAGCGCCCGGGTCCATCTTGCGCTGCCCAATCAAAACGGATTTTTTCGTGAGCAGCAAAAACCTTCGGCCTCGGTGCTGGTGAGCCTTCATCCTGCGCGTTCGCTGGACCGTACCCAACTGGCCGGTATCGTGCACCTGGTCGCGTCCAGTGTGCCGGAGTTAACGCCATCCGCTGTCAGCGTGCTCGACGACACCGGCAAGCTCCTGTCCGAGTCGGTCAATGGTCCTGCGGGTGCCAAAGGGGTCGACGCCGAGCAACTGCAACATACCCAGCGTCTCGAGCAGTCTTTCGTTGCGCGCATCATCGACATGCTGGAGCCGATCGTGGGCAAGGGCAATGTACGCGCCCAGGTGACGGCCGACATCGATTTTTCCCAGACCGAATCCACGTCCGAATCGCACCGCCCGAATCAGACGCCCGACGCCGGGGCTGTGCGCAGCCAGCAGCTGGTGGAGACTGGCGCGGGCGGCTCAGCTGCGGCGCCGGCCGCAGGCATTCCCGGTGCCGTCACCAATCAGCCTCCGGGCACCGCGACCGCGCCTGTCAACGGCCCGGCCCAGACTCTGGCGGCGGCGGGAACGGTCGGTGCCGGGGCCCAGACTGCGGGGGCCGGCGGAAAACGAGAGTCCACAATCAACTACGAGGTTGACAAGACGATTCGCGTCGTTCGCGGCGGCTCCGGTCTGGTCAAGCGGCTCAGCGCGGCGGTGGTGGTCAACCACCAGTCGGGTGTCGACGACAAGGGCAAGGCCACCAGCGTAGCATTGTCGGCCGAGCAGCTGGAGAAAATGACGGCGCTGGTGCGCGAGACCATCGGTTTCAACAAGGATCGGGGCGACTCGGTCAACCTGATGAACGCGCCGTTTGCGCTGGACAAGCGCACGACGGTCGACGTGCCGCTGTGGATGCAGCCGCAGATGCAGGATCTGGCGCGCAGCCTGGCCTGGCCTATCGGTACGGTGCTGCTGGCAGCGCTGGTGCTGTTGGGCCTGGTGCGCCCGGGTCTGAAAGCCATGGCCAAACCGGTTCCGGTTGCGGCCGAGCAGGGTGAGGACGGGGAAGCGGCGCAGCTCGACGCGCTGGTTGCTGATGAGACAGAGCGGCCCCCGCTGCTGACGAACACGCCGAGCGACATTGTTGCAGCGCCGACCATTGAGCAGGTTCGCCTCGAGGACGCCCGCAGGCTGGCGCGCGAGAACCCGGTTGCAGTGGCCGGCATCGTCAAGGGCTGGATCGGCAGCGAGACTCCGGCCTGAGCCCCCCGTTCTGGTAAAACACTCCCATGGCTGATGAAGGATTACAGGATGCGGCGATATTGCTGATGTCACTCGGCGAGGTCGAAGCGGCTGAGGTTTTCAAGCACCTCTCACCCAAGGAGGTGCAAAAACTGGGTGAGGCGATCGCCAAGACCAAGACGGTCAGCCGCGAGCGGGTCGACAGAGTAGTCGAAAAATTCACCGAGGTCGCGGCATCGCAAAGCCTGCTGGTGGCAGACTCTAGCGACTATGTGCGCTCGGTTCTCCGACGTGCCCTGGGTGACGACAAGGCGACCCTGCTGATCGATCGCATCCTGCAAGGTGGCGATGTGTCGGGCATAGAGAGCCTGAAGTGGATGGATTCGCTATCGGTCGCCGAGCTGTTGCGCAATGAGCATCCGCAAATTGTCGCGGCCATTCTCGTGCACCTGGACTTTGACCAAGCGGCCGAAATCCTCAAACTGCTGACCGAACGTCAGCGCAATGAGGTGATGTTGCGCATCGCTACGATGGAGGGCATACAACCGACGGCCCTCAAGGACCTCAACGAGGTGCTGTTCCAGGTGTTGTCGGGTACCGACAAGGTGCGCAAGTCGTCGCTCGGCGGCATCAAGACGGCGGCCGAGATGATCAACCTGCTGGGCGCCAATATCGAGGGCACGGTCGTGGAGTCGATCCGTGGCCACGACCCCGATCTGGCGCAGCGGATCATGGACAAGATGTTCGTCTTCGACGATCTGATCAAGCTCGACAACAAGGCCATCCAGATGGTGCTCAAAGAGGTTGCGTCGGACACGCTCATATCCGCGCTCAAGGGCGCGAATCCGGAGCTCAAGGAAAAAATCCTCGGGAACATGTCCTCGCGTGCTGCCGAGACGCTGCGCGAAGACCTGGAGTCGCGCGGCCCGATGCGCCTGTCGGAGGTCGAGGCGCAGCAAAAGGAGATCCTCAAGACCGTGCGCCGGCTTGCCGACGAGGGCCAGATAGTGGTCGGCGGCGGTGGCGCGGACGATGCGATGGTCTAACGACGCGGATCTCCCATGCGCAATCTGTCCCGTTTCATTCCCGGCGAGGAAATCGCTGCCGTATCGCAGTGGAATTTTTCCGCTGTCGACACGCACTCGCTGCTGCTGGCCGCGCAGGCGATGGCCCAACAGCAGGCGACCGAACGCGCGCTGGCGCTGGCGCGTGACGAGGATCGCGATGAAGTGGTACGCCAGCAGGCCTATACCGAGGGTTTCGCCCAGGGCAAGGCCAGCGTGCTGTTGCAGGCCGAAAAGCAGGTGCAGGACTACAAGGAGCAGCAGGGCGCGCAATCGGCAAGACAGTTCGGCCAGTTGTTCGATTGCGCTCACGAGCAATTGGCGCAGTCGCAGGTGGTGATGGCGCAGGGTGTTCTGGACCTTGCGTGTGCGTTGGCCAGGCAGGTGCTGCGCCACGAGTTGTCGGTCAACCCCAATGCCTTGCAGCCCGTGGTCCGGGAAGGCTTGGCCATGTTGTCCGACGATAACAAGGCGGCAGTGTTGCGACTGAATCCGATCGATCTGGACGTGCTGCAGGAAACGATGGATGCGGAGTTCGCCAATTTGGCATTGACCTGGATTCCCGACGCGTCCATCGAGCAGGGTGGTTGCGTGATTTCGGCCGGAGCGGCGGTGGTTGACGGTGAATTGCCGACGCGCTGGCGCCGCGCCGTCGCCAAGCTGGGGCTCGAGGTGCAATGGGATGACTGATCGGACCGTCCTGCATCCGCCGCAAGCTTGGCAGGAGTTGCTGACACGTGCGTGTGCGCGTGTGAAGACCGGTACCAGCCTGGAGCAGCGCGGAACCCTGACGCGCTTGACGGGGCTTGTGCTGGAAGCCAGCGGACTGCGCATTCCGGTGGGCAGCCAGTGCATGATCAACATGCCGGCGCTGGCGCCCTTGCTGGCCGAAGTGGTCGGCTTTTCAAATGACCGGGCCTATCTGATGCCAGCCGGCGATGTCCATGGCCTGGCCAGCGGCGCCAGTGTCGTGCCGGCGGCTGCTTTTGTTCCTGTTCCACGACTGGGCGAAACCGGCCACGACGATGCCGATCTGGACGTGGGGCGCCTGCGTCTGCCGCTGGGCAATGGTTTGCTGGGGCGGGTCGTGGATGCCCACGGCGCGCCGATGGACCGGATGGGGCCGATCAAGGACGTGAGCGCATTGGCGTTGGACCGCAACCCGGTCAATGCCATGGACCGCGCGCCGATTCGGGACGTGCTCGATACCGGTGTGCGCGCCATCAATGCCTTGCTGACGGTCGGACGCGGCCAGCGGATCGGTCTGTTTTCGGGGTCCGGCGTGGGCAAGAGCGTGTTGTTGGGCATGATGGCCCGTTACACCAGTGCCGATGTGATTGTTGTCGGACTGATCGGCGAACGCGGGCGTGAGGTGAAAGAGTTTATCGAGGACATCCTGGGCGAGGAGGGCCGTGCGCGTTCGGTTGTGGTCGCGGCGCCTGCCGATGCGCCGCCGATGTTGCGCATGCAGGGTGCGGCTTACGCAACCGCTGTGGCCGAGAGTTTCCGCAACCAGGGCAAGCATGTGTTGCTGTTGATGGATTCGCTGACGCGTTACGCCATGGCCCAGCGTGAGATCGCGCTGGCCATCGGCGAACCGCCTGCGACCAAGGGGTATCCGCCATCGTGTTTTGCCAAGTTGCCGCAACTGGTGGAGCGCAGCGGCAATGGATTGAACGGCGTGGGGTCGATCACGGCTTTTTATACCGTGCTGTCGGAGGGCGACGACCAGCAGGACCCGATCGCCGATGCAGCACGTGCCATCCTGGACGGTCATATCGTCTTGTCGCGTTCGTTGGCCGAGTCCGGCCACTACCCGGCAATCGATGTCGCACAGTCGGCCTCGAGGGTCATGCACAACGTGGTGTCGGCCGAACACTTCGAGCTGGCCCGGCAGTTTCGGGCCATCGGCTCGCGGTACGAAAAGGGGCGCGACATGATTCAGATCGGGGCCTATGCCAGCGGGTCGGACCCGATGCTGGACCAGGCCATATCGCTGCATGGCCCGATGGCCGATTTCCTGCAGCAACACATGTATGAATCGGCGTCGCTGACCGATAGTCTGGCCTCGATGAAGGCGGTGTTCGGATCGGGGAAAGCCTGATGCGGCGCTCTGGTTCTGTGGCGCAGGGTAAGTTGTGACGGGCATCGGCACTTTGGTGTTGGCGGTCGATGTGGCGCGGCGCCGGCGCGACGATGCCGGCCTGGTGGTGGCCCAGATGCTGCGCCGCCAGGAGAGCGCGCAGCTGCAATTCGAGCAACTGCGTAGTTATGCGACCGAGACCGAGACGCGTTGGTCGGTGTCGGCGCAGTCTAGCGTTGCGCCGCAGATCGTGAGCCACTATTACCAGTTCATCGAACGACTTGAACAGACCATTGGCCTGCAACAGACAGTCATCGCCGACCTGGATCGGCAATGTCGCTTGGCCAGGAAAGTGTTGATCGACGCCGAGCTTCGTGTCGCCGGCCTCAATCGCCTGCTGGAGAACCGGCGGTCTGTGCTGGCCGCGGCCGATGCGCGGCGCGAGCAGAAATCATCTGACGAACTCGCTGCCCAGCAATTGCGGCGCAGCGCGACCGAGCGCGAAATCCGGGAAAACCCATGACTGCAGAAATCAGCGGCACGACAATCGCGCCGAATCAGGCTTCAAAAGGCGCAAACGGGCAGGCCCGCGCACGCTTGCAATCGGACGGCATCTCGCCCGACTCCGGCGCGGTATCGTTCCAGTCGCTGCTCGGCGCGATCGGAATTGCGCTGGCAGCTCCGGCTGACCCGGCGCCTGCGTCAGACACGGTCGCGCGAGACGCCAAGGAGCCGGGCGGTAGCGGAAAAACGCAGCTTCTTTCGGGTGCCGATTCAGGGTCCGACGCTGCCGCGATGCCGGCTTGGTCGGTTGCGTCGCCTACGGTCCAGCTACCTGTTCCAACTCCCGACAGTATGGCCGTGGCGTCCTCTACGGGGGCGTTGTTCGGCGCGCTGCGTCCTGCGCCTGCGCTGCCTGGCGACGCGAAGGCGCCGAATCCGCATGCCCAGGATGGCCTGGCTGCCGGTTCCATCGACGCGGAGGACGTCGCCGAAGCAGGGGTGGACTCAGCCGATTTACTCCTTGCCCCATCCACGCGCAAGCCGACCCCGTGGTTGTCGGCGCCAGGTGGCGCCCAGGCGGCTACGCTAGACGACAAGACTGTAGGATCGCCGCGCGACTTTCTGGCGCGGGTGGAGGCGGCCCGTGTGGCCGGTGAAGCCAATACCGGCGCAAGCCAGGTTCGGGCTGCCGGCGCTGCCGGCAATGCCACGGCCCACGCATTGATCGCCGATCGGGTCGACGCCGAGGGATCTGGCCTGCGAACATATGCCGCTCGGCGGTCGGCAGAGCGGTTCGGTCAGCGCTCCGTCGCGGCCGCCGCTGCGGCGGCCACGCCTGGGGCTGAGGGCATGTCGCCGGGTACCAGCTACGGGGCTAGTTCGCTCTATTCGCCGGGTGCGGCGACCCCGGTTCCTGCCACGGCGGTGGCGGAGAAGCTGCACCACTGGGTGTCGCGCGGTGTCCAGAACGCGCAATTGCAACTCGATGCTTTCGGCGGTGGGTCGGTCGATGTCAGCATTTCGGTCCGGGGCCAGGAGACAATTGTCGATTTCCGGACGGACCACGCGCAGGCGCGCAGTCTGCTGCTCGACGCCATGCCTCAACTCAAGGACATGCTCGAACGCGAAGGTCTGGTGTTTTCAGGTGGATTTGTCGGCGAGTCCGGACACCGGGGCGCCGGTTCGCAGCGCCGAGACGAGGGGCGCCAGGACGGGCGCGACGGACCGGCCCGCACGGGCCACGTCTTGGCGGCAGGAATGGCGCCGACGGGTCGGCTGGAGGGGACTGCGGGTGCGTCGATCGATCTTTTTGTCTGAGCGTCGCGTATCGTGTGAGCGATGAATGCGATGGATTCGCTCCCCTTATCCGGCCATCGTGCGGCGAACAGTGCAGAATAATCGCTGTTGCATCGCGCTATCAAGGATGAATCGTGGCTACCAAACCTGCTGAAACTGCCGCTGCGCCGCCCAAAAGCAAGAAGATGCTTTTGATCGTGGTGTTGCTCGTGCTGATCGTCGCATTGGCAGGTGGCGGTACATTTATCTATATCAACAATCAACGCGCTGCTGCACAGTTGGACGAAGAGCCGCGGCCGGCTGCAAGGAAAAAGGTGCAGGCGGGCCCACCGGTTTATCTGCCGCTCGACAACATGGTGGTCAATCTGGCCGATCCGGGTGGCGAGCGGGTCGCACAGGTGGGTGTGACGTTCGAACTCCTTGATGTAGCCGCAAGTGAAAGAGTCAAGCAGTATCTGCCGACGATCCGCAGCGGCATTTTGTTGGTGATCTCGCAGCGGACGTCTGCGGAATTGTTGCAGATCGAAGGCAAGGAAAAACTCGCCCGGGCCATTTTGCGCGAAGCGGCGCTGCCCTTTGGCGGCCTTGAAGACGAGGAAGATGAGGCGGACGACGCCAAGGCAACAGGCAAGAAGAAGTCTACCAAGCAAAAAGCCAGGGTGGTCGATCAGCCTGTGCAGCGGGTGTTGTTCTCCAGTTTCATCGTTCAGTAAGCCAAGGTTCGGGGCAGGTCATGAGTGAATCGTTCTTGTCGCAGGAAGAGGTTGACGCCCTGTTGGAGGGTGTTACCGGCGAGAGCCAGCAGGCGGACGAGCCGGTTGCGCTCAAGGGCGAGGTTCGGCCATACGACATTTCGAGCCAGGAGCGGATCGTCCGCGGGCGCATGCCGACGATGGAAATCGTCAATGAGCGCTTCGCGCGCAATTTGCGCCTGGGACTGTTCAACCTGATTCGCCGGACGCCTGAAGTCTCGATTGGATCTATCGCGGTCCAACGCTACGGCGCCTTTTTGCGCGAACTTGCGGTGCCGACCAATTTCAACATCATGGCGGTGCGTCCTTTGCGCGGAAACTGCCTCATCGTGTGCGAACCGACACTGATTTTTGGTGTGATCGATACCTTGTATGGTGGGACGGGCAAGTTTCAGACCCGGATCGAGGGGCGTGACTTTTCGGCAACCGAACATCGGGTCATCGGACGCCTGGTCAAAGTCATTGCCGAGGAGTACAAGAAGGCTTGGAAGGGCATTTATCCGCTTGATCTGGAGTTCCAACGCTCGGAGATGCAGCCCCAGTTTGCCAATGTGGCTACGCCCAGCGAGGTGGTTATTTGCACGTCGTTTCAGCTGGAAATCGGTGAGATTACGGGTGCGGTCCACTTCTGCATGCCGTATGCCACGCTAGAGCCTATTCGCGACGTTCTGTATTCATCGACCCAGGGCGACTCCATGGAGGTTGATCGACGCTGGGTGAACGTGTTGACCGAGGAGATACAGGCGGTGGAGATAACGATGGTGGCCGAACTGGCCCGTACGAGGACCACGGTTGAGCAGTTACTTGCGATGAAGCCAGGTGATTTCATCGAACTGGACCGTTCGCCGCGTATTCAGGCAACGGTCGACGGGGTGCCCATGTTTGAATGCCAATACGGCACCCACAACGCGAAGTACGCCATTCGGATCGACAAGAGCCTGCGTGGGGACGGACCGGACTGGAGAGGTGATAGACATGGCGAATGAAAATCAAGAAAACGCGGAAGACCCGAAGCTGGACGCTGGCGGCGAGTGGGCCGAGGCCCTGGTGGACGGCAACCGTGGGGCGGATGGCGCCATCAACGAATCGGGTGGTGTGTTGTCGGGGGGTGATGCGCCCAAGCCGTTTCAAAAGCAGGGTGCCCCTGGTGAGTCTACGGTCAATGACATCAACATGGTGCTCGACATTCCGGTGCAGTTGTCTGTGGAACTCGGGCGCACCAAGGTGTCGATCAAGCACATCTTGCAACTTGGCCAGGGCTCGGTGGTGGAACTCGATGCGCTGGCAGGTGAACCCATGGACGTGCTGGTCAACGGATACCTGATTGCGCAGGGGGAGGTCGTTGTCGTGAATGACAAGTTCGGCATCCGCCTGACCGACGTGGTCACGCCGTCCGAGCGCTTGCGCCGTATCAACAAGGGTTGACGTCACCCATGACCCAGACATATGTCACCGTTTTGCTATTCGTGTTGCTGTTGGCCATGGTTCCAATGGGGATCAAGTGGCTGCAGATGCGATCACCCGGAATCGGTGCTGCGGCAGGTGCTGCCAGCAAGGTGATCTCGGCGATTGCGGTTGGTCCGCAGCAACGGGTGGTGACGGTCGAGGTAGGCCCGCCCGAGGCCCGCGTCTGGTTGGTTCTGGGGGTGACGGCGCAAAACATCTCTTGCCTGCATCAGATGGCCTGTTTGCCGTTGCCGTCCCGCGGCAGCAGCGCGCCCGTGGTTGTGCTGCAGTCCTGATGGGTTCGACGTATGCGCTCTGAGCAAATGGCGGGACGACGGCAGACCTCCGCACTGGTGCGGCTGGCCGTACTGGCGCTCGGTCTGGTACTGCAGGGGCAGGTGTTGGCGCAGACGGGGGCGCAGACGGCAGGGCAGTTGCCCTTGCTCATTGGCACCGGACCGACCGGAGCTAGTTATTCGGTCCCGATCCAGACCCTGCTTTTCTTCACGGCGCTGTCTTTTCTGCCGGCCGTATTGCTGATGATGACCGGCTTCACGCGCATCGTGATCGTGCTTTCCCTGTTGCGTCAGGCACTGGGCACGCAGTCGTCGCCGCCAAACCAGGTGATCGTCGGTTTGTCGCTTTTTCTGACTTTTTTTGTCATGGGGCCGACCCTGGATCAGGTCTATACCGAGGCGTATTTGCCTTACAGCAAAAACACGATTGCGTTCGAGCAGGCGTTGGACAAGGCCGAGACGCCGATGCGCCAGTTCATGGCCCGGCAGACGCGGCAGTCCGATCTGGCGTTGTTCGTGCGGCTTGCCAAGCTGGAACCGGGGGCGACCGCCGAGACCGTACCGATGCGGGTTCTGGTGCCGGCCTTCGTCACCAGCGAACTCAAGTCGGCATTTCAGATCGGCTTCATGATCTTCATACCGTTCCTGGTGATCGACATCGTAGTTGCCAGTGTGCTGATGTCGCTGGGCATGATGATGTTGTCGCCGGTGCTGGTGGCGTTGCCGTTCAAACTGATGTTGTTCGTACTGGCCGATGGTTGGAACCTGCTCGTCGGTTCGCTGGCCGCCAGTTTTGCACCTTGAGCGAGGCGCAGGTTCACCATGAATGCGCAGATGGTGTTGACGATGGGCCAGGATGCCCTGCTGACGCTACTCATGGTGTCAGCGCCGATGCTGGGAATCGTGTTGCTGGTCGGTCTGGTGATCAGCCTTTTCCAGGCGATCACGCAAATCAATGAAGCGACGCTGACATTCATTCCCAAGCTGATTGCAGCGATGTTGTCGCTCGCCATCGCGGGGCCCTGGATGCTGAGTATTCTGATCGACTACATCCGACGCACGATAGAGTCGATTCCCGGATCACTGATTTGACGCGGATGGCCCAGCCGTGATCTCGATTTCTGAGGCTCAGATTGTCGGATGGTTGTCCCCGATCCTGTGGCCGTTCCTGCGCGTACTGGCGGTGTTCACCGCCGCGCCGGTGTTCTCGTCGCGGGCTTTTCCGGTGCGCGCCAGGATCGCATTGGCCTTTCTGATCGCGTTTGCCGCTCAGGCCAGCATGCCGGAGCAGCCAGTCATCGACATTAACGGGCCGCAGGCGCTCGGTGCCGTTGTGCAACAGGTCGGCATTGGGCTGGCGATCGGGTTTGCGGTGCGGCTGATTTTCGGCGCTTTCGAACTGGCCGGGCAGGTAGTCGGATTTCAGATGGGACTGGGATTCGCGGCTTTCTTCGACCCATCGACCAGTGCGCAGTCGAGCGCGATGGGACGCTTCTACAACAACATGGCGGTATTGCTGTTCATCGTTCTGAACGGACACCTGATGGTACTGATGGCTGTGATGCACAGCTTCACGGCTTTTCCGGTCGACCAGAATTTTCTTCAGGCGCTCAAGGAACTGGGCATGTACAAACTGGGTTCTGACCTGTTTGCCAGTGCCTTCTGGATTGCTCTGCCTGTGGTCGCGATGCTGATGTTCGCGAATCTGGCGCTGGGTATCGTCTCGCGCATCGCGCCCCAGATGAACATCTATGCGATCGGTTTCCCGGTCACGTTGTCGGTAGGCCTTATTGGCGTGGCGGTGACATTGCCGATGCTCGAGCAGCCGTTTGCGGCGCTGATGCAGCGCATGATGGATCTTTTCAACCGGTGATCGGCCGGCTCACACCATGTTGTTGCGGATGGCGTAAACCGTCAATTCGGCGTTGTTCGACAACTTGAGTTTCTCCAGAACGCGAGAGCGGTAGACGCTGACCGTCTTGGGGCTGAGCATCAATTCAGTGGCAATGTCCGAAAGGCGCTTGCCCGAAGCAATCTTGAGCAAGGTCTGCAACTCGCGTTCGGATAACGACGCGTGCAGAACCTCGTTCGACGGTGTGTGCAGGTTGTCCACCAACATCTGCGCAACGGCCGGGCTGACATATTTCCGCCCCTGGGCAACGGTTCGAACCGCCACGACCAACTCGCCCGGGTCACCGGCCTTGTTGACATAGCCTTGCGCGCCGGCGCGCAAGCAACGGATGGCGTATTGGTCTTCCGGATACATCGAGACTATCAGCACACGGACCTGCAGGTCCGTATCCTTCAGGCTGGCCAGTACCTCCAGCCCGCCACGTCCGGGAAGGCTCAGGTCGAGCACCAGTACGTCACAGGGGATGTTGCGCAGCGCATCGCGCACTTCCGAATAACTGGCCGCCTCGCCAACCACCTGGATGTCGACCGCGTCCGCCAGCGTGTCGCGGATGCCTCGCCGCACGACCGCATGGTCGTCACAAAGTATTACGCGGATCATTCGGAGGTTTCCTTGGATGTGGGTTCGGAGGACTCGTCAAGCGGGACCGACAGGATGATGGAGGTCCCCTTGCCGCCATATGTGCTGATATCCAGCCAGCCGCCGACAGACTTGGCACGTTCCTGCAGACCCTTCAATCCATAGGCCTTGGGTTTGCCTTGCTCGACTGGCGTGAATCCGCAGCCGTTGTCGCTGATTTCGAGCGTCAATACGTTGCCACTGTCGGTCAAATCGATTGTCACCTGATTGCAGTTGGCATGTTTCGAAATGTTGGTCAACGCTTCCTGCGCTGTCCGATATGCCGCCAGTTGCACTGCTTTGGGCAAATCATGGTTGGGTTGGCTGGCGCGCAGGGTGGTGCGGATGCCGGTGCGCCGCTCGAATCCCGTCGCAAGCCAGTCCACGGCGGCGGCCAGGCCTTGGTCCAGGATGGCTGGACGCAGGTTCATCATGATGCGCTGGCTTGCGCCTAGCGCGTGTTGCAGCATGTCATTGGCCGCGCTGACATGGCCCAATGTCACCGGGTCCGACAGGTGGCGTCCAATCCATGCCAGGTCAAGTTTGGCCGCAGCCAGCGCGCCGCCGATGTCGTCATGGATCTCACGTGCAATAGACGCCCGTTCCTGTTCGATAGTGGCCTGAAGGTGTTCGGCGAACTCTGCCAGCCGCCGCTCGGACACAGCCAGCTCGGCGTCCGCCCGGTCTTTGGCGAGGCGCGTTTGTTGGATTTCGATCGCCCGCAAGATGACGGGTGCGAGTTTGACCAGGTCATCTTTTTGAAGGTAGTCGCTCATGCCGAGCTTGATGGCCGCCACTGCTGCAGATTCGCCAATGGCACCGGACAACAGTATGAATGGCGGCGACAGCACCTGGGTTTTCAGAACCTCCCATGCATCAATGGCCGTAAAGCCTCGCAACCGGTAATCTGCGACGATGGCGTCGAATGTCTTCGATTCTGTTGCAGTCCGGAAATCGCCCAGTGTTTCTACACGATCGATCTGATAGACCAGTCCGGAACGCTGCAACGCGCGTCGAACCAGTTCATGATCGACTGCAGAATCTTCCAGATGCAGGATTCGGATCGATGGATGGGTGGTCTCGTCTTGCATGCGCTGCGGGGAATCTCCGGGTGCGGGCAGTGTCGTGACCCAAGCCTTTGCAGTGCGTCAGCGACCGGAGCTGGCCGCGAAGACACCAGGCGGGCGTTTCCTGATAACCTTGCTCCGATCAAATTCTAGTGGTTTGGAACTGGTCAAAATGGTGCATGCGACCAATCAGTGCACGTCAGTGTATCTGGGCATTACAAGCGAGATGTTCGTTTCCCGGCTGACAAAGTGTGTCTTAATCGTTCGTTCGTATGGAGGGTCCGGTTTGCTGGCGCCATCCTGGCGACAGTTTGTCCAACGACCGATAGCGGTGGCAGACGCACGGTTCCCCAACAACGTCTTTTCGAGGACGCAGGCTTGAGCCAGCTTTACCCGATCTTTCTCGATGAAGCGCGTGACAACCTTGATCGGATCGCGCACGCGTTGTTGTCCGTTGGTATCCCCGATGCGAAGCCGGAACTGGTCGATTCAATCTACCGGTGTGTCCACTCCATCAAAGGTGGAAGTGCAAGTTTTGGTTTGAACCATCTGGCGGAACTGTTGCACGTCTGCGAGTCGGTTCTGCAGCGATGGCGACAGGATCGGGTCGTCCCCGATATTGTCAGCATTGGCTTGCTGCTCGATGCGACTGCCGTTGCGCGCCGGCAATTGGCGGGCGACACTTTGGCCAATGCGTCTGCGACCGAACTCGCGCAGCGTCTGCGAAAGCTGGTAAAGCCGGTGGAGCGTGCGATGCCGGTGCGATTGGTGCACGTCGTCGTAGAGCCGCCGCACCGTCGCGAGCAACTTGATGCCGTGGCGGGAGTGTTTCGTGAGATTGCTGGGCTGGGCGAACTTGTCGACATGTCGGGCGAAGACGATGGGAACATGGTCTTTGTGATTCGCAGCGACGCCCAGGAAGGCGAATTGCTGGATCTGTTGGCAATGTATGTCGACCGCGAGCAGGTAAGGATCTGCGATCGCATCGATGAGATGGAGTCCACACCAATAGGGGGCGCCCATCGCGTTGACCTGCCGCCGGGCTTGGCCACGGTTCGGGTGCCGGTGCATGAGCTAGATCAGATTGCATCCATGAGCCAGCATGTCGTCGACTCGAGCGACCGGCTCCGGCGCATGTCGCAGTTGCTGGTGCCTCCAATCAGCGCGGACACGCTGTGCAAGCTGGTTGATGATGCGGCAGATCTGCAGCAGTTGGCGGTGGGGCTGCAGAAGGCCTTTACTAACTTGCGAACTGCGCCACTGTTGGAGCTTTTCGACCTTGCCGGCGGCCTGATACGGCATTTGTCAATCACGCTGGGTAAGGAATTCGTTCAGGATTTCTCAGGGCAGGCAACCAGGGTTGATCGAAGAGTGTTGCAGGCTCTTGTCGACCCCTTCGTACATATCGTTCGCAATTGTTGTGACCATGGAATTGAGTCGCCGTCCGAGCGACAGGCGGCCGGCAAGCCGCGTGCTGGGCGTATCCGTCTGGATTCGCAAGCGCTGGAAGGTGCGATCCGTATCGTGGTGCAGGACGATGGCCGTGGCCTGTCTCGCAGCGGATTGCTGGGCGCCGCACGGGCCGCCGGAATTGATGTCTCCGACAACCTGGGTGATGAAGACGTTTGGCAACTGATTTTCCTGCCCGGTATTTCGACGGCGCCAGCCGTGACCCAGGTCTCGGGGCGTGGCGTTGGCATGGATGTCCTACGCAGCACCGTCGCGGCATTGGGCGGCAGTGTTGGCATCACGTCGTCCCCAGGCGCCGGTACAACGGTCACGATCGACCTGCCGTCGAATATCTCAGTGTGATCGCGGGTTGTTTGCGTAAGCCGGGCTCCATCGAGCCACAACGTGAAGCCGGGAGCACCGCAACAGACCGCCAAGTCGACCGCAAACGATGGAGTCGGATTTAAATCGACGCAGTGGCTTACGTTTGGGTAACGGCAGTGCGAGCCGACAGTTGTTCCCAGCGCTCCAGCGCAAACATTAGCTCGTCTTCGATGGATGCTTCTCGTGTCTGCAGTGCCATCGCCCGTTCGACGTCTCGCTGGTACAGGGCGCCGTTGTCAAGCTCCTGCCTGAGGTTTTTTTGTTCTGCTTCCAGTGTTTCAATTGTCGGCAGTAAGGCGTCCAGTTCACGCTGTTCCTTGTAACTCAGTTTGGCGGTTGATGCGGGACGCTCCAAATTAGACGGGTCGGGCTGGGCGCTCGGCACGGCGCCCTTGCCAGTCGGCGCATCGGCGGGTTTTGCCGGGGCAAGTCCAGTTGAAAGGGCGGCACGTGTCCTGCTCGATTGCAGCAGCCAGTCCTGCACGCCGCCTTCGTATTCGCGCCACAGACCGTCGCCTTCAAAAGCGATAGTGCTGGTCACGACGTTGTCGAGAAAACTGCGATCGTGGCTTACCAGGAACACCGTGCCATCGTAGTTGCCGAGCAGATCCTCCAGCAATTCCAGTGTATCGATGTCCAGATCGTTGGTCGGCTCGTCCAGCACCAGTACGTTGGCAGGCCGCGCGAAAAGGCGGGCCATCAGGAGGCGGCTGCGTTCTCCGCCAGACAGAGAACGAACCGGTGAGTTGGCAAGCGCCGGCGAAAACAGAAAGTCACCAAGGTAGCTTTTGATGTGTTTTCGTTGGTTGCCTATCTCGATCCATTCGCTGCCGGGGCTGATGAAGTCGGCCAGTGTGGTGTCGAGTTTCAGGCCGTCGCGCATTTGGTCGAAGTACGCTACCTGCAAGTTGCTTCCTTGGCGCACTTTCCCTGCAGTTGGCTGCAATTCGCCCAGGATCAGTTTGAGCAGACTTGATTTGCCTGCGCCGTTGGGCCCGATCAATCCGATTTTGTCGCCTCGCAAGATAGTTGAATTGAAGTTGCGGACGATCGCTTGATCGCCAAACGACAGTGACACATCGATGAGTTCGGCCACGATCTTCCCGCCGGAGGCGCCTGCCGCAACGTCCATCTTGACGCTGCCTACGACATCGCGCCGAGACGCGCGCCGCGCCCGCAGTTGTTCAAGTTGGGAAATGCGGCTCTGGCTTCGTGTTCGCCGCGCTTCGACGCCTTTGCGGATCCAGACCTCTTCCTGCGCCAGCAACTTGTCCGCTTTCGCATTCACGACCTCTTCCTGGGCAAGCTGCTCCTTCTTTAGAAGCTGGTACTGTGTGAAGTTGCCTGGGTAGGACAGCAAAGTACCTCGATCAAGTTCCGTGATCCGAGTGGCGACGCGATCAAGGAAGTGGCGGTCATGTGTGATGGTCACTATGCTGCCCTTGAACTCCAGCAGCATGTTTTCTAGCCACTCGATGGAGTCCAGGTCGAGGTGATTGGTTGGCTCGTCGAGCAGCAAGACGTTGGGTCGCGCGACGATGGCTTGAGCCAGCGCGATCCGTTTGCGCGTGCCACCGGACAGCGTTTCTATTCGTGCTTGTGGATCCAGGTGCAGACGGTGCAAGGTTTCGTCTACGCGTTGCTCCCAATTCCAGCCGTCCTGCGATTCGATTGCGTCCTGAATCGCATTGAGGTCACCGTGTCCCTGGCAATACGCATCGATGAGTTCTATGACTTGCGCCACACCGATCTGTACCACCTCGAATACGGTCGAGGCTGGATCCAATGCGGGTTCCTGTGCCACATGCGCCAACCGGATCCCTTGCTGAAACTGCAGAGTTCCATCGTCAGGCCTGTCCAAGCCCGCAAGAATGCGCAGCAAGGATGACTTGCCGCAGCCGTTTCTGCCGATCAGGCCGACTCGCTCCTCGGTGTCCAGGGAAAAGCCTGCGTGGTCCAGCAGCGCGACGTGACCGAATGCCAATTGCGCGTCAATAAGAGTGATCAAAGCCATAGACGAGGATTATCCGGCCCTGCGCCATTGCATCGGGTGACAGACCCGTATTGAGGCCAGAAGTCTTTCCGTATTGGGCAAGCTGAAGCCATTTCCTGTTTGCGTGACCGTGCGGAGGTCATGGCCTGGCGAACCTCGATGTCGACACTGGGTGCCGCCTTGTTTCGCGTGCATCTCGATCACGATGTCTACGTTGAATACACCCAGTGATTTCTGGGCTTGAACGGGATCGTCGACCGGCAAAGTCTGAAATTTTCGAGAAAGCCAGGCACTTGTCCACAATTCGTTGTATGATTTTCGGCTGGCCCAATAGAGGAGACATCTTGAGGGCAAGGAGCCCGAAAGATCGGGTGCATGTGGGCGATGAGGAAAAAGTTTTGAAGTCTAGTGTGGGAGGTAATTTCCGGTATAGAATTTGGGGCTTCGCTATTGGGAGCTTGTGTTCACAGATGCAGGCGATGGTGGAAGAAGGCTTCGAATGTGATTTTGGAGTTTGGCGCAGGAAGAAAAAACTGTGTCATAATGGAGGGCTTCGCTGATCGCAGCGAAGCGAGCAAGCAAGGCGAGAGTTGAGCTTGATGATCGTTAAAAAATTACAGCCGATAAGCGTGGGCGTTTGAAGGCAATTGCCAAGTTCTTCGGAACCGAGTCTTAACTGACTCGCAAACGCTCATGAGAATAGAAGTGAAGTTCACTTCAATTCCGTTTTTATGAGTTGCTTGAGAGATCAAGCGAAAAAATTCAAGATCGAACTATAGAGTTTGATCCTGGCTCAGATTGAACGCTGGCGGCATGCCTTACACATGCAAGTCGAACGGCAGCACGGGAGCAATCCTGGTGGCGAGTGGCGAACGGGTGAGTAATATATCGGAACGTGCCCAGTCGTGGGGGATAACGTAGCGAAAGCTACGCTAATACCGCATACGATCTATGGATGAAAGCGGGGGATCGCAAGACCTTGCGCGATTGGAGCGGCCGATATCAGATTAGGTTGTTGGTGGGGTAAAGGCCTACCAAGCCTTCGATCTGTAGCTGGTCTGAGAGGACGACCAGCCACACTGGAACTGAGACACGGTCCAGACTCCTACGGGAGGCAGCAGTGGGGAATTTTGGACAATGGGCGCAAGCCTGATCCAGCAATGCCGCGTGCAGGATGAAGGCCTTCGGGTTGTAAACTGCTTTTGTACGGAGCGAAACGGTCCTCTCTAATACGGGGGGCTAATGACGGTACCGTAAGAATAAGCACCGGCTAACTACGTGCCAGCAGCCGCGGTAATACGTAGGGTGCGAGCGTTAATCGGAATTACTGGGCGTAAAGCGTGCGCAGGCGGTTATGTAAGACAGATGTGAAATCCCCGGGCTCAACCTGGGAACTGCATTTGTGACTGCATAGCTAGAGTACGGTAGAGGGGGATGGAATTCCGCGTGTAGCAGTGAAATGCGTAGATATGCGGAGGAACACCGATGGCGAAGGCAATCCCCTGGACCTGTACTGACGCTCATGCACGAAAGCGTGGGGAGCAAACAGGATTAGATACCCTGGTAGTCCACGCCCTAAACGATGTCAA